>Ga0209199_1000424_pt1 | contig 60771 bp, 64 predicted proteins | sample COGITO_mtgs_1105_7_FD_184805 | JGI IMG/M metagenome (GOLD analysis project Ga0209199, IMG submission 184805) | Pelagic marine microbial communities from North Sea - COGITO_mtgs_110523 (SPAdes) (version 2) | ecosystem: Environmental > Aquatic > Marine > Epipelagic ... | reverse complement strand
CATATGCATTACCCTGATTTGCGCCGGTAGAGCCAAACGTATTTGTTGGAACGCCTGCGGTGGTGTTTGTTTGACAAGAGTTGAAATAATCCGGAGATCCAACGTGCAGCGTAGCTTGTCCCCAGCCCGTAGCCAAGGTTAGCTGGCTTAGCGTATTCGGGCAGGTTGAAAACGTCTCCAGACCTCCATTGCTTACTAAGTTTGATTGGGAGTGACCGGCGAGTGCGAGCAGTACAAAGAAGGCTAGTATGAGGGATTTTGTTCTAATCACGGTATAAAGTTATTTAATACGCTAAACTATCAACGCATTATTATACAATGGGTTGGCCGTCATAACCCGTTATTTTTCGAAACGTGAGATTTTTGTGATTCAAAAAATGATCTAACTAGAATTGGCTAGTAGAAAATTCACGCCCAAACGGTGTCTTTATAAAACTAAGATCAACGAAAAATTACATTTGCGAATCATTTTTAGCCAAACAATATGATAAAGGGTCAATCACTAAGACTTTTCCTTGGACTTTGCGTCCTTACGATTTTTGCTAATGTCTTTATCGTCGGTTGTGTCACTGATCCGTTCGATCCTATTCTTCCTCCGATGGATACAGTTGGAACGGGCGATACAAATACAGTGGATACTTCAACCATCCCTTGTCATCCTGATTCGGTCTATTTCGTACGCGATGTTTTGCCAATTATTTCCGCAAACTGTTCTTACAATGGTTGCCACGATGCAATTACCAAGGCAGATGGAGTTGATCTTTCAAACTACGCAAGTATTATAAGTACTGGCGGTGTTGAAGCAAACGATGGAGCGGGAAGCGAGTTATACGAGGTGCTCGTAGAAACCGACTCAACCAAGCGAATGCCATATAATCTGCCGAAATTGGATGATGCAGATATTGCCCTGCTTAAAAAGTGGATTGATCAAGGTGCGTTAAACCTATCGTGCAGCGACACAGCAATGAGTGATACAACCATTTATTCATTCGCCGCCGATATTGCTCCAATATTTGAGACACGGTGCGCCATAACGGGTTGCCACGTTGCAGGTGCCATATCGCCTACATTGGAAACATACGCCGATAATAGTGCCAAGGCAGATCGAGTTAAGATTAGAACACAATTAAAAACTATGCCTCAGGCTGGTGCTACCCAATTAACTCAGGAACAAATTGATAAAATTGCCGACTGGGTCGATGGTGGGGCTCCGAATAATTAAAGGAATGAAAAAGACAATTCTCGGATTAAGTATTATGAGCGTTTTGCTTGCCATTACGCTAAATGGATGCTACTATGATAATGCAGATGATCTTTATCCTGTGCCTGTAGATACAGCGTCTGCGGTCACATTCAGCGGGGATATTCAACCATTCATTACGGCGTCTTGTGCCAGTAGTCCCGGATGCCATGCGGCCACCTCGAATAACCCTGTTCTTGAAACCTACGATGAAATAAAGGGACACCTAGCCAGGGTTGAAAAAAGAGCGATTTCAGATAAAACGATGCCGCCTAGCGGCCCCGCGAATCAAAAGGCACTTGATGATTTGCAAAAGTGGATCGATGAGGGTGCACCAAACAACTAAATAAGAATCATGATTAAAAAAATAATAATAGCACTAGTACTGCTTGGAATTGTCGGAGGCGCTGCCGGATATTATATGTCGCAAAAGGGACACGATGAAACTGCTGATGCCACCGCAGCCTTTGTTGCAACAAGCGATGATATTGTTCAGGAGTTTTTAGATGATCTTCCTGGGTCCACGACAAAGTATGTGGACAAGGTCATAGAAATTAGTGGCCCGGTTTTCGAAGTAATGAAAACAGATGGAAAAATCACTGGAGTGAAAATCTCTTCGGATGAATTCTTCATCGTTAGCTGTACATTTCAAGAATCACCAGCAGAAAATCCTGAAGGAGAAGTATCCGTTAAGGGCGTTGTGTCAGGATTTAACGGCGATGCCGATTCAATGCTTCCTGGAGGAACCTTGGAACTGAACAGAGCCGTAGTCGTAACCAAATAATAAACAATTTAGAAAATGAAAAAATTCACCTTAGTCCTTTTGTCTATAGCCTTATCAGGGGCTGCCTTTTCTCAAGAGAAGTATTTCACCAGAGATGGTCACATCAAATTTTTCAGTTCAACTCCTATGGAGAATATTGAAGCGGACAACCATAAGGTTACAGTGGTCCTTGATGAAGCTACTGGAAAACTAGAATTCTCTGCATTAATGAAGTCTTTTGAATTTGAAAAGGCATTGATGGAGGAGCATTTTAATGAGAACTATGTCGAGTCTAAGACATATCCAAAAGCCACATTTAAGGGATCGATAAAAGATTTTGAAATGGGTGCGTTCGATTCTGAGGCTGATGTTGTCGCAGTAGGCAAGCTAACCATTCACGGTGTGACAAAGGATGTTGAGATGCCAGGTAAAGTTTCCAAGTCTAGCGACGGTTATCAATTGACGTCGAAGTTCAATGTAAATCCTGAAGATTACAACATCGAAATTCCTAAAACAGTTCGTGACAATATTGCGGAACAGCTTGAGGTAACAGTTGATTCGAAACTGGGACCACTCAAGAAATAAGATTAGCAAAGTATGAAGCAAAACCTAGCCTACCTCTTCCTAGTCGCACTCTGTTTGTGTTCATTTCAATTGAACGCTCAAGACGATGATGATAGTTTATTGGATCTGTTGGGAGAAGACGAGCCAACCGTAGATTACGCCACGGCTGGATTCAAAACAACGAGAATTATAAATGGACATTCCTTCGAATTGAACTCGCCTGGTGTGATGGATTTCAAAATCTCGCACAGGTTTGGAAATGTGAGCGGTGGAGTCAGCGAATTCTTTGGATTGGATCAGGCCAGCGTGAGAATTGGACTTGATTATGGTATTAATAAGTGGTTGAACGTAGGTGTAGGTAGAACCAATGTTGGGAAATTCTTTGATGGATTTGCCAAGGTGCGCGTCTTACGGCAACAAACAGGTTTGAAAACGATACCCATCCATTTGCTATTGGTATCCGATGTAGCTGTTACCTCCCTTAGCCAAGATCGGCTGCTAGGAGATTTAGGGCTATTGGGGATTCATACTGAATATCCCTTCTCGAATAGAATGTACTTCACCAACCAAATGATTATTGGTCGAAAGTTTAGTGAAGGTTTTTCAGCACAGCTTATGCCAACGTTTGTACATCGGAATTTTGTGCCTAATGCGCAAAGCAGCAACGACGTGTTTGCCGTTGGTGCTGCAGGTAGAGCAAAACTTACAAAACGTGTAGCGCTGAACGCTGAATACTACTTTGTACTGCCAGATCAACTCGATCCCACACAGAATTATAAAAACAGCATGTCGATCGGTTTTGATATTGAAACTGGAGGACACGTTTTTCAATTGCACTTCACCAACAGTAGAGGTATGGTTGAGAATGCATTTATTACCGAGACGAGAGGTGACTGGCTCAAAGGTGATTTCAGTTTTGGATTCAATGTGAGCCGGGTATTCACGGTCTATCGGCCAAAGCGGGATTAAGTCCCAAATTTATTTAGACCAAAAGGCGCTTTTTTGCGCCTTTTTTTTTGCCTTATTCTCAATCAAATTGAATACTTCAGATCAAACTGTACCGAAAAATAGTTCTCTGCATTTTATGGAATATATGTGACGCAGACATCGTTCTTCAAAAGATGTTCGTCTCACTAAAACCACTATCATGAAAACTATAGCAATTATCTGTATCGCCATTGCACTCGGGGCATGTCAATCGCATTCCGAATCAACGAGTTTAAATCAAGCCTCTGCACCGATGGGTGTATACTATCAATTTGATAGTTCTGAGGAGTTTTTTGAAGCAAAATTGTGGCAGCGAAAGCGGTTTAAATTGGATTCATCGATTCAAAGAATTGCTCAAGATCCCGTTGAATATGAGCTTGATACGGAACACGATACAATTTTAAAAACGGCATCCGGGATATTGGTTCATATTCCAAAAAGGGCCTTTATTTCTGAATCAGGAATAAACGCGCGAGGAAATGTGAAGTTGGTGATAACAGAGTACAATACGCCTAAACAGTTGTTTGCAGAAAGGCTTTCTACCCGAAGTGACCGAGATCTGCTTGAGACTGGAGGTACGGTCAAGATTCAGGCTTTTAAGAAGAAGAAGCGTCTATTTATTAGCGACACCTCAGAGTTGGTGCTTATGTTTCCCCGCGTTGATCAGTCTGCGGGGATGACTACTTATTTGGGTGAAAGGGATGGAAACAATATTATGGATTGGCGTTTGGAGAACGATCGGGATTCAACTACGTCAAGTGTGCAGGGATCGAGTTTACCAAATACGCTCGCATCAAATGCTTCAACCGCGCAATCTTCCTTTTTTTGGAATCGGTATTTGTGGCGCACTGACACGGTATTCGATTCGAATTTGGTTATGGAAGTTTTGCAGTACAAGAGTCGATCTCGGGAAAACCCCATAATTTGGAAATATGCCGAGGACGAACGAAGCATTTGGATGATGCTGAATGATGCACTAGAAAACTCAGACGTTTTGAGCCATTCCCTTGTCGGAACGAGTAAATACAAATTAAGTATTACGTATACCATCAATCGTAATGGTAAAGTGAATCACTTAACGATGCTTGATTCCTCTGGAATTGCGCCAATAGATTCATTTATCGATTCGTTTTTTTGGAATATGCCGTCGCTCGACCCGAATCTTCTGGGCTATCTAAGTCCAAATGATGAGTTTCATTTAACATTTATGGCTCAACGCGGATTTAAAACGGAGTCCGTTTCTATTCCATCCGACGAGGTAGAAAAACGCATGGCTAATTTCCGTGAAAATGCGGTGAGCGGCATCTCCCAAGCGGAGGTGAATTATTATATCATGACCACCCAAAGTCTTGGTTGGATCAACTGCGATAGATTGATGCGATCAACTCAGAATCGAGTCAATTTTGCGATTAAATTACCTGATGATCGTCCGTCGACAGTTGGACTGATATTTAAAGAACAGCAGGTCTATTTGGCTGGTCGACAGGTTGATAACCACATTGCCTTTGATGGGATTCCATATGGGGAAGATGTGCTCATTTTCGGAGTGAGTAGTGATGGCGATGACCTCACCTTTGCCCAAATGGATCTAAGCGTTGATGGTTTGGATCATAAGTTGAAGTCGTTTACCTCAATGAATTTAACTGAGATTGACAGTGCGCTGACTACCGTTCGATTCTAGAAGTTTATACAACTTATCCAAGGGAATCAACGCTAAATTTTTCCACTTTCATGGCTTCAACTAAGTCAACAGAATCATGGAAAGTCAATCATCACTCGTTTATCTAGATAAGGATATTCATTACCTCAATTGCGCGGCAAAATCGCCTTTGTTGAAATCAGGTGAACGAGCCATGATTGAGGCGATGGAACGAGAAAAGCAGCTGCATCTGCGAAATTCTGATGATTTTTTTGAGCGCCCTGAACATGTGCGAAAGCTTTTCGCTAACCTGGTCGAATGTCGTCCATCACAAGTGGCATTTATGCCCGCTGTTTCTTATGGTTTAAGCTCTGTGCTGAACAATATAACTCCAGGCCGCGGTCAACATGCAATTACGGTTACGAGTGAATTTCCGAGTGATTACCTAGGTATTCGAGCATGGTGTGATAAACACGATTCTGAATTGAAGGTGGTCGGCTCAGACCAATCTCTAGATCTAATGGGATCGGATTGGAACGCTCGAATCTTAGAGGCTATATCTGAAGATACGGCGGTGGTTGTTCTATCGGCGATCCACTGGATGCATGGAATGCGTTTCGACCTTAAACAAATAGGTGCTCGTTGCCGTGAAGTTGGCGCGGTCTTCCTTGTAGATGGGACTCAGGCCGTTGGTGCCATGTCAATGAATGTCCATGAATTTCAAATTGATGCACTTTTCTGTGCAGGTTACAAATGGTTGTTTGGTCCTTACTCACTTGGATGTATGTATATCGGCGAACGATTCAACGATGGAAAGCCAATCGAGGAAAGTTGGATGAACCGAACCAACTCGAGAAACTTCGCATCCTTGACAAATTATGGAATGGAGTACATGCCAGACGCAGGCCGATACAATGTTGGTGAGACAAGCCACTTTCTATTGATGCCAATGCTGAGCGCTGGTCTAGAACAAGTGACAGCTTGGGGGCCGGATGAAATTCAAGCGTACTGCGCCGCGTTGAATAAACCGCTTTACGATCTTTTGGATGAAAAAGGATGGCCGAGAGTGGAGGAGGCCTATTGTTCGCACCACTTGTTCGGGCTAAAAATGCCTGATGGAATTTCCATTGATGCTATGAAGTCAAAACTTGAAGAGAAGAACGTATATGTAAGCCAGCGTGGCGAGTCGTTAAGAGTATCCGTTCATGCCTTTAATACGGAGGCCGACATTGAGGCCTTAATGGATGCATTGAATAGCGATACTTAGGTTTTCGAATGTGGTATGGTGTTCATGTCGCCCTAAACTGTTTCGAACGAATTTGATTTCTGGGCGACTCCAATCGTAAAGCAGGGATCAAAAGAAAAGCCCCAGCAATGGGGCTTTTCTTGATAGTGGAAATCTTATTATTTCATCTTTTCGGCCTTGCCGCGCTCCTTTTGAATCTCTTCTTCGGCTTCTTCAAGCGCCTCCTCGGTTTTGTTCAATTCTTCGTCGACAGCCTCAAATTCTTCTTCTGTCATTTCGCCAGACTCCTTTTTCGCTTTTGCTTTTTCACGCGCCTGCTCAACTTTGTCCTTGCCTTCTTTTACTTTTTTGTCTGCGTCAGAAATGTTGTCTTCAGCTTCCTTTTTGGCTTGATTTTTAGACTTGGCCTCGCTTGCGCGATTCTGACCAAATTCCTTACCGCTTAACTCGCCTTTGTTTTTACCATGGGCATGACCTCCGTTTTTCGACTTTTCAGACTTATCCTTTTTTTCTTTGCTGTCATTTCCTCCTTCATCATCCACGTCGTCATCCATGTCGTCGTCATCTTCTGACTTCTCCTTCGTCTTCTTCTCAATTTCTGACTTGACCTTTTCCTTGTTTTCAGATTGGCCCTTCACCTTGTCGTTTGCCTTTCAACCAGCTTTCTGAAAGAATGAAGTGATCGATAAACAAGAACTGATAGAGACTCGTCGGTGCGTGGTTCTCATCGGAGGCGAGCAAGTGCTGCAGTTGTGTGGTGCCGCTTCTCCAATGACCGAGGACAAATATGGGGGGCTCTGTCACCTGGTGTTTCAAAATCTTGCGTTCGAAGAGCAATAGCTCTAGCAACCGAAGTGGTTCAAAGAGGATGTAGCGAAAAACGAAAGCCACGAAGATGTGCGCATTTCGGAATCCAAGACCACCATTTGTTGCAGCGAGGTATAGCAGGCGTGCCAACGGGTAAAAGGGAACGTATCGGAAATTGGTCATACGGGGTTCAAAACGTGGTCCATTGGTTTCGTCACACACAAGAATGCGGTCATTGAAAATAATCAATTAATAACCCTCATTAATCTGGTGTTCCATAACTTTCCACTTGGATGCGACCGTTTCAATTTGCCAAGAATCCCGAAGATGATTTTATGCGCGTACTATACGCCCGTGTCGACACTTTTTTTGTGGAAAAACACCTTGATAAAAGAGCGAATGGAACGATGTTAGGGAAGACCATCGCCCTTTTTGGAATGTACGCTGGCATCTACGTTCTGATTCTCTTTTCAGGGTTGGAAAATTTGCTAGTCCTATTCTTGTTATGGGCGCTCCTTGGGTTTTTGCAATCCTTCATAGGTATGACGATTATGCACGATGCGGCGCATGGTGCTTATTCGAAAAGTAGGGTGGTCAATATGCTTTTAGAAATCCCCATTATCTTGATTGGAGTGGAGTCGGCCATTTGGAAGATTGAGCACAATACGATTCACCACAATTACCCCAACGTGAATGGGATTGATCAGGATATCCATCCTCGGTATCTTTTTCGCTTTTCAACATTTCAACGAAAAAGGTGGTTTCATCGCTTTCAGCATTATTACGCCGTACTTCTTTATGCGTTGATGGTATTGGAGTGGACTACCATCAAGGACTTTATGAAGGTGAAGAAGTACTACGCTGAGGGGTTTATAAAAAGTAGGGGTGAGGCCTTCAAACTTGCGGCCGTTATCGCAATCAAAAAGGCAATTTTTCACGGTGTTTTCTTGGCAATACCAATAATGGTGTTGCCATTTGAGTGGTACATCGTTGCGGCAATGTACCTGTCGATGGCCATAGTTGCTGGCGTGTTTATGACCATCATTTTTCAGACAGCACATGTCGTTCCTGATTGTGATTTTATTGCTGATGATGTGAGTGATGTTACGGTTTCATGGCACAAGCATCAGCTGCAAACCACAGCTAACTTCTCCAAGAACAGTACGTTGGTCACCCATCTTCTAGGCGGATTGAACTACCAGATCGAGCATCACCTGTTTCCTGGGATTTGTCATGTGCACTATCCTGCCATTGCGGGCATTGTGCGCTCGACTGCGGAAGAATATCAGTTGCCATATCAAGAAAATAGCACGCTGTGGAGCGCCGTTCGAGGCCACTTTTCGTTGCTTAAGAGATTGGGGAGGGATTAGCTAGAATAAGGGGAAGTATTCGACTTATAGATTCTCTATCTGAGCTTGACCAGTTCTTGGTGCAATTTCATCAGTTCATGGTGTTTGATATCAAGGCTATATCTACCATTCATCTGCATGAGGAGATCTCATATTTGCGTAGATAACGAGTTAGTTTATTCCCTCAACGTTCATGATTTCTCGCACCTCCATACGCCATGTTCCATCTCCAAATCGTGGGTCCGATTTTGCGATTGATAACGCCTGAGACATGCTATCTGCTTGAATGTGATAAAACCCGACCATCATTTCTGCTGCTTCGTTGATAGGTGATTCCGTAAAATCGCCATCAGCTTTTGAGACATTTATTCCGCTGGGAATAAGCGGTTGTGCATTTTTCATTTTCCCTTGCGTCACCATATCTTGAATATAGCCACCAACCTTTTGAATATGCGCATGTTGCATTTCTTCAGATAAGTTTCCAATTGGGTTTCCGGTGGCATGTATAAACAGCATAAACTCTTTCATAACAAGTTCTCTTTGTGAAGGGGTAAAATATGCAAAATCATTTCAGCGAAAGGGATTTCTTTGATATCCAAGTATTCCAAGGCGCTATCCGATTAACATGTTTCTAGGGTTCAAATATCCAACCATTCATCCATCCGGGTTGGTCGTAAAATACTGATTATCAATTGTGTGAGGCTTTGGCTTTCCGTTTGTACTAATATGTAATACATAGTACTGTGTTTAGCGTTTCTTTGAGTAACCATCAAAATAAAACACAATGAAAACTTCAATCAAAACCTTAGTCCTATTCAGTGCTAGCTTGTTATTTTCTTCTTTTACTTATGCAAGTCCCTTAAAAACATTAGGAACGATAGAAAAACAAAACATCGAATTTAATTTCTCGCAATTCTATACCTACCTAGAAAATGGGAATGCTCATCAATTTGAGGGAGTCTATTCTAGTCTAGATGAAAGGTATAAAGTAGCCATCGTGAAAAATGATGCCGAGCATCATGATTACATAGGTATCGTCATCAGTGCCGACAATGAATATTGGAAGGAAGGAGACGTCAAATTCAACTTTGTATTGAAAGACGAAACTTTAACTGGATACTACTACACCAATTCAGGTCAAGAATTCCCAATGCAACTCAATATTGTTTCGGATACTCTAGAAACTGATTACCTAAAGAGAATGTTTTAAGAAATAGTGGGGTTTAGTGAAGAAGAAAGCAACACTTTCCATTGCCTTTTACTGCGATGGCAGGAGCTTCCCATCTTCATGGCAGTGCTAGACTACATAATTAGTATACCTGTGTCTTTCAATGTCATGATCGGCTTCGAATACCAGAAAATTTCGAAATCGTCAAAATCGATCTCGAAGTCTGCCTTTAGTTGAGCCATTGTTCGCTGCTCCTTATTGAATATCGATAAGACCTCAATTTGGTTCAAGAACCATGTGGCCTTAGGTTGCTCTAAGCTAATTTCGACGCAATCATCTTTTAAGTGCATTGTCAATTGACACATCTCTATTTCCTTTCCCTTTTTTGAAATGGAATGATTCGAAACCAGCGGCGTTCCGCCCAGCCATATTGGTTTTGAGCTTGGCTTGCTGACTGGGAATGGATCGGAGTTGATCGAATCTTCAATGAAGCTAGGCTTGATTTTAGTTCGTGGAACTTTAAAATCGAACCACTTATGTACGGGAGTTTCAAACCCGATTCCGTGCATGAAATTGTACAATGACTTTTTTAATCCGTAGCTAAATTTAGCGTGATCTATTCCGGTTTTGTCTTTAAACTGAATGTCGTTGTGCGCAAAGGAAATGGACTCCTTAACGGGGGCTATTCCGTATGCATCCGGGTTGGCTCCAATGGGACTGTGCGCGGTTAACGCAAACTGATGCCAGAACCCAGACTGTATGATACCCAGTTCGAATAATTGACGGACCATTTCCAAGCTGTCGATTGTTTCTTGTATTGTTTGGGTTGGATAACCATACATCAGGTAGGAATGAACCAAGATCCCGGAGTCGGTAAGGTTATTTGTTACTCTGGCTACTTGCTCCACGGTTACACCTTTGTCAATCAGTTTGAGAAGGCGATCCGAAGCAACCTCCAACCCGCCTGAAACCGCGATGCATCCGGAGTGTTTAAGGAGAGTGCACAGGTCGCGCGTGAAGCTTTTTTCGAAACGGATGTTTGCCCACCACGTCACCACCAGCTTTCGTTGAATGATTTCTATAGCCAAAGCGCGCATAAGGGCAGGAGGGGCAGCCTCATCTACGAAATGAAACCCCGACTCCCCCGTTTGCGCTACGATTTCCTCCATTCGATCTACAAGCAATTTAGCCGTTATGGGCTCGTATAGCTTTATGTAGTCGAGGGAAACATCACAGAAAGTACACTTGGCCCAATAGCAGCCGTGCGCCATTGTGAGCTTGTTCCATCTGCCATCACTCCACAAACTGTGCATTGGGTTTGCGACACCGATGACGGATATATAGTCTTCTAAAAGGAGATCAGAGTAATCTGGAGTGCCAAGCGCCGCTTGAGGATAGTCAGTTAGCGTTGAGGCGTTGTTGTAAACAACAATGTCATTGATACATGTGAAGGTGCGCTTGAACTCGAAGTTCTTGTCCGCTGAACTCAACGATGCATAGATCAGTTCGAGGGGCAACTCACCATCATCCAGGCTTATGAAGTCAACGAAGTCGAACACACGTGGCTCAGTGAGTGATCGCAACTCCGTATTTGGAAAACCGCCACCCATGGCCACCTTGATGTTGGGGTGGTGCTGTTTAATGTACTGAGCGCAGCGAAAGGCGCTGAATAAATTACCTGGGAAAGGCAATGAAATACACACAAGTTTGGGTGCGTGTTCCTGAAGACGTTGCGCTAGGATTTTGACAGAAATTGAATCGATGTAATTCAGGTCTTCCTCAAGCAGCGCATGTATTTCGTCAAAGTTGCTGGCGCTTCTTCCAAGCCGCTCGGCATATTGACTGAAGCCAAAGTTTGCATCGATGCACTCGGTTATGAAATCTGAAATATCCTCGAGGTATAGTGTTGCCAGGTGTTTGGCTTGATCTTGAATGCCCATGGATCCAAAAGCCCATTCAAGCTCATCTAGTTGCTGGAAGCGCGAAGCTTGAGGTAAGAAATTGCCAGTACAGATTTGTCTGGCAAGGATGGGAGTCTTTCCTTGTAGAAACTGTACAACAGGATCTATGGTTTGAATGTAATCGGCGCGTAAAGTATATATGCGCTGCGCGTTTTCAGATTGAACCGAATCGTTTTCAACTGCCGTGTTAAAAATGTGGTCGAGGCATTTAGCGCTGAAGAGTTCAAGAATTACTTCAATTCCTAAATCCATTTGAAAGGAGCTATAGCCTTTCGTGTTCAAGAAACCTTTAAGATAGGCTGTAGCCGGATAAGGTGTGTTGAGCTGCGTAAATGGGGGAGTAAGAAGTAGGAAGTCTTTCAATGATTTAAAATTGACTTTTAGTTCAAGTGTTGTTTTGGCTTCTACTCTTCGTAAATGTCAAATTCGGCTGAGATTGATTTCATCAACGCTTCATCTGCAAACTGGCTGTCAGACATCGTCGACAATTTCTCTAGGTATTGATCAAACTGCCCGTTTTTGAATATGGTCAGCATCTTACCTCCCTTTTCGCACTTGGCTGCATGCCAAACATTCGGCGGAACGGTAATCGTGTCTCCCGGAAGGCAAGTGATGCTTTCGTCGTCGAAGATCAGTTCAAGTTCACCTTCAAGCATGTAAAACACCTCGGTCATTATCTTGTGGTGATGCCGAGGCAAGAAAAACCCAGGTTTAATTTTATCCTCGACAAAGCATAATTCACCGTTTGTCTTCTTGGAGGACAGCTTTATGAAACAATGATCTTGGGAGTAGTTATAGTTGGTGCCTTCTCCATTTCGGGTAATCTCTTTTTCTTTCATTTTAGTTTGCCGTTATATTCACAAAGTATTTGCTAAAGTGCATATAAATCGAGTAGGAGCTGTGCGTGCTTGCTTGCTAGGTTTGTAGCGCGTAGGTCCAAATTATTGGGCATAAAAAAAGCCTATCAATTTGATAGGCTTTCGATGTCAAAAACTAACGTTTTATTATTCTCTTGTGACATTTATAGCGTTCAAGCCTTTTGGGCTCTCCTCTACTTCGTAGCTTACTTTGTCTCCCTCGTTGAGGTCTCCTGTAATTTCGTTGATATGTACAAACACATCCTTTCCACCTTCGTCTGGTGTGATAAATCCAAAACCTTTAGAGGTGTTGAAAAACTTTACTGTTCCGTTACTCATAATATATTTTTATAAGCCGCAAAATTACTACTATAAACGTCACGAAACACAGATGACGGTGCTTGTGTGTAAATGAAGCTGATTATTGAGTGGTAGGGCGGTTATAATCACAGCGATCCGTGCGAAAAGATCCCCGAAATCAACAACAATCTACCATTTGATCAGCCTTTATTGCTGATCCTAATCAGGCAATGCGTCAAACTCTTTCCGCTTACCATCAAGCCATTCCGCCATAGCTCCGGGAGCCGACTTCTGCTCTTTCATTTTCATCATTGCTTTAAGGTGGTCTTCATCGCCGGCTTGAAACATCTCCATTCCATGTTTCTTGCTTAGTTCAGCAATTTCGTCAAATGATTCAGCCTGAAATTTTAAGTCGCAAGCACCACCTAATTGGTTACATGTCATTGTTTTCATTGTCTTGAGATTTTATTGGATTAAGATTTTGTTCAATTAGAAGTGAAGGCAAGCGCCGAGGACGTTTGACATCCAACAATTGCTGGGGATTTATGTATCAGGTCATCGCTTATCAAGGCTTCTACCATAAAAAGGGCGAAATCTATCCTACGTGTAATATTACTATCAAGAATTGGATCACCAACATGTGCACTCCACATCGGTAAACCTTGGCTTTCTCCTTCTTCGAGATCGCTTCCTCTGACCACCGTCCATCTCGACTTACTATTGAAAATGAGACGTGTGGCCATTTCTTGATCGTAAATATCTACCACACGAAAGAACTTCCCGACCCAAGTGGCCATTCTGAGCTTTCTTTTAAAGGATGTTGAATACACGTCTTTCCCATCTTGCGAAATGTGCCATCCACAAGAAAACACCAAGCGCGCTCCTTCTTTTGCAAAGTCGAGAACGGCTTTGGCAGTTCCAGAGGAGTATTGGTTATTGCCCCATGGAACCAGCACGGTAAGAACCCCATCGCAGCCTTCCACAGCTTTCTTAATCACATTACGATCGTTTGTCGCTCCAGGTACAATTGTAATTCTGTCCTTGAACTCATCTAGTTTGTCCACGCTCTTCTTGCGACAAACACCAACCACTTCATAGTCTCTGGCAAGGGCGTGTTTCACCATATAGACCCCAAGCTTGCCCGAGGCTCCGATGATGCAAATCTTATTCATTGACTTGGCTCCTCTTTATCACAGATTCATTAGTTATTAGTGAGCTAATCTGATTCACAGCGACGGTAGCTTCTTTCAAGCTTTTTACAATGAACCAACCATGAAACATTTTTGGATACTCGAAATAGTTAATATGCACGCCTGAGGAATCACACAGCGTCTTGAATTTTCTGCAATCCGCAATAAAAAGATCGTGCGTTCCGATAAAGACTGAAACCTGTCCCAATCCAGAAAGATCTCCATAGATCGGACTTACACGATAGTCCTTCAAATCAAGTTTGCCCGCAAAAAGCTTTCCCGCAAGTCGAAGCGGTTCTATGGCAAGTACCTTGTCATTTTTGTCCGCTTCCATAATTCCCTCATTAGTCATGGTTACATCTAGCCAAGGAGAGAGTAGTATGATCTGACTTGGTCGAAGAATGCGGTCGTTTTTCAATGTCATGGCAAACCCCAGTGCAAGGCCGGCTCCTGAAGAATCTCCCATTAAGACAATGTTCCTTGATCCGAAGGTGCCCAGCAATTCTTCATATATATGTCCAATAAAATCAATAGCATCTTCACAGCTCGAATCTGGAGCCAGCGGGTAATCGGGTATGACTATCGTCGCATTTGTTTTCGCGAGAAGTTCGGCTGCAAAGTTCCAGTGATACTGCTTAATTGTGAAAAGATATGCACCACCATGCAGGTAGAGGATAACCTTATCTGAGGCGTTTTCCTTAGGGCTTATTGTCCAAGTAGGTCGAGCATGTTTGGCTGAGCATCGAACATTGTAGTTTTTAGCAATCGATTTAGGAACAGGAGTCGGAACCTGCGCGGACGTGGACTGATGTGCAGCTTTTGTCAAATCCCCTCCCTTTTTCACCCCAAAAAGCGCGAACATGAATTGCAATAACCTTGAAATTAGGCTGACTTTCTCTGAGTGGATATATGTTACGGATGGTTCCATATTTTAACTGACTCGGTATCCTTTGAGAATGAGGTGTTTCGTTCAACACCAATCCATTACTGCCGGGCGTTTCCAATCCTAAGGTTGAGCATTGAGTAGCTTGCCCAACTCCTTTCCGTAGTTTATTAGTTCCATTGTTTCGTCCGTTCTGGCCAACTTGACTTTTTCAAAAATCAACAACGCCTCGCCATTGCTCTCCAAATGATAAAGTTGATGGGTTTCCATGAATCGCACAACCTCGTCGCTAAAAAAGGCTCGAACCGCGCTTTCGTTTCTTCCCATTACCAAAAACTCTTTGGAGATGTCATTGTACATCGTGAAATCAATGTCTCGATAGCCCGTCAATGCCATGATCCGGTCGAATATTTTTTCAAAAACGCCTTCCTTTTCTAAGGAAAAGAGCGGGATGTTTTTATTCAGTTTCAACACCATGACTGTCGTGTTGAATACCTCGGCGTTAAATGCAGCGCCTTCGCTGAAGGTAACATCGGCAATTTCCCAATTCATTCCTAAATCTGCGTATTTCCCATTCAACGCATTGGATTTTCGCTCGATGGCTCGTATCTTGAAAAAGTGGAAATTCTTGAAGTAAGATGTGTTCCAATCGACTTGGCTTGTAAACTGATAACCCTGCTCCTCTGCTAGGTTTTTCATTCGAACTTGTCGCGGCGATAACTTTGCTACATAGCTGTTCAGGGAGATTTTCAGGGCTCGATTGTGCGTGGACGACTGCACGTGTGAATCCAATCCCGTAATCATCACATTGCCTCCAGCATCCTTTTGCAGACGAATGAAATCAATCAAAAATTCCATCACTGTCATGCCCACCAACCGGGTACTTGAAAGATCAATTGTGACATTTGAGCCTAATGGAATCGGTTCCATGATTTTGCTGAGCTTCGGAATTGTAAGGAAGCTGGCCACTCCATCAATCTGAAAATCATAATGGCCTTCCTTTGTCATCTCCAATTTTGATTTATCCGAAAACAGGGCAATGAAAAAATCTCTAGCTGGCATTCTTGACAGAAGCACATGTACCATGAGGGCAAACACACTACCTCCCAGTATGCCCCATAATAAGTCCGAGTTTAGAGTGATCACAATGGTGACGACCATGAACAGGAGCTGCTCCATCCCGAGTTTGTACGTTTTGCTGAATACAGATGGCGAGGCTAATCGAAAGCCGATGTAAATCAGAATTGCTGCCAAGGCCGCAATTGGTATCATCTGGATCACAGGTGCCAAGAGAAACAAAAAGAGAATGATTAAAAGACCGTGGTAAAAATTCGACCACTTCGTCATCGCGTTGTTGTTGACATTGACCGTGCTGCGCACAATTACTGTTATGATTGGAAGTCCTCCAATGGCTCCAGAAATCGCGGTAGCGAGCCCCATTCCAATAAGCTCTTTGTTGAGGTCAGATTTTCGTTTGTACGGGTCAAGTTTGTCCACCGCTTTGGCCATGGCCAAGGTTTGTATCGAGGCAATTAAACAGATGGAAATAACGGCTATCCAGAATTGGTAATCGCCAATTCTACTAAAGTCTGGATAGATGATGGCGTCTATCAAGTTGTTGGGAAGTTCGATCAAGTTTTGGGGCCCAATCGCATAGCTGTTCCCAAACAGCTCAATGGTATGTGGCTCGAAGAAGTCGAACACGTAAGCTGCAATTATGGAAACTGCAAGAACCCAGAGTGAAGCAGGGAAATAGTGGGATACGCGAGATTGGATCTTGGGTATGACCACTAACAGAATGATGCTGACTAAAGTGATACCAAATATGATGGGATGAATATTGGGTAATTGTACCGCAACTTCCTTGAGCAAAGCGATGGTTCCCGTGCCCTTTGGATGGGTGCCCATGCCGACATGAATCTGTGTAGAAAATATAATGATGCCGATGGCTACCATGATGCCTTGAATGACGGAAGATGGGATGATCTCCGCAAAACGTCCAAGCTTCATCAATCCAAGCAAGACCTGTATCAAACCAGCAATAAATATGGCACCGAGAACATAATTCAAAGTGTTGCCAGAACCATCGTCTAAGGAGTAAATGGACGATAGAATGACGGCAATCAGCCCTGCTGCAGGACCGTTAATGGCCAAATGACTTCCCCTAAATAAGGTGGCCACAATGCCTCCGATGATCGCGGATATCAGTCCCGAAATAGGAGGGGCGCCAGATGCGGCCGCGACTCCAAGACCAAGCGGTAGAGCCACTAAAGACACACTGATGGCTGCCAGAAAATCGGATCGCCAATGCGAGGTAATTCCCTTCCAGCCCGTTCTAGGCGTTTTAGTAATATTCATTCAGTAGGCGAAAATTATTGGAGGCGGTAAAATATAAAAAAGTCCAGCTATATTAATGCACAAGCGGATTTATGGTGAGAAGCTCTTTATCCTTCACATCCAAAATTTTTATGGTTGAGTCATTCTTAATAAACGCCGGAAGGTTCCCTAAGTTAAGGATTGCAATTTGCCTGTTTTTCGATTTCACTTGGGCTATTTCCGACTTGTTGGGAATAAAGCCATACACGACATGATCTGTAAAATACATCATGGAAATATGGCCATCTTGGGTTATGGAGGCATTAAATATTACATGTGCGTCTCCTTTTAAGCGCTGGTCAAGTGAGCGGACAAAACTCATCTCAGCCAATTCGCCCATTCTGTTCCCATTATCATGAGGTTTCCACATCGTGTGCGTGTTCTGAATTTTGGACAAATTAAGCACAGTGAAAGCAACGAACGATGGAGCAACGATGGCTATAAACGTAATAATTGGAACGACTTTAATTGCCCTTTCCATTCTCGCCAACGCGGCGTAAATCAAATACCCTAGTCCTAGATAAACAAATGGCGCAACGATGATGGGGAACGAAACCATTTTGGTCCGGGCAAACGTGTAGAAAAGGTATACGAACACGATTCCAGAAACCACGAAAACTTGATGACCTTTGTTTTGAACGTTGATCACAAATAGGATAACTCCCAAGAGAATAATAAATGGAACAAGATCTCCAGAACCATAGATGTGGTTTAGGCCATTGGTGAAGTAATACAAGGTTGTCTCAAAATGATCTTCAACGGCTTCAAACATGTGTCTGGAGTTGAGTTCAGCTTCGTATGACGCCTCCTTTGGGTAGTTCAAATGAGCATAGATCTGCCAAGGAAGAAAGATGACTATACTGATTAAGCCCGATAAAACAATGGATACGTAAGATCGAATTCTGGTCGCTCTCGGAGATTTGATAATTGTTGTCTGGAATGCCCAAATCACGTAAATCAACAGTCCCATCAGCCATTTTACAAGAACAGCACACCCACTAAACAAACCGATCAGAATGAGCCAGTATTTATGCTCTGTTCGGGTATATTCAAACCACGCCCAGAAAGACGCCGTGACGTAGAATAAAAAGGCAACGTCGTTGTGGTCTGTAGAAAACCTGCCGGCCACTAATTCGAGCGGAAAGTATGCCGTGGCGAACAACAGGGCGCCATAGAAACCAACGTCCTTGTTAATCGCAATTTTCCCGATACGGTAAATGAAAAGGGGGATAATAGCATGCATTATAATACTTGGAAATCGAACGGCAAACTCGGTCGTTCCAAAGAGCTTTATGCTTACTGCGATTTGCCACAAAAACAATGGCTGTTTGTGCAGCCAAACGTGGTTTCCAGGCCAGTGCTTGTAGTTGTAGTCCAGGACGGGGTCCGAATAGAGCAAAGGTTTTAGGAAGTTCTCTGCAAGGTTTTTCGCCACCAATGCGTGGTATTGTTCGTCCCAAATATGTAAGAATGGATCTAAGTTTGCGATGAAATACCCAAGACAAAGGGTGCCGATAAACAATAACCCGATTCCCAAATTCGACCTCTTTTTAAAGAAGATGACCGAGCAAATCAGAATTATCCCACTAAGGATTAATGGGGTGAATTGTTCTGAACTGAAATGTGTAAAAAGCATTTAGGCCGACAATCTACTCAATACCCAGTTTTCTGTTCTGATTTATCCTCGGATTGTCGAGCGCTGGAAATGCATATTCGACGACAAAAAAGGCCCTGTTGTTGGGCCTTTTTTGCATTCAAATTACGGTTTATCTTGGTTAGAACTGCTCTACCAAATACTTGATTAGATCGGTTGTTGTAACAATGCCGACAAGCTTTTTTTCTTCAACCACAGGCAGGGCATGAAATTCATTTTCAGATAGGATATCCGCCACACGATGAATGGTGTCGGAAGATTGAACAGTCATCAAGTCTTTCGTCATCACTTGTTCAATGCTCAGTATATCGTACATGGCGGTAGAAACATTGTCTCCATCCGTGTTATTAACAAAACTGATTTTTTGAAGGTCGGTTTTACTCATCATTCCTATCACCTCATCGCCAGAAACTACTGGAACGTGTCGGATATTTCGAGCCTCAATTAATTCACTTACGTCTTTGATCGACTGGGTAATGTTTACCGATGCAACGTCGGTTGACATGATTTTTGAAACGGGCGTTCGCTTTTTCATTTACTGGGTTTTTAGATGTTTAGATTCGTTCATTAACACCAATAAATTTAGGAAGGAACACATGCAAAGGCTACTGTTTGCTGCTGATTGTACGCAATTCAGTATCTGATAGTTATCAGTCCGTCAATTTTCAACGAGCGTAGTAATGGCAGATAATGCCGTATGATCTTGATTCGGAACTCCCTTCGAGCGCTTGCGAACAACAATCGCAATCTAGTTAATGATCACTTCAATTGGTGGCCGAGATTGTCCTTTGAAGATTAAGAAAGGCATCTTAATCGAATCCAACTATTACAACTTGTGCAGAGAATAGAATGAGATTCCTTTTCTTGATTTTGCCTTCATCCTGCTATCAGACAGTGTCCATTTGTTGTGGAATTTGACCTCGTCTGTGTCGCTCACCAACTCAATCTTTTCATTCTTCATTGTATAAGTGCCTTGAACTTGAATCTTGTCGTCTGGGTTGGAAAAATCTTGGTATGTAAACTCGAAGTTCTTTGTTAGATGAAGTTCAATTCCCGAAGGGTCACTCTCAGAAACGCCATAAGTGATGTCAACACCTTCATCTATTCCAGATGTAAAGGCAAGGCTGATTGTTATGGCTAAGACACTTGTTAAGGATTTAATGGATCGGTTCATAGTTGGGTGTTCTGTGTTGTTTGTTTAATTCCTTTTAGTTCGTGAATCCAAAGTTTGAGACTCAAAAGTTTGAAGAGGGAATCTGGATTTGAAAGATAGAGTTTCAAACTTTAAGTCAACGGCATTTTCGAAAACGTTGGACCACTTGAAACAAATGCATAGGCATCTCTTGAACCATGTTAGCCTAACCGCGATTCTTTTATTTTTAGCCTCTATGTATATACAAAGAAGATTCCCCTTTAAGAGCGTACTTGTTTGGACAAAAAGAGAACTTATTTTCTTCACTGTCCTCGCCACAATATTCACAATACTGTATGAATTAATCGGAATTAAATGGTTGCAAGTTCCATTAACACCAGTAGGGCTAATTGGCACCGCCGTCGCCTTTATGGTTGGTTTTCAAAACAATGCAGCCTATGATAGAATTTGGGAGGCCCGAAAGATCTGGGGCGGTATTGTAAATTCATCCAGGTCTTTGATTATTACAGTCAAAGACAGCTTTTACGTCCACAATGTCGAGGCAAAAAAAGACGAATCAGCCGCACTCAGAGCTATCACCAAACGACACATTGCATGGTTAACCGCATTGCGATACGCTATGCGGACCAAGAAAACATGGGAGGCATCCTACGAAAGCATTCATGCAAAGGAGACATTCTCATACAACGTTCCTGAGTTTACCACACCAATCAAGGATGAATTGAAGCCCTATTTATCGGAGGAGGAATATGCCTATGTAATGACCAAAGACCACAAGCCAAATGCAATCATGAGCCTCCAATCTAAACACTTGAGGGCCCTAACCGATGAGAAGATATTTTGGGATTTCACCTTATTGAATCTTCAGCAAATACTACAAGAGCTTACGGCTCAGCAAGGAAAGGCTGAGCGAATCAAGAACTTCCCGTACCCAAAACAATATGGTAGCATTGGCTACCATTTCGTGCACATATTCATGTGGTTGTTGCCAATGGCAATTATTCCTGCCTTCGCGGGTATGGGAGTGAAAATTGCAGATGCTAATCCCTTTATCGGAGAATATTTCGTTTGGTTAAACATTCCATTTACCGTAATTGTGATCTGGGTATTTAACACCATGCTTCGGATTGGATTGGCCGGAGAAAATCCATTCGAAGGTTCACCGAATGATGTGCCTATTTCAAACATTTCAAGAGGGATTAGCAGAGACCTTTTACAGATTATCGAAGAAGATCCTGCTAATATTCCGCCTCCATTCGAGAACGTGAATAACATTGAGATGTAGCTTGTCTGGTTGCCTCAAGACTATTTCTCCACTACGTATTGACCGAGTTTGTTATCGAATTTCGATTGCAAGGCGTTAAAGAAGTTTCTGAGATACTGATCCATACAAGGTCTGTATGATTTGTGCTTAGGATTTCGGAAAAAAGCACTCAACTCATGCTTGCCTATTTTTTTATCGATGGAGGCGTAAAGGGCTAGGATGTCATCTGTGGTGAAGTTCAATGCAATTTTCATCTTTCGAAGAATCATGTTATTGCTCAAATTAACTTCTGGTGGTGGGGTAGGACCTTCTCTTTTCCCCCGTTTTTCAATGATCAGTCCGTTGAGGAAAACGGCCAATTCTCTGTCACTGATTTCAACTAACAAAGGATCTCCTTCTTGCTTTAGCCAGTTACTCACATCTGCTCTCGAAACATTGTGATCGGCTAACTTAAAAAGCGCGATCATTTGGTCATCACTAAAGTCGAAGAGATACCGTACGCGGCGTATTACATCACTATTTGTCATATGCTATTTTGTTCCTATTGTCCTTTGTGCGTAATCCTTGATCGCTGAAGAAAGGAGATCTGAAAGGTAAATATTCACTCTAGAATTTTGCGACTGTCTCATCACCAACTTGTTGGTCTATAGTCTTTCAGGAATTTCCCACACCAATGTTTGCCGGTATTTATACCATCGAACAGAGGATCCATAACCCGCGCAGCGCCGTCTACAATATCCAAGGGCGGTTGAAAATCATGGAGCTCCTCTTTCTTTGTGGCCAACGCGATCGGATCCTCATCGGTTACCCAACCCGTATCTACCGCGTTGGTGTATATCCCATATTTCGCAAAATCCGAGGATGAGGTAAGCGTCATCATATTCAGGGCGGCCTTAGCCATATTGGTGTGCGGATGGCGCGACTCCTTGTGATATTTGTGGAACTTTCCTTCCATCGCAGAAACGTTGATAATGTGCTTCATGCCCGTGTTCTCTTTTTTCATAAGATGCACTAGACGGTTGCAAAGCACAAAAGGGGCAACCGAATTTACGAGCTGTACTTCGAGCATCTCGTTTGCATGAACCTCGCCAAGTTTTAGCCGCCAGCTGTTCGTCTTTCTCAGATCAACTTGTTGCAAGTCCGCATCCATTTTGCCGGTTGGGAATACCTCCTCACTTGCAAGCGATTGATCAATGGTGTACGCTATTTGAGATAGTTTGGCCGAAGCACTCAACCCAATGCCAATTTGCTTGCCGTGCCAGCTTACCGGTAGGTTTTTGTTCTGATCTTCTACCAAAGAACTGATTGCTCCCAACTCATTTAAACACCTTTCATGATCGGATAGGACAGTTTTTGCGGAGGCGGGTAAATCAGAAAAAGAGCGTTCCTCGTTTTCCAGCAAATGGTGGTAAAAACCAGCGGGCCGTCGCACGGTCTGTGCGGCATTGTTGATCAACACATCCAGTCTGTCGTATTGCTGCTCAATATAGTTGCAGAATATCTCCACACTGGGTATGTGTCGTAGGTCAAGGCCATGGATTTTAAGACGATGTCCCCAGGATTCGAAATCAGCTTCTTTAGAAAAGCGAAGAGCCGAATCCACTGGAAATCGAGTGGTGGCAATCACCGTTGCTCCAGCACGCAGCATCATGAGGGTAATGTGATAGCCGATTTTAAGTCGTGAGCCCGTTACAAGCGCTACCTGTCCCGTGAGATCGGCTGTTTGGAAACGCTTGGCGTAGTTGAAGTCGCCGCAGTTTTCACACATGGCGTCGTAGAAGTGGTGTAGGGTCGTAAAAGGCTCTTTACACACGTAACATTCCCTCGGGGCCACAGTTCTGGCTGCAGGAGTTGCTTGCCCATTCGTGGGAGCTATCATTTTTGGCGCCACAAAAATGGAGGCGTCTCGCGCGCTTCTTATCCCTGTGTTATTCCGTGCTTGCTTGTCCTGCGTGGCAGCAGCTTTTTCAGCTTTTTTCTTCGCGCTTTTTTTACGTCGTTTCAACTCATGCTTTTGCGGTCGTGACAATCGTCCAGCTTGAGTCAGGAGCTCAATTCTAAGATCTTTTGGAATATCAAATATTTGGTCCGTATCGCTATTTAGCGTTTCCAGAATGGAGATGCATTGATCAATCTGGGCTTTGCTTAGCTGGCCTTTTTCTTTGTTAGTTTCCATTTATCTGATTGGAGTCTGGGTATTGTAACACACAGCGCTAATAATGTTTATTACTAGAAAGATTGTGTTTGAAAAATCGAAAGACGCATAGCATCTAAAGGTTTTTAAATTGACGCAACGAAATCTGAAAAGACCTTTTTATGATGTTCTAGATCCAAATTTGGCGACACAGCCACACGGGCTATGTAATCCTTATCTCCTTCTTTCGTTGTCCCTTGTGTGGATGTGGCGGGTATCGTCCAATAACAACCGCTGAGCTGTCCATAGCTCACGCAGTACTTGCTTTCGTTTGGGATTTCCGAAATCATTAAGCCGATCAACTTATGGTTGAGTTCTCGTTTATATGCTTCTCTTTCTTCATCCGAATTACCCTTGGTTGGGAGATCCAATGAAAACACTGAGGGCGTAAAACCTTCCGCGGCCAATTCTTCCGAAACAAAATTGATCTTAGCTTCTGGCAAGGCTTCATTGATGAAGTTCACAAATTCGCGTGTATTGACATAGGCATCCGCAATTCTTTGATTCATAGAGGGCAATTGCTTGGCAAGAATTCCCATTTGAAGGTTTCGAGCCGCGTTATCACATAATATGAGATGTTGCTCTATTCTCTCCATCAATGCTTCCGTTTTTGTGTTTCCAACACAGTATCCAGCAGTACACTGTCCTCCGCTAGGGAACTTTGAACCACTCACATATGAAATGGTTCGGACTGTCGAGAGTATTTCACCTTCTCCTAAAAAGAGAACATTGGGGCAGAAGGTTTGATCTAAAATAAACACCGGGTCGATGGCGAGTTCACCGCTGGCAGTTTTACGGGGTGCACTTAATGTCTCTTTTAGGTTAATGAGATCTGGAACCTCAACCCTCGGGTTGGTTGGGATTTCAGCGATGATATAGGGGATGGCATCCTCGTTTGCTATTTGATTTAATACAATGTCGATGCTTTGAACCATGTCGTGATCTCCATCAACGGGTAAATCCACTACTTCCACGTTTTCAATACAAGCGGCAACACGCCGTGCCTGGTCGTTTGTTCCTCCGTAACAGTTGGGTGGCACAACAATTTTGATCGCCTTTCCCTTATGCTCCAAAAGCGCATCATGAATGAGTCCCATCATTATGGCGTATTGCATGGAGAGCCCGCTTGATGCAACTAGTGGTGTTGTACTTGTTCCTGTTATGGTTTTAATTGAGTTTAGGACAAGCGCTTTGTTTCCTTGCACATCGCTCTTAATGATGTGAACAGAAGATTTGTCGATGAGTAGCTTTAGGGCATCAAGCGCGTTTGCTGGTGTCATTGCTATTGTTTCTCGTCTTCTTACGTGCTGAATTTCTGAGACATAGCTTTCATTTCGTGCATCATTGACCAATAGAATGCTTCCTAGGTGTGAATGAAGACCGATGAAAAAGTCAATGTTTGGGTTGAGGTCAATTGCATTCATTTCATCCTGATGTGAAACGAATATGGTGCTGCCATCAAACGTTCCAATGTCTGTGGCGTTCTCCACACAATCCAACTCGAACTGGTAGCCATATATGTTGCGCAGTAAATCCGCGTCAAAACACTCAGGTAAGTCTCCTGTGTATACGATTTTGGTGTTTTTATGATCTAATACATTCTTTCTGAGAATTGCTAAAATTGGAATCGTCTTGGATGAAAAACTGATTACATTTTTTGGGTTCTGATTATTTAAGGTAGCAATCACCCACTCTAGAATAGAGGATAGCGGATGGCCTAATCTTATGTAGTCATAAGCGGTTGGCAGTCCATTTAGAGCTGCAGGTGAGGCGTCATTGTTGTCAAATAGAAGTTCAAACTGCTCAATAAACTCAGTTTTTGCCAATGCTTCATTATAAATATCTAATCGATGCGTAGTTAGATTGAACCAGTCTGATGGCATGTTTTCGATTACATCTTTAATGTAGTTAAGCACTTTCTTGTCTTCCATGATTTCGCCTTTAGATAGGTCGGCAATGTCCATTATTTTAATCTTTTATAAAAGTGTTGTAGGAGGATTTGTTTCGATCCCATTGACCGAACCATTCGTTGTTTGAATCCGCATGGATATGAGACATTGACCAACGCTTTTCAAATTATGATGAATCGATACTATACCTTCGCGCGCCTTTTGACAAGGATGTTGCATTAATCGAACTAAATCCCATCGGCCATGAAACGTATAAACGAATACAAAAAGCTCTTCGAAATAGAGAACGACCTCATTCTTGCTGATCTAAAGACCAAGTATCGAAACTTAGTAAAGACATGGCATCCTGATAAGTTTCAGGATAGCGATGAAAAGGCAAGCGAAGCGGAGGCAATGAGTAGACGCATCATCGATGGATATCATTTTTTGGTGAGCATTGCGCCTGAAACCAGAGAGGCTACGCTAGAGGAATACACGCAAACGATTTCTGAAGCGGGTATTTACGATTATAAACACAAAGGCATTATGCTCGAAATTACGTTCAATGATGGCAGCGTCTATGAGTATTTTGGTGTGCCGAAGAACGTTTTCATCAAGTTTAATAACTCCGATAAGCAAGTTCGGTTTGGCAAGCGAAACATCTTCTTCTCCTATGTATATCGAAAGGCGAAGTCGGCAGAGGTAGAGGCCGCTGCATAGTTGTAGTAATTACACGAACAACTCAGAGCACTGACCTATGTTCATTCTTTCGAATGACGACATCAATCAATGGTGGAAACGCCGTTGCTGTCCGTTGTCAAGACCTCACTCATGTAATCGAAGAAGGGCCGCGTGGCTGCGAAGTACTTCAAGACTTCCCCGGCAAACCCCGGGCTTAAGACTTCTTTGTCCGTAAAATGCTTCGAGACCACAAACGACTTGTAACGCAATAAATCGATATCAGGATGATCCTTTGGAAAGCCCTTCGGAGCTGTCTTCAATTGCTGACCACCTAATTCGCCAAAGTGAGTCTTGAAACTAGTCGAGTTAATGATCTCTCGAAGCCGCGAGGAATCACTGGCAATATCGTCGCGAATTAACTTCAGATCAGATGCTTCTGGCCCCCAAAATCCACCACCAACCATGGAATTGCCTCCCGGCTGTAAATGGAAGTAATAGCCACCTCTAAGTGCCTTGGTTGCTCTGCTGAATCCGCCAGAGAAACTGTTCTTATATGGGGCCTTGTTTTTTGAAAACCGCACATCTCGATAGATGCGAAACAATTTCATTTTCTCAATGTTGTCTTGCTTGTGCATGCCCTCGTTTATCTCTTCCGCAAGTGCCTTGAAATGGGTATGCGCGAGAACGTATTTGGGCTTGTTTTCTGCAAACCAATCGCGGTTATTGTTTTTCTCAAGGTCCTTAAGGAAGTTGAATACGGATTGGTCTAAGTGTGTCACGTTTGCCATGGTTGCATTTTTCTGAGTCAAAGTTTGTTCTTCAGTTTGAATCCTCCGTAATTCATACCAGTAAGAAACGGCTTGGAAAGATAAAACGATATTATATACTCTATGAGATGCACGTATACTAGTTTACTCAACTAAGTCTAATTGGATTGATTTGCATACCATTTATGCACCTCTTGTTTCATTTTAGCATTTTCCGCGCAGATGCATTGCAGTCCAGTCCAGAATTTTCACCGAGAGAACTACATTTTTGATATATCAGAGGTCCACTAAACGGTTGAATATAGAATCGTAATATTTACAGTCTCAAAATCGAACATTAGTACGTAGGGATATGTTAGAGGATAGAGTCTTGGCAATAGCATCTCATTAACGACTACCAACACACCAAAAATGTCTGAATTAAGCAGTGACTTAATGTTATTCAACGAGCTCGTTGAGGTATTACTAAACGAAGAGAAAATCCACCCAGTTGCCGATCGAATTGAAGCCTCAAAGCTTTACGATACCATCGATCTTTCCTTAAACGATGCACCAATGCTCGAGGCGGAATTCAAATCAGCCATAAAGGATGTGCTCGTCGCGACGCCAAAAACGGCCACAAACTTATTTTTCAATCAGCTTTTTGGAGGCCGACAGAGCAAGGCTATTTTGGGCGATCTATTGGCGGTGATGCTGAACAACAGCATGTATACCTACAAGGTAGCCGGACCGCAAGTTGGAATAGAGCAAGAAATCATCCGACGGTCCTGCGAAATAGTTGGATACGGCCCGCATAGCAATGGCACATTCCCAACCGGAGGTTCCATGAGCAACTACATGGCCTTAATAATGGGCAGAGATAAAAAGGATCCAGGTTTTAAGATGAATGGTGCTTCAAAACCCCTCGTGATCTATACGTCGAAAGAGTCTCATTACTCGAATGCCAAGAACGCAAGTTTTGCGGGAATAGGGCGCAGTAACGTGCGCTATATTGAGGCGGATTCAAGCGGCCGAATGATACCTCAGAAATTGGAGGAGCAAATATTGCTTGACTTGAACAATGGCCTGACTCCGACATTCATAAACGCTACGGCAGGCACAACAGTCTTGGGAACATTTGATCAAATAGACCAGATCGCCGACATTTCAGAGAAATACGACGTGTGGTTGCACGTAGATGGAGCATACTCGGGGCCAGTGGTCTTTAGCGAAAGCAAAAAGCATTTGGTAAAGGGGGTCGAGAGATCAGACTCCTTTAGTTATAATGCGCACAAAATGCTGGGTACACCAATGACGTGCTCCATTATCTTAGTCAACGATAAGAAGTATCTCTACGACTCATTCAGCAACGATGCAGATTATCTCTACCAAACAGATGGTGACGATTTCAACCTTGGTAAGACCTCATTTCAGTGTGGAAGAAGAAATGACGCATTGAAGTTTTGGACATTGTGGAAATCGGTTGGCACATCAGGACTTTCCGATATTGTAGATCATCAGTTCTATCTGGCAGACGTTGCCCGAGAATATATTAGAGGTAATAATGACTACACCTTGTATAGCGAGGATGAGTCAATTTCAATCTGTTTTAACTACAAGAATATTGATCCAAAAATATTGTGTAATCTACTGTACGAACACCAAGTCACTGTCGTTGGCTTTGGATCGTTTAATGAGGATACGTTTGTGAGATTGGTGACAATCAATGCTACCAACAAGAAGGAAGATATTCTGAATTTCTTTAAGGTAGTAGAAGAGTTTGTAGCAAATAACCCAGCCATAATTCCAATCTCAGAGGTGTCTGAAAAGGGTGCCTAAATCCTAAATGTCTGGCGTTTTAATCTGGGGACTCAGGAAGTGCTTCGGATGGACTTTCGGCTTTCGGGGGATAGATTTTTGAAACGATGTAGCCAACAATCATGGCCAGTGCAAACGATGGTGCCAATACATCCAGCTCTACAAAATAGGCGCCGATTCCTTCAATTTCTGTCACCACAAATTTGAACAGCATCACAGATGCAAAACCGGTAATCATAGATGCAATTGCCCCTTTTTCAGAATAGCCTGGCCAGAAAAGAGATAAAATAATAACCGGACAGAAGGTGGCTGCAATGCCAGACCATCCAAAGATCATAATCCAAAAAATCTGGCGATCGGGGTATAGGTTATAAAGTAGAATGGCTATACCAAGTGCTGCCAACGCCATCGATACCGTAACCAGCCTTGAAAATTTAGTTAAGTCCTCATCTTTCAAATCAGGTCTAATTATCTTTTGATAGAAGTCTCTGGTTATTGCGCTCGAAGCGAGAATCAAAAGGGAATCGATGGTCGACATAATGGCCGAAAGCACGATGGCGATAAATATGGCCACCAAAATGGTGGGCAAGAATTCGTTGGTAATCATGCTCAATACATTTTCTCCGCCGGTACCCAATACAGTCTCGGGATCTTGTCCTTCAGTGGTGAAATAGATGCGAGCAAGGATACCAATGGTTACCGCTGCAGCATCTGTAAGAAGCGTGAAAAGCAAGGCGACCCACTTTCCTTTGTCTATCTCATGTTCGCTTGAAATGGACATGAAGCGCACATAAACCTGCGGTGATCCTAAGAAGCCAAGCCCAATCATGGAGAATCCGAGAAGGGTAAACGCGTTCATCCATCCGTCATCGCTTCTGCCCAATACTTGAGTTAAGGTAGGGTCTATGGCGTTCAATCCTGCCGTAACACCAGCTCCATGGTCCATCGAGAACCAAACAACAATTGGGAGTAGAACCAATCCAAAAAACATTAATACTCCCTGGAACATATCCGACCAGACCGCGGCCACGAAACCGCCTATGAAAATGTAGACCAGCACAATAGCGAAACCTATGAGCGCACCAATTCGATAATCGATGTCAAGCATGGATTGGAAGGCGATTCCAGTCACATCCATTTGTGATGCTACGTAAATGACAACAAAAACTACCAGCACCGAAGCCGATAGTATGCGCAGCGTGTTCGTGGATGATTTAAAGTGACTTTGGAGGTAGTCGGGAATGGTGATCGCCTTGTATTCGTCAGACCGCCGTTTAAAGCGTTTGGCCATAAATTGCCAGGAAAGGTAGACGCCCAGTAGTTCACCAATAACTACCCAATATGCTGAATAGCCCGCCATTGCACCCATTCCTGTGAGTCCGATTAATAGCCAACCAGATTCACCCGTTGCCCGCGCAGAAAATGCAACGGCCCAAAAGCCCATTTTTTTTCCACCCAAATAATAGTCGCTCATGCTCTTAACTCTGCGTGAGGCAAGTATTCCGATTAGGAACAGAATAGCAACATATGCTGCAAGAACGACGATTTTTATGGCCATGGTGGGTGCCTTTTAGTTTTTACTCCAGTTGCTTTCAATCTCGCAACCGCTTTTGCGCAACAAAGCTAAGATTGGACAGCGGGCATCCACCTTTTGTCCCAAGGTTTGTATTTGTTCGTCCGTTACATTGCCATGAACCACAGCATCAAGGCGCACACTCTTGTAACTGCCATTTGAATGATCAGCCATGCCCATGAAACCAGAAAGGTCTAGGTCTACTTCAATTGCAATGTTGATCTGATCAATACTCAATGAAAGTTCATCGGCAACAACTTGCGCTTGTTCGTTTTGGCATCCAGCCAATGAAGCGGTAAAGAATTGCATGGGGTTGGGGCCGGAATTCGATCCGCCATCATCAACAGGTTCGTCAATTTGAATTTTCCATTCTTTATTGGAAATCTCAACTTTAGTTGGCCAGCCGTTTCCTTGTGCCTCCGCTTTGAACGTCTCTAAGTGCTCATGCTCCATTTTCTATCTTCTTTTATTGGCCTACTCTAATCTGTTTTCGGCGAACGCTGTATTACCCAGCATCAATGTTATGATTATTAACTCGAGCGTCGATTTATCCGAAACTATAATCTTGCTGGTCTTGGGGCAATTGGATTTGTTATGAGAAATACCTCGAATAAGTCATCCCGACCTATCTATTGATACATCAGATCCTGATTGTTGTCATTTCGCGCTTTATTAGGCTCCCGTAGTTTTATCGAAAGAAGAAAATAATGAAGAGAGTATTTATTGGCTTAGGAAGTGGGGTGTTGGTGTTCATCGGTGTCTTTATTCTTTGGTACAACAGTTTGTTGCAGATGAAACCCGTGTCAACGTATGAAGTGAATACCCACGTTACCGATCAGAGGCTATTGATTGCAACACAAGGCAGCGAATTCAAAGACGCGCTGGTTTCCGACGTAATTCTCGAAATTGAGGGTTCCGAGGTTTATATTAAAGTGATTGATGCCATGTTGTTGTCAGAAGTCGACAGAGGCGATTGGGACGCCATTCTACTTATTCATGCATGGCAAATATGGGAACCGCACCCCGCTGTTGAAGCGTTTGTTGGCGACTCGTTTGATCCTGTAACCATGTTTATGGTAACCACAGCCGACAATGGTGTTGCCCACATGGAAGGCATCGATGGCATCACCGGAGCGTCATCAATGGCAAAGGTCAATGCAGATGTAGAGCGCATCGTTGGCTGGCTTAAAGCTTCCCCAAACCTAAATATCAAATAACATGTTCGATTGGTTCAATAGTGAGGAAAAAGAGTTTGTGGACGTAGGTATCCTGGATAATTTCTATCAGACATCGTCCTTTTACCCAATGCCGGTGGTGTTGTGCACTACGGTGTCGGAAAATGGATTGACCAACATTGGATCCTACTCATTGTGCTTCCCATTCGGCATATCCAAGGATCATTACATGATGCTCATAAGCCGCAGTTCATCCAATACCGCGCGGAATATTAAAGCACGGAAGACCATTGCGTTAAACTTCATTCCATACGATAAAGAATACTTGAAAAATGCGGTTGATTTGGGCTATCCCGGAGAAACCACCGAAGAGAAACTAGCAGAGAGCATCTTTACTTTGGTGCCATCTGAAAGAGAGGAAGAAGGAAAAAAGGATGGATTGGTGTACCCAGAGGTCATCAAAGAATCGGTGCAAGTGTTTGAATGTACCGTGGACGAATCAGACGTGTTTCACTATGATGGGCCAAAGATTGAAGCGCACTTTTTACTGAAGATTGACAAGATCATCATGCAGAAGAGATACGCCGAGTATTTGAAAGAAGGAGAAGGTTTTCCAACGCTTCCGGTCGATTTCGGATACAGAGACAGTAAGCAGTTTTGGTTTAGCAAGCATTCTCATCCCTACGCTGAGCCAATACCGAAGTCAAAAGGCGTGAGTACAGATGCCGTTCGATATCAAGTTGAACGGATGGAAGGAGCCATTAAGTGGCACCCAGACTCGTATAAAAAGATGGTGAAGGTGCCGCGCATATTTTTGAAGATGGTCATTGGTAAAATCAACGAAGCCGCGGCATCGGAGTCCATTGATCTGGTCACGCCCGAGTTTCTAGATAAGGTGAATGCGAAACGATAACGGAGTGTTACGCGATTCAACCTGCCTCTGAACCGTTCATGTGCCAAAATTGACGAGATTGGATTTTCTATTCATTAGAATTGATCCAGGATTTGTTAGCCAATGCGTTGTCTTGAGATGCGTATTTGAGGTATACCGCAATCCCAATTTTATTCTGGATAAACAATGGAGAAAGGGCGTCCGTGCGTGTTCTTATCTAAATTTACCGCGATGAGCACCTTAATTCAAATTTCAATTTTGCCACATGAGCAAGAAGATGAAGCTAAGCTGCTCAAACTTGCGCTCGACAAGTCCGAAATCCAAGAGGCAGATGTGGTCGACTGGAGGATTCGAAAAAGATCCATCGATGCAAGAAAAGCACCGGTTAGAATGAATCTTCAGATTGAGATTTGGCAGGAGAATGATGAACGAATTGGGATACACCCCTTTGTCCCTCAAACTGTTTCTAATGCTAAAAGAATAGCGATCATTGGTATAGGCCCAGCAGGAATGTACGCCGCGCTTAGGGCCATCGAGGGTGGCTTTAAACCTATTGTATTTGAAAGAGGAAAGGATGTTCGAACGCGCCGAAGAGATATAGCGAAGACGATGAAGGAGCAGACCGTGAATCCCGAATCAAACTATTGTTTTGGGGAAGGTGGGGCAGGAACTTTTTCGGACGGCAAACTTTATACACGTTCCAAAAAACGCGGCAATGTGCTGAAGGCAATGGAGTGGTTGGTTCATTTTGGTGCAGATGCAAACATTTTAGTAGACGCCCATCCGCATATTGGCACCAATAAGCTTCCACAGATTATCAGCACCATGCGTGAAGCAATTATTGAGGCTGGGGGTGAGGTGCATTTCAATTCAAAGCTTACCGATATTAAAGTTGAAAATGCCCAAATTCAGGCCATTCAAATCAACGATGGTACATGGCAAGAATTTGATGACGTTGTGCTTGCGACCGGACACTCAGCTCGAGATATATTTTATCTCCTCCACGCCAAAAACATAAAGATTGAGGCCAAACCGTTTGCAATTGGGGTGCGCATCGAACATCAACAAGAATTGATAGACAAGATTCAATATCACGGAGATGATAGCAACCCGTATTTGCCGCCAGCTTCATACAGTTTGGTGGAACAGGTAGATGGCATGGGAGTCTATTCCTTTTGCATGTGCCCAGGTGGCATTATAGCACCTTGTGCTACCGAGCCGGATGAGGTGGTTACCAATGGCTGGAGTCCGAGCAAGCGAAATAACCCATATTCCAATTCTGGAATAGTGGTCAGCGTGGAGCCCAAAGACCTTCCAAACTACTCGGAAGATGATCCATTTGTAAGTCTGAACTTCCAGAAATCGGTGGAGAAAACGTGTTGGGAAGCCGCCGGTAAATCGCAGCAGGTTCCGGCTCAAAGAATGGTAGATTTTATGGAGGGGCGCGTGTCAAAAGACTTTCCTAAAACATCGTATCACCCTGGAATAGTAAGCGTGGATTTAAATAAGGTGTTGCCTGCATTTTTATCCAAACGGCTTAAAAAAGCATTTGTCGCATTTGGAAAAAAAATGCGAGGCTATGTCACCAATGAAGCGGTGATTCATGCCCCCGAATCGCGCACTTCGTCTCCAGTTCTTATTCCAAGAGATCGTATAACACTGGCGCATGTTGATGTCCGTGGATTATACCCATGCGGCGAAGGTGCTGGATATGCCGGAGGCATTATGTCAGCCGCCATAGATGGAATAAACTGCGTAGATGCCATTCTGAGAAAGCACAGCGAGGTTTAGCTATTGATCGCACCTTACGCTAATGTCACTTAATCATCTCCTGTAAAAATGCACCAAGTAGATCCTCTAAATTCTCCACGTCGTGAAGTTGGTCATACCCAATGTCTTGAGACATGAGTTGCGCGCGTTGTGGGCCGGATAGCTCAACCTTGAAAATAGACCCCTTGTAGGCATCATCCAAAAGTCCAGTTGGATTTACTACAAGCATAGAGTTGGATACGATTTCGGCTGAGGCTACCGCTTTTATTTCGTTGAGCGCATGAACAATTTCTGGAGCGAAAACCCCAAAAGAGCTTTCGTAGAATTCTGAAAAACCGCCATTAGTAACGGTTTGGTTAAGTTTTACAATCACATAAACCATTTTCTCGGCGCCGGTCAAACCTTGAACGACTTGATACCACTCTGACCAACTTTCTATATCGAAGTCCGCGGCCTCAAGTTGTTCGTTTGCCGAACTAAATAGTCGAGCGATTAAAGCTCTATTCGAAATTTCTTCCATGTCGATTCTTGAGTTTTAATAGCGCTACCCACGATGGGAATGTGCGCATTTTGATCATCAAGTTTTTGCTAGATAAAATAGATTTGAAAGATAGAGTTTCAGCGTTCACATGCAACCCACATGGGTAATTTCCTGGCCTGAAATTCATTCATTTCCCCCCGTATTCCCCCGTCTATTCTAATTTAGGCAAGCTTGCTTTTTCATGTCGATAACAAAAAGTGTATCAAGTGATAAAGAGACGCTACTTTTGGATTGAAATCATCCTCAGACACGCCAAAGATTAAATCAAATGAGCCACCCTATCAATTATTACTTATCCCTTGCTGCACTTTCCCTCTTATTCGTTTCAGGAGCACTCCATGCACAAAACGCCCTTCAATTTGATGGAGCAAACGACTATGTGCAGACGACTTTTGATGGAGTTTTAGGCTCTACAAACAGAACATTTGAGGCATGGGTTAATTTGAGTTCAAGCGCCACAGGAAATAACGCGGTCATAGATTACGGACAGAATGCAGTTGGCTCAAGGAATACATTCATGATAAATAGCAATAACGGTTTGTCCTTTATCTCTGGTGGCACCAATGCCAATATCGGCACCGCTAGTAATATTGTAACGGCCAATCAATGGACCCATGTGGCTTTTGTGCTAGATAGCGGAACTGGCTACCTGTACTTAAATGGAACCCAAGTTGGAACGGGTTCTTTGACATCAGTCAACACACCAACCACTGGAACAGATCTCAGAATTGGACAGCGTGTTTCAGGAGGAAATATCCCGTTTGAAGGAGCCATAGACGAGGTACGTGTTTGGGATTACGCTCGAACAGCAGCAGAAATCAGCGCCAATATGGGAGCGGAATTCTGTGAATTAGATTCGCACCTAGTTGCATATCACAAGTTCAATCATGGCATAGCCAGTGGAACGAACACTGGAGTCAACTCCTCTTATGACGCAAGCGGAAATGGAAACAATGGAACGTTAACCAATATGGCGCTTAGCGGTTCAACATCAAATTGGGTTACTGGCGCAGGGGTAACGGTGAGCGCTTTGTCAAGTGCAATAAATGCTACTGGATGCGGTGGAACATATACAAGCCCAAGCGGCAATTATACTTGGACAACGGCAGGTACATATGCTGACACCATACAGTCTGTAATGGCATGTGATTCCATACTCACCATCACACTAACATTCAGTACAAGCACGTCCGCTTCAATAACAGAATCAGCCTGTGCATCCTATACGTCTCCGAGCGGTGCGTATACCTGGACGGAAAGTGGCACCTATGCAGATACAATTGTCAATTCAACCGGATGCGACTCCATAATGACCATTGATTTGAGCATTAATAACTCCACAAGTGAGTTTACCGTGGAGGCGTGTGATTCCTATACGTTGCCGAGCGGTAACCAAACGGGGCCTTTTTCTGGCACTTATCTCGATACCATTTCAAATGCCGCGGGTTGTGATTCATTCATGATCATTCATGTAGGCATTCTTTATAGTACATCCTCATTCATTACAGAGCTTGGTTGCAATAGCTACACTTCACCTAGTGGTTTGATCTGGACGGAGAGCGGAACGTATATAGACACTATTGCTGCTGCCAATGGATGTGACAGCGTCATCACCATTGACCTAACTCTGGACACGGTAAACAATGGAATCTCCAAGTCAGGTAAGACCCTAACCGCAACGGCCAATGGAGCGAGTTATCAATGGATTGATTGCAGCGACAGTTCGCTTGTTATTGGTGCGACTAGCGAAGATTACTCTCCTGAAAAAACGGGCGAATATGCAGTGATTGTAACTCAGAATGGATGCACAGATACCTCCGAATGCTTGAACGTGAAAATTGTAGGAGTTCAGCAATTCGATTCTAGCATAGGAGCATCGTTGTATCCGAATCCGACATCTGGCGCGGTAACCATCGACTTGGGCAAGCGATATGATCATGTCTGGGTACGCATTATGAATGCCGAAGGCAAGATTGTACGATCCGTTGATGGCTTGTCTAGACGCAAAACACTCCTTGACTTGGGGCAGGGTACAGGCCTCTTTACCATTTATGTGTATACCGAAGATGGCTATCAAGCCTTTCGTGTAATCAAGGTGGAGTAAATCGACTAAAGATTGGAAGTGTAATTGTTAGATTACGTCCAAAGCTTGTTCAAATAGTTGATCACATTTTTACTGCTGATACCTTCAATAATGTCCGGAGAAACCTGTTCGGAAATGGCTTCTAGAATGGACGGATACCGGGTGGCATCGGCATGCTCGTCAAAATAAAATGGAACGCGTGTTCGATCGGGGTGTGTGTCCGTACAGAAGTAGTCTGCACCGAAGCAAATGGAGATTGAACCTCCAAGTTGGATCCCGTGATTGATGTGCTCATACAGCACATTCGGGTCATCGTTGTTTACAAACGCCCTCAAAAAGTTAACTCCAATGAGTCCTCCACGTTTGATGATTTCCGAGGCTAGATTGTCTGGCAGGTTACGTACATGATCGAAAACAGTGCGGTAATTTGAGTGGCTTGCGAGAATTTGGATGTCCAAATCATGCGCACTGATATAACCCAGCATGTCTTGCGCCAGGGCATCACTGGCATGTGAAAAGTCTACGGCGATCTTCTTCCCATTTAAGTACTGAAGCAGTTTTTCACCATCCTCCTTCAGACCGATTCCGCTGTTATTCCCTCCGCCAAATCTATTCTCGGCGTGGTGGGTGAATCCAATGTATAGAATGCGCGTGGTGTTTGAGATGATTTGCTCTAATCGATCAAACCCAATTTCCAGCGGTTCATCCTCTTCGCAAAATCCAGAGGCGTTCTCAATGGCTGCCGTCATGCCCAACTTGGATGAAGTCGCGATTTCATTCAGGGTGTTTAAGTCATGCACCAAGGTGCAATCCTCGGGAAATCTGGAAAGAAAGGATTTAAAGATCTCACTTTGTCTCAGGGCCAATGCCGTGCTTCCCTTCTTGGTAGCGGTGAATATGGCCATCACTTGCAGCTTCACATTGCCTTCGGCCAATGCTGGAAAGGAGCATGCGATGCCTTCTCTATTGAAAGGATCCGGATGCGCCATGTTGAGCATATGTGCGAGCAGGTCGCAATGCAGATCAATTACTGGATGTTTCATGTGGGTTCTTTGCTGTTGGGTTACTTCTTCGCGAACTTTTCGACAAACACCTTTGCATCCATACAATATTTGTCCTCACCCTTCAACTTCCATTCGCCCGTTGTTTCAATGTAAAATTGAACGGTTTTCTCGACCACAACTGAATAACCTCCATAAGATTCTAGCATGCTCAGCACCTCTTCCATGTATTCGGTTTTGCTGATTGCGTTCGTTTTCACTAGATCCCATCGCTTGTTTATACGTTTCAACTTCTCCTTATAAATCGGGTCTTTGGATTTATATGCCATTAAGAATAGCGATAAGGCTTTCGCTTCTGCGGATGGTTTTTCAGCTTGTTTTATCATGTGGTGTGTTGTGGGTCAAGTTTAGGAGCTAAACGTAGTTTAATATTCTTACTCGTCACATTTACTCGATTCAATCTTCTGGAGATTGTTGTTTTACATAGGAGCCTTTGTTGTTAGGTGGTATTTCTTCATCTTGATGAGTAACACAAGGTTAAGTACTAAACCTACGCCATACACCAAAAGGCCAACATGCGGATAAATGGTCAAGTCGGCATAGTCACTATTGTTAATTACATGATCTGTGTACATCGCTAACCAAAAGGGAAACAGCACAAGCAGAATCAAACTTAAGATTGGAGGCCACTTTTCAATTTTTCCCTTTTTGAGTTTTAGATAGCAGATGGTAATTAGTATCAAATAAGTCAACATTGCTGTAAGTTGAAATTTGTACGAAAAATTGATCACCCACCAACTTCTATCTTTCCCTAAAATGGTTCCGCCAAGAATATAAATGTCAGGTACATCTGGACCATAATACTCATATCCGCCAGGGCCAATTTTCAAATAAACAAATGGGGTGATGATAGCCATTAGGGTTAACCCGATTAGCCATTTGAGATAAATTTCAATCGAACCTTTCATTTTACTTTCTTCCAACAACTACAAAAAGACAAATAGGCTATTATTCTTAAGGGGCATTTTCTATCGTTACAACGAACGATTGACTAGATATTTAATTGCAATAAATCCCGCTTGCCGTTTTCGCTATAATGTTTTCATGATTTCAGGAAATGAAAAGTGGTCTACCCGTAAAACCCACCAAAAAATTGGAAGGCTCTCCTATCGAACCAAAGATTTATGACCTTGCGCTTTTTATGTGTCAACACAATGTTTAAGACGGAAGAGTAGAGCGTATGGAGGATTTTTATCCAGGTCAAAGATGGACAAGTGAGGGCGAGCCTGAACTAGGAGTAGGTGTGGTGCTGAACACAGAAAAGAACCGCGTACAAATCGAGTTCCCAGCTTCGGGCGAATCGCGGCAATACGCCATCGAGAATGCACCTCTAAGAAGGGTCGTTTTTAAGTCGGGAGACACTGTTGTGGATCAAAACAAACAGCCATTTCTTATTGAGCGCGTGCAAGACAGTGGTGACCTGCTGCTTTACATCGGACCAGACGGTGTATTGTCTGAAGCAGACTTGGGAGATGTATCTGTAAAGCATGGCGTAAGCGATCGCCTTATTATGGGCGATGTTGATACACCCGACATCTTTGCTTTGAGAAGAAAAACGTTGGAGTTCGACTACAAGCGCCGAATTTCTCCGATCAATGGATTTGTAGGCGGACGCATTGGTCTGATTCCTCATCAGCTATACATCGCACATGAGGTCAGTTCGCGCTACGCACCGCGGGTCTTGCTTTCTGACCAGGTTGGACTTGGTAAAACGATTGAGGCTTGTTTGATCTTGCATCGATTGTTGCTCAGTGGTCAGGCATCACGGGTATTGATCTTGGTGCCAGATTCCCTAGTTCATCAGTGGTTTGTTGAAATGCTTCGGCGCTTCAACTTTTGGTTCAACATATTTGACGAAGAACGATGCAAAGCCCTAGATGAGGGCGCACCAGATGGAAATCCGTTCTTGGATGACCAATTGATTTTGTGCAGCACGTCCTTTTTAGCCAATTCACCAAAACGAGCCCAACAGGCCATATCCGCAAATTGGGATATGCTCGTGGTAGATGAAGCGCATCATTTAGAATGGTCGCTTAAGAATACCAGCGCCGAATATGCGACCGTGGAACGCTTGAGCAAAGTGGCAAAGGGAATATTGCTATTAACAGCCACACCAGAGCAATTGGGCGTTGAAAGCCATTTTGCACGTCTCCGATTGTTGGACCCGGAACGTTATGCTGACTACCAATCCTTCATCAACGAATCGAAAGATCATAAGGCCATTGCGAACATTGTTGATGCCCTCTCGGATGGAAATCCACTAAGTAATAAAGAAGCCGGAACGCTGGAAAACCTATTCGGCGCGGAAAGAGTGGCTAAGCTAAAGGAAAAGGACACGGTGATTAAGAACCAGCTCATCGAAGATTTATTGGATCAGCATGGCCCAGGGCGTGTTGTGTTTAGAAATACCCGTGCTGCCATGAGCGGTTTCCCATCCCGAAAAGCACACCTGATTCCCATTACGGCGGACAACAATCAATCGCAATGGATCCAGCGGCTTTCCAAAGAATATGATCAAGAGCAACAATCCCAAACGGGTGCCAAGGTAAAACCGCGGTTCTGGTTTTCCGAAGACCCGCGCGTCTCATGGTTAGTGGAGCTGCTCGAGCAACTCAACCCAGCGAAGGTCTTGTTGATTTGCAGGAGCAAAACAAAAGTGTTGGCGCTGGATAGAGCCCTGCAGAAACTATGTACCGCTAAGGTTGGTGTGTTTCATGAAGACCTCACCATTGTGCAGCGCGATAGAAATGCCGCATGGTTTGCGGAGGCAGATGGCGCACGCATTCTACTCTGTTCTGAAATCGGTAGCGAGGGTCGAAACTTTCAATTTGCGCATCACTTGGTATTGTTTGATTTACCGGTGCATCCAGAGTTGTTGGAGCAGCGCATCGGTCGTTTGGACCGAATAGGGCAGACGGAGAACATTCAGATTCACGTGCCGTATTTGAAAGGCAGTCCGCAAGAGGTTTTGGTGCGCTGGTTTCACGAAGGCCTAAATGCCTTTGAGGAAAACATTGAAGGCGGAAACCAAATTGGGCAGTTGTTCAACAAACGGATAGTTGAAGTGGCTTCGGCTACAGAATCTGCAGGTAATAACACACAGTTGGAGGCCTTAATAGCGGAGACAGCAGTCTACCTGAAGGAGTTGAAGAAAACGCTTGCGAATGGGCGTGACAAACTGCTTGAAATGAATTCGTATAGACCAGCTGTGGCCGAGAAATTGGTGACAAAGATCAAAGCGTCGGATCAGGACATGGCGCTTGAGAATTACATGTGTAGCATCTTCGAACACCATGGAATCGAAATGGAAGATTTGGCGCCACGAACATATTTGTTACATCCTGCAAATGCCAATAGAGAGGCTTTTCCATCCATTCCGGATGAGGGGATATCCGTAACCTTCGATCGCACGCGGGCGTTGAGTAGGGAAGACGTAGGCTTCGTGAGCTGGGATCATCCAATGGTGACTGGCGCTATAGATATGGTACTCAGTTTGGGCACGGGCAGCGCAAGCTATGGCGTTCTGAAAGGCACAGGTAGCACAGGTATTCTTCTTGAAGTGATTTTTGTACTTGAGACTGCCGATAGAAAAGGAGTAAATGTAGATCGCTTTTTACCAAGTACGCCATTGCGTGTGGTAGTAGATCACAAGGGCGAATCGGTTACAAAGAACTACCCAGTTGACTTGTTTAACACCCAATTGAAGTTTGGTCAGATAGACGACCTTATCGATAATGAAACAGTGGTCGAGACGCTAATTCCCAACATGATTCATGCGGCCGAAGAGATGGCCGAACAATTAATGGTGAAGGAGGTGAAGGCCGGGCTTGAACGCATGAGCCAAACTTTGGATCACGAGATTGGTCGTTTGGCCTCGTTGCACAAAAGAAACAAGGCCATTAGACCCGATGAAGTGCGCACGGCACTGGAAGAGAAGAATGTGTTGACAGATTTGATTTCTAATGCTCGGGTCAGAATGGACGCAGTGCAATTGATCAGAGAAGGGGATATGTAAGCTACCACCAAACAATGAAAAATTCCGAATAAGACCCCTTGTGCTTTTGCCAGCACAAGAGAGATTGTTCTTCTTTCAAACTAGTGATTACGTTTTCTTCCACGCCGTGATAGTTCGTCCACATTTTGTTTTCAGATGGGGCCATTCCCCATTCCTTTTTAGATGGAATATGGTAGGTTTTGGTCGGGTCATCAAGGCTTTTGAATGACTCGAGGTTTAAATAATATCCCTTAATGGCTTTCTCAAAAGCCGGGTCAAAATGCCCCTTGTATTCGTAAGGAACAAACAAGGAGACAAGGAGGCAAAGCGCTTGGGAAACATTGTTCAGGTCAACATCTTCAAACATTGATTTAGCGCAGTTGTGATAGAGTAGAGGAAACTGCTGACGCTTTAATTTTTCCAGTTTCTCCCTCATGGAATCATTCCGATTTGGACCGATCCAATTTTTGATCGGTTCGGAAGATATCGCGGGGTCAAAGAGGTAAAACTTATAAGCCAATTCCATGTGGATCAGCTGTTTCATGTGTATTTCCTCAACTACAAAATCAATTTCTCCGATGGTTTTTTTGTCTTCGATTAACTGAATGTTCTCGTATAGGATCCTGTAGTTCGCAGAGGACTTAATCAATTCAGAAACGATTTTTTCAACCAAGTGGCCCAGTCTTAAATTGGTGGGGAGTTGGAATTCAAGATCCGATTGAAGCTCCAAATCGCTTAGGAAGAAGGGCTGCAATCCCGTCACTGAAAGCTCCAGACCATCAGCGTTCAGTATTGACGCTATTCTAGACTTAGTATTCATTTACGACGTTGCTCGATATTCACTTATTTCAAATAAATGCCCATCGGGATCTCGAAAGAAGCATCTTGTTTCAGCACCATTATCCGACGGTGGTGTTATGAATGCCGCACCTCTGTTTTTGAGTATTTCGTGCGACTTTCTGCAATCCTGCACCCGAATGGTGTATGCATGACTTACGGAATCGATGTCTGTTGGAGGATTAAAATAGGTCATTGGTTTATCCGGTGTTGGGCCTCCTTCGGTGACAAGCAAAAGCCAGTTACCTAAAAACTCCAGAACCAACGAATCGCCACCGTATTCGCGAAATATTTTCGCACCCAAAACATCCACGTAAAAGGCTTTTGATTTGGACATATCTGTGACAACCAGTATGGTGGTTAATGCCGAGTCTTGAAATGGGTTATCCTGTTTGTTACTCATATCCATAATTTATTGTCGGCGAATTAAGATACATGGAGCGATCCAATGGATCCGAAACACATCATCCAGTCGATGCGCTAGTACATTAAGTGCTTTTTAGAAACCTCTTTCCAGCCTGCCTTATAATCTGAGTCGACAAAGAAAATTTTCAATTCCGCTTTATAATCAGCGTCAACAAAGAATATCTTCTTTTTTGCTTTGTAGTCTGCGTCAGTAAAAAACCACTTCCCATCGTTATCTCCCGCTTTATAATCAGCGTCGACTTTATAGACCAAAAGATCGGCTTTATAATCTGAGTCCACCACGAAAACCTTCACATCGGCCTTATAATCCGAATCAACGGAAAAGACCTTCTGTGCTTTAATACGTGCACTGGTAAATAATAAGAGTGTAATAAAAACCAACTGTTTCATCATTTTAGGTTTTAAGCCTTCAACTTAAGCTTCATTTTTCAATTTCTTTTAGAGCTTCTAGTACTTTCTTCCTCGAGTATGCATTTGATTTCCAATGACCAGGTGCCCAACCAACCAGAAATCGCTCGAAATCAGCCCAAGCTATAGGGTAGAGGCTGCGCCATTCTTGTTCCAAGGCATTGAAGTCTACCGATGCGTTATGCAACTGAAGCTGAATACGTAGTGCGGAGAAGTAATGTGATAAAAACGAATCTTGCATTTCATCACTTGATATTCCTCCTTCTATACAGCTCATCAAATAGGCCACGTCCTTCATTCCGCAGCCGCGTCCAACATATTGAAAGTCGACAGCGGAAACGGCTCCATCTTGACTAAAGCAGAAATTGGCATACTTGGCATCGCCGTGCACCAAGGTTTGAAATTGACATGCATTAAGCTTCTCGTGAATGACATGTGCGTGATCCTTCAAAGGCCCTTCGGCCATCGCTTCAAATTCACTTGGTCGCGTTTCCAGTTGCCAGTAGGTGCCGATTTGCCACAGGCCCGTTGGTTTGGTATGCATGAAAAGCGCATGAAACGCCGCCAACCACCACAAGCATTGTTTGATCTCTGCCTTGGTCAGAGTGTTTTTGCGCAACGTGAATCCCGCTTGATTCAGATCCTCTAAAATTAAAAGTGAATGTCTTGGGAAGCTTCTATAGCCCAGCAATTTTGGCGTGCGACATTGATCGTTGGTGCGGTCATTAAATTCAGTGTACCAAGTTGCCTCCACTTCATATGACCGCAGCTTTCTCTGGTGCCCAGCATCTGAATTCCATCCTCTAGAGTGATGCGCTTTTTTAGGTGGAGCAATGCGTTTAACAATAACGGATTTTTCAGTCGATCCAGCTAAATGCAGGCGCACAATGGTGCCATAGCCTGACCACAGTTCCTGTATGGTTTCTATGTGGATGATGGCATCAAACTGAATGACCTCCTTAAGCTCTTCTGTGAATGTTGTTATCATATTGAGAATGCGTTGCCGATTGACAATGAATAGCCCTGGTTTTCTTAATCCGTGTTTGGTGTTTTCATTTTTCGAAAGGTCAGGCTTATGCGTCCGCGCTCTGAAACCACTTTCGGAATCGCATGCTGCCACGCTTCTTGAATTGATGCCGGCATGTAGATTAATGAACCGGGTAAGAGCACATAGTTATGCAATTCGGTGGGCACATCCTTTCTTCTGATCTGAAATATGCGGGTGTCGCCAACGCTCAGGATTGCCGTTCCAGTTTCCTCGGTCAAGAAGTGCGTAGAATCTCCATGCCAGCCCATTTTCGAGTTCCCATTTTCATAATAGTTAAGAAAACAGTTGTTGGGTTTGAAGCCTAAGATGGGCGCGAGTCGATCTGACAGCTCAACCATCACAGGAAGTAAAGGGTTGTACACATGTACCTGCTCTGAATCGGCGTTGGGTTGTCCGAACATGGCTGTCTTTCGAGCGCGCATGGTGTCGTTCCAGTTCACGTTTGCTACGAGATAATCGAAGAGATCCGTGGGAGTATCGTAAAAATATGGCTCAAAAATAAGGGCGGAACGAATGTCTTTCATTAGTCTCTGTCGGTCACGTACATAGTTACAGTAACTAATCGAACTTATGTGTAATCGAAATTTGCGATGAAACTCCATGTGTGAATTCTTACTCTAATACCACCTTTTTCGTAACCGTTCCGAAATCAAACAGTGCACTTATTTGGTAAATTCCCTTTGGGTGATTTTCCAAGTTAAGAAGAATCAACCCCTCGTCAACCTTGCCCGTTTTCACCATGGTTTGTCCCAAATTATTGGTGATGGTAAGACCCTTTAACTCGTGTTCGGAATTAAATTGAATCGAGAAAATTCCAGTATTGGGGTTTGGGAAAATATTGAAGGCGGTTTGCACTTCCTTGAATTGATCCCAATTGGTTGATGTGCTCGTGCCGGTAGTATCGGTTGTGTTGGTAGTATCGTTCGTGTCAGATTGTATTTCAATCAGCTCCGCGCCGGAACATAGCGTGCCATTTGCGACAAGGCTGCCATCCGGATTTAGACAGAAATTATTCATCCCTAAACTGGCTCCGGCGCCGGCCGAAGCCTTAATAATTAGATCAAAGCAATCGTTGCTTGACAACGAATTAATCGCGAGGGTTGATCCAGAGAAAGTAGCGGCAGAACTTGAAACGGCTGAAGAAGCGATCACAAAACCTGTTGGTAAAGAAAGTGTCATGGATTCACTTGTAATATCACAACACGCATTGTTGCATACCTCAAAGGTGATAGTTGTGGTGTCGCCCATTTCAATGGTGTCAGATGCTAAAGATGTAGTTGCATTAAGATCAACCTCGCTATTCGTGAAAAACACTCTCATAATAGGATGCTTGGTTGGGGCTGCATGGTCAGATGACGCATAGTTTTGCCTTCTAGTTCCCGTTTCTGACTGTAGACCCATAAAGAAGCCATGGCGATAGGATTCAGGGTCGTTAATCAGATCTTGAACGAGTTGAGTTACGTCCAAACTCAAATCACTAAATCCAACTTGAGAGGGAAGGGCAATTTGGTTTGTCGTACTTGTTGAGGGTTGATTCGCCTATGTAACACCCGTCTCTGTCCATGCCTGATCGACACGTCTTAGCCAGCAGCTGTTATCCCCTTGATGAGAATGGCCGGCGGAAGTTGCCACATTGAATAAATATAGTTGCGCACTATCGATCTGTATTTCTTCGGGTAAACAACTCCAATCAAAATCGAAAAGTGCCCGCTGAATCGGCGTAATACTGCCATTGGATGAGCGTTTGGCCATCAGCTCAGAAGAAGCACCGTAGTTGGTGGTTGAGTTGACGTCGTGTAGCTGGGCGTCGCGATCAATTTCGAGATCAATGAAACATTGCGCATTTACCTGAATGCTCAGGGCTAAAAAGAGAAATGAAAGAAGAATAGCGAACTTCGAAGAGAAGTAACTCATTGAATTTGAAATTTGTGGATAGATGCACTCAAAGGTAATGAATAATGAGGCTAACCCTTTGAAACTCATAGTGCTTGACGAGGTTTGACTAAAACATCCGGTCGTGGATGCATTGTTTCTCTCGAAATTGCGTTAGGTCGTTCGATAAAAATTCCTTCATAGGCTTCTGTACAAAAGGCTTTGCAGATCGTCCCCGATGATAGGCGTCTATATATAGGTCATAGTGCTCAGGGAAGAATGCAAATCCCACAAATGCCGCGATGAATGGGTAGTGCGAACCCTTTCCATTTCCAATTAAAAAGAAATGCAGTGCGGCCTCTTCTTGTAGCGTGGTTTTGTAGTCTAGCACAACGTGGAAGAAGTCGTGGTTTTCCATTTTTGGTTCCAAATCGATGTCGTTTTGATAGAGAAAATCAGACATCATCATGCCTACAGAACCCGTCGGATACACCTTCAATGTTTCCCTGTCTTCGCCCCAAGCCGTTTTATGTCGCTTAAACATGTTGCGATATAGGAGTACCGACGGTAGGGCTATTTTTCCTAATAAAAATGCGCGTATCGAAGCTGGATTACTGGATGTTAGGGTAAACGACATTTGATGGTTTTTGGGGCTAACGCGTGATCCATCAGATTATTCAATCCTTAACAGCGCTTAACGTGAATTCTCCCAAGTTGAAAAATGTGTGGCGATTCGCATATCCAGTTTAGCCCAAATTTTACGTACCGAGGAAATCCGAGATTACCTTGCCATATGCTGCCATATCTATTTGAAAATTATCCTTTCGATCGGGGTTTTCAACCACGTATACAGATTTGTCAACCAATGCAGATTTCATCAGCTTCTTCATATCATCTACTGTAAAAAGAACATCGTTGCTTCCAATGATAAGTTTCACCATCTGTAGATGTTTACCTGGAGCTTCAGTCACGGCTTTTATTGGCGTATTTTGACCATATGTAAAGCCCGTAAAAGGAACTTCCATGGGGTCATCCCAAGATTCGAAGCGCTCCTCTAAATCTTCCATGCTTAGGAAGTACTGCATGACAATGCTACCGTAGAAGAAGTAATGAATGCTTCAAGTGTGCACGTGGTGCATGTTGATGCAAACGTTCAGGCAGCAGCTAAAATGATGGTTAGGCATAAGGTGCACCATATAGTAGTGATGGATGATGGGAGAATTGAGGGGATGATTAGTTCCTTAGATTTTGTGAAATTAGTTGCGAAACACGCGTTAAAGTCATGAACGTGTACCTGAATGAATCGAGATTAAAGGATGTATTTAGAAGTGGCGGGGTGAATGTTGGCCTTAGAGATTTGCCTTGTGGCACTGAACGTTAAACAAGTAATATGCTTGAAAATTTATCCGGAGCCGCTCACTAGTTGGTGCCATCACCAAATTCCATTTTCACTTCAGATCCATTAGCCCGTTTGCAGGCAAGCCCGAACGGTTCTGGCTAAACTGCGTTCTTACACTGAGTGGGGTCGAAGTATTAAAGCAGTTTAGGTTTTGCTGTGTTTGGTTAGTTTTCTCAACATTCCTTTAAAGATTAGGCCATGAAAGGGTAATACTGAATACCAATATAATCTCCCTAATATTCCTAGCGGTCTAAATGTCGCTGTTTGTACTAATTGATTGTTTTCAATTCTAAATTCCAACCAAGCTTCACCGGGGAGTTTCATCTCAGCAAACAGAAGTAAGCGACCCTTTTCTTTGTCAGCAAACAATACTCTCCAAAAGTCCAATGTGTCGCCAGCATTGATGGAACTAAGACTTGTCCTTCCTCTTCTAATCCCTACGCCTCCTACAAATTTATCTAACAGGCCTCGTAACCTCCATAACCAATTGGCATAATACCAGCCTGTATTGCCGCCAATGCTCCAAATTTTATTTTGACAATCAGTAAGATTGTCTATTCTCCGTTTTCTTTTATCAATGAAACACCCAAAGGTTGGCACTTCGATAAATTCAGAGATATCAAAATCAATTCCACTGCTTGAGTATGAATCTTTCCAACTGGAAACAATTGCATTGTTTTCAATTTTAGCGAAAGCCTTTAGCAGCGATTCTTCGTAGCTAACTGGTTCAACTCCAAGAATTTCATTAATTCTATTGTCTCTACAGACAACTTCAATTTTCATGCTGTTTACCAGAGATACAGCAAGTTTATATGATGTTGACGTAACAAAATAAAGCCAGTATGAAGAAAGCTTTGGAGTCATAACTGGAACGACAAGGATGGTCCGTTTTAAATTTCTGCTTTTGGCAAAACCCAGGAGCATCTCTTTGTAGGATAGCACATCAGGTCCACCGATATCGAAATTCTCGTTATAGGTTTTTGGATTGAATAAAGATTTTGAAAGAATTGTGATAACATCAGATACTCCAATAGGCTGGCATTTAGTTCGCAACCATTTTGGAGTGATCATCATGGGTAGTTTTTCCACGAGGTCTCTGATAATCTCAAAAGAGGCACTTCCCGAACCGATAATGATTCCTGCTCTAAGTGTTGTGAAATTATATGTCCCTTTTCCAAGCTCGGTTTCAACATCTTTACGTGAACTTAAATGCTTGGAGAGTTTAGACTCATTGACTATACCACTGAGATAGATGACATGTTTAACAGTAGTTCTTTCAAGAGCCCCTTTAAAATTAATTGCGGAAGTTCTTTCAAGTGATTTGTAGTCACTTGAAGATGACATCGAATGAACAAGATAGTAAGCCGCATCAATGTCATTTGGGATACGCTCAAGTGATTCCTCGTCTAGCAAGTCGATTTCTATGACTGATATCCTCTGCTTAAGAGATTGAGGCGGATTAAACCTTTTAATATCCCTTACGCAGCAAATTACTTCATGACCTGCTTCGACCAAAACTGGGAGAAGTCGTTTCCCTATGTATCCAGTTGAACCGGTTAGTAATATTTTCATTCCTTTTAATTAATCACAACGGTTCTGGTTAAGAACCTAGCGAAGTGACCTAACGTAGTAACCATGCGGCTTCAAACCAATCATTTATTCCCTTTGGTCATGAGACCGTTTCATATCCTTAATCGCCAAGATGAACTAGTTTGATAGATAAAACGTGAACGTTTCTTGCAGCTTGTTTGTTTAGACTTTGTTGGCGGTAGTTTTATTTTTTCAATCCTTGTTCACCTCGTAAGGTTTTCCGTGCATTTCGCATTCTTTTTTTGAAAAGGAATGTATTTTAAACCAATTGAAAACAAAACAGGAGCCCGTAAATGACATGTAGAAGGGTAGTAATGAGATTATTGCTATTCCAATTCCCAACAAGCTTCCTTCTTTTCCATTAAATACAAAAACACCAATCCAAATCAGAAATAGACCCAAAAGGAGTCTAAGTATCCTATCAATTATTCCTACATTTTTTATCATAGATGTTCTTGTCTTTTAATTACTGCCAACGGTTCTGGCTAAGAACTGAGCGAAGCGAACTCACGAGCGCCGCGTCCGCCCACTGGCGGATGTTTGCTTAGCTGTTGTTGGCACACGTGTTTTATTAAAAATCTATCTGAATAGAGACCTTACCTCCCAATCCTTTTTCTACAATATCAAAAAGGGTTTTTAAAGTGATGTTACTACCATCATTCTCTACACGAGAGATGTAGGTTCTTTTTTTGTCGATAAGCTGCGCGAGGTCTTCTTGAGTTAAGTGTTTCTTTTCGCGTGCTTCTCTGAGCAGTAGTCCAATTTTAAAAGACTCAGCTTCACGTTCAAGTTGATCTCTCCGGTCAGTGCCTTTTTTACCGTAGACCTTGTCTTTAACCTCAGTCCATGTTTGAGTGTTTTTCATCGCTTGTTTTTTTTGTCGTTGTAGTATTCATTCATAAGACGTACTGCCTTTTCGATTTCAGTCTTCGGTGTTTTCTGAGATTTTTTCTGGAAACCGTTCAATAGAATTACGAGTCGATCTCCATCGAAGAAACAGAAGACTCTCCAGATGTTTGAACCGAGTTTGATTCTTGCCTCGTAAAGTCCTTTTACTCCTTGAATACTTTTCAAGTAATTTGAAGGAACCCGTTCAAGCGTCTCAATGGCTTCGATGATTTTGAAGATCTTATCCTGAACTTTACTATCGAGTCTTTTGAGAAATTTCTCGAAATGGTCTTTGTACGCTATGACTGTGCGTAATTTATGCAAATCTTGTTTTTGAACAAATGTAACTTAAAAGTTACATTTAAGAGCCTCTTAAACACCAAAAACCCTTAAACGACCAAAAAAAATTCTCGGGTAGGAGGTAGGTTTCGTTTTTACATGTGTGCCAACGTTTAGTATATGAAAAGTAGGCAATTTCGAAGTACTAAACTTTCGGTTAAGCACAAAGTTTGACGAGCCAAAAGCCTTGAATTTACTACTGTTTTGCCTATTTTTTATATACATTGTTGGCGGTAGTTTTTTATTTTTTCGGTAGATATAGTTTCATTTTTCCGATTTCTAATTCGTCTAAATGTCCCATTTTGCTTTCGTCTTTTGTTATCAAGTGCAGATGCAAAAATGAGTCGTGATGTGTAAAAACTCCTTTGTGTTCGGTCGAGAAAAATCCGATTATTTCAGCATCTTCTTTTCCAATATTGTAATTTGTCTGACCTTGATGTGCTTCATCTGGCGATGACACTTTTGTTCCTTCGGGTAAATTCTGAATATGGATAATCGCACTTGAAACCTGTCCAATTATTTTAAAGGTGAAAGGTCTTCTGAATTCAGTCGTTTTGTCGACAATGAATTTTTCTAAATCTTGAATTGTTTTAACGTTAGAAGGCAAATCTATTTCGTTCCATTCAGTTACGTTTCCATAAACAAAGAATGGTGCTGATGTATTAAAGGTTTTTTCAACTTTCATTGTTGAATCAGAAGTAACTTTTGACACATAACTCTTTCCGTTATTAATCAGCAATTCGCCTGTCAAGAAACTTACAGGTCCAAGTCCATAAAGTCCATTTTTCTCCGAAATAGTGTCAAGATCAATGCTACTTCCTAATTCGCCTTTCCACATCACGTTTTTCATTGCACCTACAATTTTAATGTCGGGATAGGTTTCTGTTTCTTTTGTGTTCTTTTCTTTCGGTGTCGAATTGCAACTTATAAGTCCAATTGTCAGAAGTCCGAATGCTAATCGTTTAATATTCATATTGTTTTTTTCGTTTTTCTCAAATTACCGCCAACGTTCCGTGTATGGTGTCGAAGCATCCCGAAGGGTGCTATGCACTATACACATTGTTGTATGCCGTTTTTATTTTATTCATTTCGTTTTTAGCGTTGGCGAGAAAGCTCTTTGCAACCGCACGAAGGAGGATTGCAATGTGCTTGAACTAGCGTTGGCTAATTAGTCACTTTTACTTTCATTAAATCGGTCATAGTTACAGAAAATGGTAAAGTAGAACCTCTTCCTTGCTTGTGTTTATCTAATTTGGTTATGTCCCACTTTTGATTTTGCAACTCAACATCTGAAATCTCTTCAACTTTGTAAACTAAATAATAATCTTGAGAAGGTTCAGAAGGATATCCTTGATCAATTAATGTCTTCTTTGAAAATACTCGAGGACCTGTTTCTGTAATTTTAAGCAATCGACTTGTTTTGGTTTCACCATTAGAATGTAATAACAAATATTTTGCTCCAGCTTCACCTGGACCTAACCTGAGAGAGCCCCTTTTGCTATCAGCTCTGGCATTATATAATCCACTTTTTATAATCCAATCCAAATTCTCTGTTTTGTAAAAACCTACAAGAACAAATGTGTCGTCTGGTATCAAATTACGGTTTTCACCATATGTTTCAGGTAATGCTTCATTTACTTCATTTTCCTTATTTGGCTCATTTTTGTATACATCATAAGTTCTGAATGCAATTCTTTCACGTTGCGAAGCTCTATTAACAAAGTGCTCAATAATTACTAAAATGAAAGCCTTAAGTTCACCAATACCACTATCATTTTTTGAAGGTCGAACAGGAAATGCACCTAATCCTGGTATAATCTCGTGAAACCCTTTTCGGTTTAGTGATTTATCTCCTGGATATAAAACGTAGGCACCACCAGTTCTTCTAATAGCATCTTTATAAGCATGCATTTTTATTAAATCAGCATTTTTATAAATTCCTTTCTTGTTTTCAGTTTTTTCTTCATCTAAATCTTTTGCAGTATTCTGCTCTATAAAATCAGTTAGATTGGCTATTTTATATTTTGCATCAAAATGAACATGCACTATTAACTCTTGTCTTTCAGCTACTTTTTCGGAAATTCCAAAAGGCCAAAAAGACAGCGTGTAATCAGGTCTTAATGTAGTTGTCCAACTACCCGAATCAGGATAATTTTTCTTGCCACTAAATTGTCGATTGTAGTTAAATTTAATGTGTAATTTTCTGGTTTCTGTTTCAAATACCCCTTCTAAGGCGGTATGCTCACCCTGTTTTAATCTTAGATTTAGGTGATTATCAGATTCTTCCATTAAATCAGAAATATCTTTAGGGTCTATTTCGAAAAGTTCTTGAAATAAGTCTAATAATTTAAAGAAGAGCCAATATTCATAAAGTGTAGCAATGTCCTTTTTTCCAGCTCCATATACATCCTCGCCTCCATGCCAAATTAATTTTGCAGCTAATTCAAACATTAACCATGTTCTTAAAACCTCTCTATAACCTTCTTTCCTTTGGAGGATAGGGCTATTAAGTTTTAAAGTGGTTGGTCTAGAAATATCTTTAAAAACAGAATGGTGTAATTGAGACTCTAACTCTCTGATTAATATTTTTGATTCGGAATAAAGTTTCGATTCTTTAGGAGCAGCTTTATTGATATCGGAACAAAACTTTAAGAATGTTTCTAAAGCATGTTTAATAAAACGATTTTCTGGTGTATCAACTGAATCTGTTTTACGGACGCTCGTAATTCTCTCAGGAAGTGTTTTTAAACCATAGTTTTCTAAATAATGACCACTAGGTAACTTCGTTCTTTTCCCACCTTTAACCAACTCTTTTACGTTGTTATTAGAAAACCTTCTTACACTTCTAATATCTTTTTCCTCATGTGTTTCAGACCATTTGGTCACTGGTGCGGTTACGATTCTATGAATAGCATCCTCAAACTCAGCTGAACTAATTATAGACTTAATGAAGGCAAACTTTTGGTATCGCGTTTTATTATCTTTGGAATAGTCTACATCAAAATGATGAGAAACGGGTGAATTAGATTGTAACAGTAAATCAGTACATTTCTCAGTGATGAGTTCAAGCATGTCTCTGTAATCATCTCGATAGCCAGACTTAACGGATTGGACTTCTAAATCAATTGATTTGCACTTTTCTAGATTCTCCGTTTTTAGTAAAGGAATCTCTAATGTTCCAACGAATATATTTGGTGAGATTGTACCTATGTTCGATTTACGTTTATGCTGTTGAATGATATTTTCACCAATATCACCTAGCATATATTTATCATTACTAATTTCTGTACCCGTTTCAGGATGTGTTAATGTTATCTCGTAGTCATAATAACAGCCCTCAATTAACTGAAAACGAGCTTCATTGTTTTCAGGAGCTGTATCTATCGCATCAAAACAAGTTCCACTTCTTCTGGAATTGATCCAAAGCTTCAAGCCTTCTTGAACAGAATCTAGGTTTATTTCTATTTCAGATAATTCTTTCATTTACTAAGCCTCAGCATAACTTGCGAATCCATTATCTATTGCTCCTTTGTACATTCTTGCAATTTTTTCCAAAGACAGAGGATATAGCACTTTATCATTTGAATAATCAAAATCATTTTTATCGAAAACATCTTTAACCACCTTTAAGTCTTCTGTTAAACAAAAACTACCTAAAGTCTCTAGGATAGGAGATAGCTTTCTTCTTGAACCATGAAGTTTTGGAAGTAACTTTTGCATTATGGCAAAATCTATCTTTTCGGAAGTTGTAATCTCATTGTTTAGAGTGTCTAATTGATTAATCAATCTCAGAATTTCAGTGGCACTTCTGTAACCAAACTCAGCCCCTGTTTTTTGTAATTCACCAAAGAAATTAAGAAGAGTTTTATTGATTTCATCTCGGTCTTTGTTGGTAAATGATTTGTTGCTCGAAAGATCAATAAAATTTTGAGCCATATTTGCTCCTTTACCTAGTAAAGCTTTCATGTTTAGATCGCTTGCTGTGCCAAGGAAACCTTTCATTTCATTATTATTAATACGAAACTCTATAGTGTTTGCTCTATCTAAAACTTTTGGACTAAACATATTGGTTGTTTCGTCAATATTTACTGTACCTATAATAAATAAGTTTGCTGGTACTTTTAGTTTTGATGGAACGCCATTATCCACAGTGCCTTCAGCATAAAGTGGGATTTCCTCATTCGATTCCATTACACTTAGGAAATCTGCAAAATATCTTTCTACATGACTCAAATTCATTTCGTCTAATATTAGGAAATGTGGAAGTTCAGGATTGGAGTTTGCTTGTATTATTAAGTCTATTACACCGCTATCAGGCTTTACATACTCTTCAGGTTTTAACGCATTTGGATAACCAAGTAATGGTTCTCGATTTGTCCAATCTGCACCTACAGGTATAATGCGATACTGACTTTCTTCTTGACATATCCATTGCACATATGCTTGAGCTAACTTAGTTTTTCCTGAACCTGAAAGCCCTGTTAATATTATAAATGGTTTTGTTAAAAGGGAACTGACAAATCGAGTTATAAGTTTGTCTGTGTAGACTAAACCTGCATTTTTACAAGAATTTTGGAAATCCGAAATATCAAAATCTTTTTGATTGCCTATAGGTTTAATTCTGATTGGTTCTTGATTAGCAGTTTGATTGTTGTCTATCTTATCTTTTAAAAACTTTAGATAATTACTCTTGCCTAAGATTGCTCTTGGCATGTGAGTGGATTTTTTTTGACTGAACTCATAGAATTTGCCACTCTCTTCATATAAATTTTTCTCTAATGTATTTAGATACTCTTTTGTATTATCTGCTGGCAAGCTAAAGACTAGAGAGCTAAACTCTTCATTATATATATCTTCATATTCAGACAGGCCTTCAATAAGCTTATCTCTATTGGAATTAAAGGAATCTTTGAAATAGTTGTGTTTAGAGCCATCAAGTTTGATAAACCAATCTGCAAAATCTTCTTTCAAATTTTCAAAATGGGTAACGGTATCTTCATCTGAAGCAGGTGTTTCACTAATATCATTTAGTACAACTTCATGATTGTTGTTTTTCAAGATTTCCTTGTAGCCATTATATGAATTTGAAGACTGAGGAATAAAATCAAACTCAAACAAATCATCTTTTTTGTATTTAAAAACAATTATGTCTCCAATAGCCGCATTTAGATCATTTCTCAGAAAATGTTTTAATTCTCCATCAATTCGTGATTCACTACCAGCTGCATATAAACGAGTAGTTATAGTTTTACCACTTTTGCTTCCAAATGGAGAATTAGGATCTTGTACTTTATATTTGAAAACGATTTGTCTATCAGGGTCTGGTGTACTGTAATTGAACTTGAAGAATACATTTGAAGTTTCTTTTGGAAAGGCAATTTGTTTACCATCTCTTAAATCTTGTTTGAAAATATTTCTGATATAAATCATGTTCTCAATTGTTTTAATTTGTTAATCCACTATAGACACTTTCTGCGATTGCTTTTGCCATTATAGGAGGGACCGCATTACCCACTTGCATATAAGTTTCTTGCTGATTACCCACAAAAATGAAATCATCCGGGAAAGATTGAATTCTTGCAGCCTCTCTCACAGAAAGAGTGCGCAATTCAGTTGGATGTATATACATATAGCCATCCATACCAATGTGCGCTAAAATCGTCCAAGAAGGATTTTTCAGCACCAATCGTTTTAATCTATCCTTGAAAATATCTTCACGGAAAGGCAAGATTTGACGTACTTCTTTGGGTAAATCCATATAAATATCCCCTTGTTTCATATGACCAAACACTTTTTTTGCTCTTTCATTGGACATTCTGCAGATATTATTAGCGACTAATCCATTTGTGTTTTGACGCATAAGTTTTTGATATGTATCAAGATTCGCATGTTTGGAATATTCACACTCATTAATTCGCCAATTATCTGTGATTTTGGGTAAATCAGAAATGGCGCTTTTTACATTAACATGAGGTTTTAGTTTAGTAGAATCAATATTTTCTTCATTAGGATCAATATTGTAATTAGAGCCTTCAAACCAATGAGTTATTTTTGGATAATTGAAACTGTGATTTTTTAGATGTCCAACTAATATCATCCTTCTTCTATTTTGAGGGACTCCATAATTAACGCTATTTAGGACTTTAACCTCTTCAACAATATGATATTCTGGTAAATCTCTTTCAATAATTCTTTTAACCTCTTTATATGTTGCTCCTTTGTATTTTGTAAGAAATTGAGGGACATTTTCCATTACAAACATTTTGGGTTTGAAATAATTTACATATTCAAGGTAATCCATGAACAAAATATTTCTGGGGTCTTCCGTAATACAATCGCCTTTATCTTTATTAACGGATTGTATTTTTGCATGACCAATAGTGCTAAAGGTTGGACAGGGAGGGCCACCTATTATAACATCAACTTGCTGCTTATTGATTAATTCATGAAATTTTTGAGGTGGTAGCTCTCGTATATCAGCATGCACTGACACTGAATTTTTAAAATTTAATTTGTGAGTTTCAACTGCTGCTTTTTTGTTGTCAATCCCACCAATACAATTGAATTTATTTGACATTTCAAAGCCTTTTGCAAAACCTCCAGCCCCACAGAATAGATCGATAAAATTGTATTTTTTGTTTGCCATCTTTATTTTAAAAATTGTTTAATTGCTTTTGCAATTTGTTTTGCCATTAATGGTGGTACCGCGTTTCCTACCTGTTTATATTGATTTGTTCTTGACCCAACAAATTTGAAATCATCAGGAAAGGATTGTACTCTTGCCGCTTCTCTTACTGTAAATGTTCTCTTTTGCTTATGGTCTGGATGAATAAATAGGTTTCCATCTTTATATAAGTGAGCCACAACAGTTCTACCTGGTTTCTCTGCTACTTGAACAGTGTATCTGTTTCCGAAATGTTTTGGATCATGATGAATTAAATCAGGTCTTGTTTTAGCCAGATCTTTTAATTGCCATTTGTTTTTACTCAAGAGTTCATACCGCTGCTGGTCCATGTTGTTGTGTTTTCGGGCAACATGGTTATAAAGTTTTGAAAAACCATTAGGTCTAACTATCTCTGTAAACGAATTCTTAATAGCAATTTCATGTTCAACTTCTTCTTGCCCTTCACCTGGTAACAATTTTGGTAAGTCCGAAATCGCATCCTCAACTGTCAAATATTTTTGAAGACCTAAAGTTTCATTATTAGCTTCCATATCTGGGCTGTAATGAGTTTTTTCAATAGCCTTGTAAATATCTAATGGATTTATTTTAAGGTCTTTTCTAACACCAATTAAGATTACTCTTTTTCTTATTTGAGGAACTCCATAATGCACCGAATTCAAAAGTATTGTATCCCTATCATCACATAAAGAATAGTACTCTGACATATTTTCAACTATTTCAGGAAATATGTAGTTGCCATTAGGTTTTGCGGAAAGCAACCCTGAGACATTCTCAAACACAAATATCTTAGGCTTATGTTTCTCTAAAATTTCAAGATATGAACGGAAAAGATAATTTCTAGGATCATTCCTCATTGAATTTTTATCTTGTGCTCTTCCAACGGATGAGAATGTTTGACATGGTGGACCACCTACTAAAACATCTATTTGTCTATTTCCGATAACACTATCAATCTGGTTATGCACATCTTCAGAAGTGAGGTCTCCACATATAACTGCACTTTCAATCGCCTTCTCCGAGTAATTGTAATAGCGCATCCTTTCCTTAACGGTTTCACAAGCTGGCGCATCAAAGTCAACATGAACTACAGACTCAAATTTTTCTTGATAAAACCCTTCACTAAATCCACCACAGCCGGCAAATAGGTCTATAAATGTATATTTCTTACTCATGTTCTACTAAAAGTTCTTTTGCGCTTACTTTTAATATTTCAGCAATTTCATATAGGCATTCAATACTAGGTTGTCTTCTGTTCTGCACATATGAGTTTACCATATTGTAGCTCTTGCCAAGTTGTTCAGCTAACCACTTTTGCTTAATTCCCTTTTCTTCTAAAACCTCTTTTATTCGGTTCATTTTTTGAACTGTTTAATTCAGTCTGCAAAATAAGAATAATTATTTAATATCTCATCAAATGAGTATTAAAACAATCATTCGGTTTGGGTGGCGGTGGGAAGTGAAAGCTCTTTTGGCGCTGAGGCACGAAGCGCCAAATGTGCTTGAACGTGTGGTTGGCTTTTCTTTTTTCCAATGGCATACAACGTTCCATGTATGGTGTCGCAGCATCCCGAAGGGTGCTATGCACTATACATATTGTTAGCACATTTTATTATTGGCTGATAATGATTTTTTCAGCATTCATTTGCATTGTTTCTTTATCGTAAACCCTTAAAATATAATTGCCAGAAGCTGTACCAGAAGGTATATTCAGTTTTAGTTCGGTTCCTTTAATTTCCTCTTCAAGAATTACAATACCGTTTAAGTTTAAAATTGAAACCAAATATAAATGATCCTCATTAACGTTAACATTTATTGTTTCCTTGGCAGGATTCGGATAAATTTCATTAATTATTTCTGGTGCGAATTCAGAGTATTCCACATAAGATTCTGCTTTGAAAGGGGTAACTAATACTGGAAATAAATTTGCTTCAACACCTTCTCTATTGCACAATTGTATAAGAGTTTCTCTAGAATAGTCCGCTAATGAATCTTCCAACGAAGGAGCATCTCCTATAACTAGAATCATTTTTTTTGCATTTTCTCTCCAAGTACTCTCAGTAATAACTTTAGCAATTCCATCATAAACAGACTCAGGATAATCTCCACCGTCCGATACTTTTAAAGAATTTATATAATCCCTAATTATTTGATAATTTGTCGTTAAATCAGTTTCTGACCACCAATTTGTACCGTCAACATTTTTATCTCCATAAACCGCAACGCCAATTTGGGTATCATCTAGCCTTTCTAACTGGTCGATTATTAAATTAAGATTTATCCTTACACTGTCAATATCATTTTGCATACTTCCAGTTTTGTCAATCAGTAAGACTAAATCTGTTCCTACTTCTGTATGGTTTTCTAATATTTTGATAATAGTCTCATGGACGGATTCAATCCCAGATTTAAAATAAAATTCACCACCAGTTGAATGTCCTAGGTGAAAAAAACAATCCAAAGCCAGTTTGTTGAACATTAATGTGTCCAAAGGAGGGGGGATGGTATCTATTCTGATTTTGGCTTGGACAGGTGTTTCATTCTGAACAACTGAAGTGTCAGTATTTTCTGAACTACAGGAAACAATAAACAGTATTCCAATAAAATATATTAATCTATTCATTTTTCTAATTTGTGCTAACGGTTAGTATATGAAAAGTAGGCGATTACGAAGCACGAAACTTTCGGTTAAGCACAGGGTTTCATACGAGCAAAAAACCTTAATTTTATTACTATTTCGCCTATTTTTTATATACATTGTTGTAGAGCGTTTTTATCTTAATCCATCAATTAGAGCTACTTGCCAATAATGCTTATTCAGGAAGCTTTATGGTAGTGATCCAGTCTAATAGTTTTTGTGCTTTTTTAACACTTAACGAGGTATGTCCACTAATACTTTCTGTGTCACTTATGTAAATCGCATTTGAAAAGTCATATACATAAATTTTGTATTTTGAGTTACTATCCCAATAAACAGTTTTCTTAAGTTTAGCTCTTGAAATTGCATCTTTTAGATCCTTTGCAAATTGATTCAGATCAACATGTTTCGTTAACATAATAGAATGTATGTCCGTAATACTGCTGTATTCAACATTTTGAAAGCCTATATAGACATATTCTCTATTTTCAATTTGTGTGTGATCCGCACTAACATAAGGGGCACTTATTTTGAAGCTAGATAATTCTTTTTGTTCTTTTTGGCTGTAACTAGATAATGCCATCGTCAAGGCAATAATAATCAATGTGATTTTTTTCATGATTGTTTAATTTTAAAAGTGAATTGTTTAATAATTATTATGTTTTACCGCTTTTTCAATCCTGTTATTTAATGCTCTACAACGTTCCGGGTATGGTGTCGTAGCATCCCGCAGGGTGCTATGCACTATACCCATTGTTGGCATTTCGTTATTTTTTATTCTTCTTAATTGACTGTTTCACAAGACTTAAAATGTATTCCAAATCAT
>Ga0209199_1000422_pt1 | contig 60855 bp, 58 predicted proteins | sample COGITO_mtgs_1105_7_FD_184805 | JGI IMG/M metagenome (GOLD analysis project Ga0209199, IMG submission 184805) | Pelagic marine microbial communities from North Sea - COGITO_mtgs_110523 (SPAdes) (version 2) | ecosystem: Environmental > Aquatic > Marine > Epipelagic ... | reverse complement strand
AAGCCCTCGCCGTGGTTTTCTCTCCTGTGTCCAGTAACCAAAATGACTTCCTTGTTGCCGAGGGTTTTTGATATCCCTTGAATAAGGGTGCTAGGTTCTTGAATAACGCGTTCAACGCTATGATGCAAAGCATCAATGACTGTGTTTCCTGTTACAAGAATAGTGGCTTCTTTGATGTTTTCTTGAAGAAGATTTTGTTTAGAGGTTCTCGTGGGCGCAAAATGGTAGTCACAAACACGCCCAGTAATTTGTCTATTTATTTCCTCAGGAAAAGGAGACCACTTATTGTGGGTTCTTAACCCAGCCTCAACGTGGCATACTTTAGCGCCGCTGTAAAACGATGCAATACTACCTGCCATAGTCGTAGTTGTATCTCCATGGACAAAAACATAGTCTGGCTGAAATGCTTCTAAAACGGGTTTCATCCCTGTAATTATATTGGCCGTTAGCGTATATAAATTTTGATCAGGTCTCATTAGGTCTAAGTCATAGTCAGCAGTAATCTTAAAAAAATCTAAAACCTGGTCCAACATTTCTCTATGTTGAGCAGTTACACATATTTTAACATCAAATAGTTTTGGGTGCTTTTGAAAGGCCTTTATTAACGGAGCCATCTTTATGGCTTCTGGACGAGTTCCAAAAATGAAAAGATTTTTAGTCATATTATTTATTTCTTAAATCGGTCGCTTTTAAAGCTGTTAATAAACTTTCACTCCAAAATGGAATTTCAACTTTTAACCTACTTTTAATCTTACTTTTATCCATCACACTAAAAATAGGTCGTTTTGCAGGAGTTGGATATGCGGTTGTTTTGATAGGGTTTGTTTTTATTTTTAAATTTGAAGCTTCAAAAATTTCTTTAGCAAAATCATACCAGCTAACCACCCCGTCATTGCTGTAATGATACAGTCCAAAATTAATGTTTTTAGAACTGATAATTTTTAATATCACTGCGGCTAAATCTCCTGCATAGGTTGGTGTTCCTATTTGATCCGATACCACGCTAATTTCATCTCGTGTTTCGGCTAGCCTTAACATGGTTTTCATAAAGTTGTTTCCATGCTCAGAATATAGCCAGGATGTTCTAAGTATAAAATACTTTTCTGAAACTTTTATAATTTCCTGTTCCCCTTGCAGTTTAGATGCTCCATATACACTTATGGGATTGGCGACATCTGTTTCAGTATAGGGTTCTTTCTTTTGACCATCAAACACAAAATCGGTTGAAATCTGAATTAAAACTACATCAAATTGGTGGCAAACAATTGCTAAGTTTTTGGGGCCTGTGGCATTAATTTCAAATGCTTTATCAACGTCTGTTTCTGCTTTGTCAACAGCGGTATAGGCAGCGCAATTAATACAGTAATCAATTTTTGGATTGGATTTGAAAAACACCTTTATCTGGTTCAAGTCGCAAATGTCTAGTTCTTGATAATCTGTGTAAATAAAATTTAAACCGTCATACTGCTTTGCAAGGTCTTTAATACAACTTGCTAATTGTCCGTTACTCCCTGTCACCAATACATTCATCATAGAGTTATCGTTGAAAGGGTTGGTAATACTAGGTCTTTCTCAGAAACAATAAATTCACTGGAAGGTAGCTTCCAATCAATCCCCAAAGCTGGGTCGTCATAGCGAAGTCCTTGTTCTGAGGGCTTGTCATAAAAATTATCACATTTATAGGAGAAGATCGCGGTGTCGCTAAGAACTATAAACCCGTGTGCAAATCCTCGCGGTACAAAAAGCTGTGTTTTGTTGTCTTCCGACAATTCAATTGAAAAGTGCTTAGAAAATGTAGGAGACTCTTTTCTCATATCTACAACCACATCTAAGACTGTTCCTTTCACAACCCTTACTAGTTTGGCTTGAGCATACTCCCCTGTTTGAAAGTGTAAACCTCTTAACACCCCTTTGGAAGAAAAGGATTCGTTGTCTTGAACAAAATCAATAGTCTTTCCAATTAATTCATTAAATTTATTTTGATTAAAACTTTCAAAAAAATAGCCTCTAGAGTCCTTAAACACATTGGGCTCTATAATAAAGCAACCTTTAAGTTTTGTTTCTGTGACTGTCATTGTTTTCTGTTCAATAGTTCCATTAAATTTTTACTATAGCCGCTTTTTAATAAGGGCTCCACTAATATTCTCAGTTGTACCTCGTCAATGTATCCCATTTCAAAAGCAACGCCTTCAATAGCGCCTACTTTTAATCCTTGACGTTGCTCAATGACCTCCACAAACTGTGAGGCTTGCATTAAAGATTGGAACGTTCCTGTATCCAACCAAGCTGTACCCCTGTCTAAAATACTGACACTGAGCTTACCCTGTTTGAGGTATTCTTTATTAACGTCTGTTATTTCTAACTCGCCTCTGTGGCTTGGTTGAATGTTTTTTGCGATTTCTACAACCGTATTGTCATAAAAATAAATCCCTGGAACGGCGTAATTCGATTTTGGATATTCTGGTTTTTCTTCAATAGATACCGCTTTGCCATCTTCATTAAATTCTACAACTCCATAGCGTTCTGGATCATTTACTCTATAGGCATAAATAATGCCGCCTTCGGGGTCATTATTGGCTTGCAAAAGTTTTTCTAAGCCCGTACCATAAAAAATATTGTCTCCTAAAATAAGAGCTACTTTATCTTTCCCAATAAAATCTTCACCAATTAAAAAGGCCTCTGCTAAACCATTAGGGTGTTCTTGTACCGCATATTCAAAAGTACATCCATACTTTTTACCATCTCCTAATAGGGTTTTAAACAGCGGCAAGTCTTTGGGAGTTGAAATAATTAACACCTCGTTTATCCCCGCATACATTAATGTAGACAACGGATAGTATATCATAGGCTTATCGTAAATAGGCATCAATTGCTTACTTACAGACAGTGTTAAAGGGTGCAGTCGTGTTCCAGACCCACCGGCGAGAATGATTCCTTTCATGTGTCTATATCTATTATTTTTAAAAAGGTCACATGCTGTTCGCTAATAGTCATTCCCCTGGGTAATACTGATTTTAGCATGCTCGTTTCATTTGACTTTATTATATTGATTATCGTAATAAGACTGATAAGCTCCGGAAGTAACATTTTTTAGCCAAACGTCATTGTTTAAATACCAATCGATGGTGATGGATAAGCCTTCTTCAAAAGTAACGGATGGCTCCCAACCTAATTCATTCTTTATTTTTGAGGCGTCAATTGCGTAGCGCAGATCATGACCCGGACGGTCTTTAATATATGTTATAAGTTTCTCTGAATCCCCTTGAGGACGACCAAGTTTCACATCCATCTGTTTACACAACACCCTTACCAAATCTATATTTTTCCACTCGTTAAAACCGCCAATATTGTAGGTTTCTTTGTTTTTTCCTTTATGAAACACCAAATCAATAGCTTCTGCATGGTCTTTTACGTACAGCCAGTCTCTTGTATAATTGCCGTTTCCGTAAACCGGAAGGGCCTCTCTATTTATAATATTATTAATAAACAGCGGAATCAACTTTTCTGGAAATTGATTCTGTCCGTAATTGTTTGAGCAGTTCGTGATTACATACGGCATATCATACGTTTCTCCGTAAGACCTCACAATATGATCAGAACTTGCTTTTGAAGCCGAATAAGGTGAATTAGGGTCATATGGGGTGGTTTCTGTAAACAAACCTGTTTGTCCCAACGTACCATAAACCTCATCCGTACTTACATGATAAAATAATTTGTCTTGAAAATCGTCTTTCCATGTGTCTTTAAAAGCATTCAGAAGAATCGCAGTGCCTATTACATTGGTTTTAATAAATGCTAAAGGATCTTTTATAGATCGGTCTACATGAGACTCTGCCGCTAAATGGATGACGCTATCAAACTTGTAGTGTTCAAACAATTTATTGATAAAGTCTTCATCTGTAATATCGCCTTTTATAAACGTATAGTTTGGCTTCGATTCAATCGCTTTTAGGTTCTCTAGGTTACCTGCATACGTCAGTGCGTCTAAATTAAAAATATGATGATGCGAATATTTTTCTACAAATAAGCTTAGAACATGCGAGCCTATAAAGCCAGCTCCACCGGTTATTAAAATTCTCATACACTCGTTTTATACTTTTCTATGAACTTTAAAAACTCGATCCCCAATAAAACAATAAAGGCTAATAAAAACAAGACAATTGTATAATATGATTTAATACTGAGTTCTTTCCCAAAAAGATTTCGGGCATTGCTTGCCGACCCAGAATCCTGTCTGTTCGAAATCATTTGCACAATGTATTGCTTGTCTAACAGGTCTCTTTCTATTTGTACCAATTGACTTCTTAAGTCTACATCGCTTTGGTACAGATCATATTCTTTGGTTTTTTCGCTTTCACTGGAACTTTCAAAAGTGATTCCAATTTCAGAGGTTTTGGAGGTTTCATCAGCATCTAAACCTTGTTCTAAAACGCGCTTATAAGTATCTTGGAGAGACGCTGACTTATCCAATGCAAGTTCTAAAGCTTCTTTGGTGTTGTTGAGCTCAACAATGTCTTTACGCTGCTCATTCAGAAAGAATGAATTTTCATTAATGGAACGAACAATGTTTTCAAAAACAGATTTAAAACTATTCCGCTCAGAAGATTCAATACTAATCTGTTGATATTTATGAGTATATTCTTCGTTGTTTACTAAAAAATCTTCATAATCGATTTTAGTCGCCGCCAAAGAATCTAATTGCTTCATGTACTTATTAAATGCAAGAAGTTTGTTATTACTACTAACAACAGGCTGCACGTCAAAAATTAAAATAGATTTTGTTTTTTCGAGGTCTAAATTTAAAACACTTCCGAGTGTCTCGTAATCTCTTTGTTTTAATAAGTCATTGTAGTAACCTACTGAGTTGTATAGATTCTCACCCGTTGGATAATTTTGCACTACTGTTACTGAAGATTTATATTTCGGGGGTGCTGTTTTACTGCTTAAAGAACCTATTATAAGTCCAGAAATACCTGCTAAGGCAAGAATAATGATCCGTTTCTTTAGAAAAAGAACAAACCATACAAACGCTAAAAAAAGGTGTGTAAAAATACTGCGAATAAAATTAAAAAATCGATCAAAAGCATTTCCGATAAGCTTAAAGAGTTGCCCTAAATCAACTTCTTCAGAATTGTTTGGGGTATTAGAATTTGTGCTCATAATATAGTATTAATTAAATATCTGTTGTAAAATTTGTTTCGTAATTATATAGGTTGGTTTTACACCGCTTGAACCAAGCCCTCCCGATGCTAAAGTGCTACCCGTTTCAAGAGGGTTGTCACTGGCATAATAGGCGTATCGAACCTTAACGTTGGGGTTGATACTGTGTCGAACCTTTGAGGCCGCTTGTATTGCTTTTTGATAATGAGCGCCTTCCATCTCCAATCCAATAACATTCCAAGTGGAATCGTGGAAAAATTTTAGAAGATCTTTGTTTTGAAGCGACGTGCCTAAAACAGTTACCATTGTGCCTTCAAAAACCTTCAGGTCTTTTGTGTCAAAATCTTCAAGCGTTAATTCATTTTTAAAAGGATAATTATCGGCAGTTCCCTCAAAAATATGCGCCGATGGAATCATAATATCTCCTTTGGAGCCTTCTAAAATACCCGCTTTACCCATTATAGAAATAGAATCCACATTAAGGTGGATGTTGTTTTCAGTTGTTTTAAATGGTTTTAATAATTCATCTATCGTTTCGTAAGCTTGTTCTCCAAAAGCATAGTCCATAACGATAATTACGGGCGCATCTGTTGTAGGCTCAAACTCGAATTCCGTATTAGAAAAATCGATTTTAGCTGAGTCAAAAATTTGAACATGTATATTGGTTCCCGAAGTATCTTCTATAAAAATCATACCTTCTTGCAACGCTACTTGTTTTGTTTTATTGCGAAGTACTTTGTTTTCTTCCTTACTCAACAGATCATACACCGTAAAAACACCGTGCTTAGCACACAAGTCTTTAAGTGCTTTAGGCGCATGAAGCGTATTCATTACACTGTGCAAATTTGCGGAGATAATATGAATTGGACGGTTGAATAATTCATGCTTTTGAAGCGTCTCTTTAATAGTATTAGCCCAGGCCTCTCCATGAATATGATGTCCCAATCGCTCTCTTAAAACAGGGCTAAAGCTGATGGTTCGTTTTGAATTGTCCACAATTTCTTCAATTGCTCGCTTGCCTAACCAATAAATCAAGTGTAAGAAATGATCCGGTTGTTTTGGTGTTGAAAACTGATCATAAACCTCTAGAATTTCTTCAAAAGTTCTGCCCAAAATATTCCCAGTATGTGTAATTGCTAACTCGCGCTCTTTTTGGTTCAATTTTTTCTTAGAAAGCACAGCGGCTTCTAACTTCACCCAATCTCTTGTGGTAGTCCCTTTGTCATCAATAACAACGCGTTTAGCGATTTTATGAGACTCGATAAACATAAATGTTAAATGTGTCAAAATATCGTAAATTTCCGAACGCCCTCGAGTGATTTCGATATTCATTTGCTCAAAATCAATTCGATAACAATTTCGACGCCTTTTAGAGGGTACGATTACTTCAAAATGAGAGTTGCCAAAACCTTCAGCACTCGTTAAGTTTATCAAAATACACTCTTCAATCCCTACTGGTAAACGATCGACCACATAAAGTAAGCCTTCTAATTCTGTTTTATCACCTCCTATAGAGCCATATATTTCGGGGCGCAATTGAAGTAATGCTTGACGCAGGGTTTCACCAGAGACCCCCATAGGTTTGTAAAACCCGCGGTTAAATAAATGACGCATCGTCAAATACATGCGCTCAATGGCATGGGAACTTTCTTGGGCACGAGTGCGATTTATGTTTTTTGTTTGAGAATGTTTCATTTGTCGTACAAATATACATTAATTAGTCTTATTATTTTGGGTCAAAACATCCGCTATTTTTCGATCATTAGATAATCGGGGTGTTTTGTTTTGTCCACCTAATTTCCCGATGGCTTTCATATAGTTTTGAAACCCTCCTTTTGGGACTTGAGTAATTTTTAAAGGCCGTAATACTTTCCCTTCTATTAAATCTAAATAGTAGCTGTTTTGACGTTGCAATGCAGCATCAATTTGAGAAGCGAATGCTTCAATATCTGAGGGTGGATTTTCAAATTCAATAAACCACTCATGGTAGGGCAAACCTTCGGTTGGCGCTATTTCAGGTGCAACCGTGAATTCACTCACGCTTACATCTGTGGTTTTCAAAGCACTTAAAAGCGCGTGCTCAACTTCTTTTGCTATAACGTGCTCGCCAAAAGCAGAAATGAAATGTTTAATGCGTCCGCTGACAATCACTCTAAAGGGTGCTACAGATGTAAACTGTATCGTATCGCCTATATTATAAGCCCAAAGACCTGCATTCGTTGAAATAATAATCACATAGTTCACGCCTATTTTAACATCTTTTAAAGTCAATCGAGTAGGAGAGGCGTCGAAAAAAGTATCTGCTACTATAAATTCATAAAACATTCCCGAGTCCAATTGAAGTAACATCCCGGGTTCATTTTGCCGGTCTTGGAAAGCGAAAAATCCTTCGCTAGCAGGGTAAAGTTCCACGCTGTCTATTTTTCTCCCTATTAAACTTTCAAATTTGGACCGGTAAGGCTCATAATTCACCCCGCCAAAAATAAAAAGATTGAAGTTTTTAAATATGTCCCCGACTTTTTGCCCGTTTTCTTCAATGAGTTTTTCAAAATACATTTGAACCCAAGACGGAATGCCGGCTATAACAGTCATGTCTTCATTCAAAGTTTCTTGAACAATTGTATTTACCTTCGTTTCCCAATCTTCAATACAGTTGGTTTCCAAGGAAGGCAGTCGGTTTTTTTGAAGATATTTAGGTACATAGTGTGCTACAATCCCAGATAAACGCCCAAGTTGTATCCCGTTTTTGGTTTCGAGTACTGGACTTCCCTGTAAGAAAATCATTTTTCCAGTCACAATTTTAGTGTTTCCTGTTTGGTATATGTAAAGTAAAATAGCGTTTTTGGCAGCTTCGATGTGGCCTGGCATGCTTTCTTTTGTGATTGGAATGTACTTAGCGCCTGAAGTAGTTCCGGAGGTTTTTGCAAAATATAAAGGCTTGCCTTTCCAGAGAATATCTTCTTCCCCTGCAACCACTTTTTCTACATAAGGTTTCAAATCCTCATAATCCCGTACGGGTACGTGCTTTACAAAATCTGCATGCGTTTTTATGTTTTTAAAATCATGATCCCTCCCGAATTGGGTGAGGGACGCATCAGAAATCAACGATTGAAAAACCCGTTCTTGAGTCTCTATAGGGTTGGAAGCCCATTTGTTGATTTTATTATAAATTCTGGCCGCATAAAGTTTTGCAGCAAACGCTTTAATTGATGGCATTTTAATTGGTTTTAAAAGTCAATAAAGGTAGATGGGTCTAAAGGAATTCCATTACTCCAGAGTTCAAAATGTAAATGTGGCCCTGTACTTAGCTCTCCTAATGATCCAGAAATTGCAATAACTTCCCTTGATTTTACAAATTCTCCCTGCGTTTTTGTGAGTGATGAATTGTGTTTATAAATAGAAATCAACTCATCCCCATGATCTATAATTATGACATAACTGGCGTCTGAAGTCCAAGACGCAAACAAGACACGTCCATCTGCAGTCGCTTTTACAGGAGTGTTTTCTGGGATAACAATGTCCACTGCAAAATGTTTTTCTTTTGTGTCAAAACCTGCACTTATAGATCCTTTTACAGGCGGGAAAAACACGAAATCTGTAGCTGTTGTGGCAGTTTCAAATAAATTATATTTATCCTCATTACTCACCTTAGCCCTTAATATCGAGTCGGCTTTTGAAGGGTTTAAATCTAAAATATCTGCATCTGCTTGAGCAGCTTTAAAAATAGAGTCTTTGTTAATGACAACCGCACTAACTTCACCTCTCAATACCTTTTTAACAGAAGTAATGTAAACGTCATTCATGTTGACAACTTGCAGTAAAGAGTCGGTTTTGAAGTCCAGTTCCAAAGCTTGCTTTTGGAGTGCTGTTGAAGAATAGCCGGGGATGTATTCTCGAGCAGGAGTAAACGCAATAAAAACAGTGGTTACAGCCACCAATAAAATTGCAATTAAAGAACCCAAAACAAAAACATTAAGACGTGTTAGCTTGAACGCTAATCGTTCTTCAAAGGTATCTTCGTTCAGTACCACCAAGCGGTATTTGTGAAGCAGTTTTTTTTTGAGTTTCTTTTTATTTGTTATTTTTCTGGTCATTTCAATACAAAATTAAATAAAAATTAAGCGATTCGTGTATTTAAAGCGGACTAAAGTTTAAAATAACTCTTTATTTAAAGGATAATTATTAACTTTGTAATCTAAATTCAGAACATTATGAACATGTATATGTTACCTCTCGCTATTGGTGCGCCACAAATTATTTTAATTGTGGTTGTGGTTCTTTTGTTGTTTGGCGGCAAAAAAATTCCTGAACTTATGAAAGGATTAGGAGGCGGAATTAAAGAATTCAAAAAAGCCAGCCAAGAAGAAACCAAAGACGCTGAAGAGAAAAAAGACTAAATAAGTCCTGACGAAGCTGGATTTACTGTTTTATGGTTATCGATTGAATGATCGCTTCTAATTCAAAAATGTAATCACGTTTTCCAACAGAAGGCGCAAACACAAAACCTTCTACAATCAAATAACGCTCGTTCAACTTATCTTCTATCCAATAATTGATAAAAGGCCCGGACATAAAGGCGTCTTTTACTTGCCAAATACTTTTTGTTTCGAAACTAGTTAAATTTGCTACTTTGGCGTCACCAAAAAAGGGAGTGTACGCCTCTTCTGTGGTCATATAACTTCCATCTACGGGCCCTGGAATGTATTGTTTTCCTATAGAATCCCGTACTTTAATCACCTGTTTTGCAAGTGCTTCTTTTGTGATGTTTGCATCAAAAGGAAATGTATAAAGCAATAAATTTACCGTCCCCGTTTTAACATCTCTTCGGATCCAGAAAAAATCATCGGTCTGTTTCGCAATGCGATAAATAGACGGAAACTCAATGTTGATTCCAAATTGTTTGGTGATGGCCGTTGAATTGAATAGAGATTTTCTGGTTCGGCGTTGTTTTTCTTGAATTTCTTGCGCTTTGAATGCCTTTACAATCTTATCTTTATTTGTTATAAATTGATCACTAATTTCTTGATTGGTCATTCCGCTAACCATTACCATCCGCTGAGGCGAAGCGTAAGGATCTTTATAAAATTTTGTGGCGGCAGCAGTGCCTTTATTTATTTTTAAAACGAGTCGTGTGTTTTTTACAAATCCCGAAAAAACAGAAGAGGGTATTTGTCGTAATGTAAATTGGGGCTCGTCTTGAGGGAGTCCATATAAAGGCGCTCCAATCGTTGATCGAATGGTCTCGCCAACAGATGTGTCCCATAAATCATTGTCAATTACCACGGATAAATCATTGATATTTCCTGAGGATTGTGATTTATATACCTTCTTAGAATTTGAATCGTTACAGGCAGAAAAAAGGAATAGTAAACATAACGCTTTCAAATAAAGTTTCATCGATTTGTGTTTTAGTTAGAAATAATCAAGGTCATTCCTGGTTTTAAATAACTGTTCCAAATATCATTCCATTCTTTGAGGTTTTGAATAGAGATTCCTGTTAATTTATTTGAGATACTCCAAAGAGAGTCGCCGGACTTCACCAAGTAGGTTGATTTATTAGACGTGCTTTTAGTTGTTTTGGTGGCTGATTTTGAATTATTAAAGGAAGACGATGTCGGGTTTCGAGAATAAATAGTGAGCCGTTGTCCTATTTTTAAATCATTTGTTCGCAGTCCATTCCATTTTTTAATTTGACTGACTCTAACTCTAAATTTTCGCGCAATCTTACCTAAATAATCTCCCGATTTTACTTTGTATCGAATTTTAGAATCAATTTCAAAAAACTGAGGCAAAGGTTTCTCTCGCGCTTCAAATTCTGCTTTTGCAGCCGCATAAATTTGGGGTTCATTTTGAACAAAATCACCCATTTTGGCAAGCGGAAGTCTAAGCGTGTAGGTTTTATTATTTAAAACGGGAATAATATCTAACTTATAAGAAGGATTTAGGTGTTGTAGAATTTCAATTTTTGTGTCTGTAAGCTCTGCAACTTGATCCAAAGAAATCATTTGTTTCACATGAATCGTGTCGGTTGCAATGATTGGAAGTTGGTTTTTTTCAATTTGAAACCCATGTGTTTCTGCATATTCAAAAAGATAAAGCGTTGCTAAAAAAGCGGGGAGATATCCTGCTGTCTCACGTGGCAGAAAAGGGCGGATGTTCCAATAATTTTGATACCCTCCAGATCTTCGGATTGCTTTTGTAACATTTCCAGGGCCTGAATTATACGCAGCTAAAGCAAGGTCCCAGTCTCCAAATGTTTTGTACAGCGAGGCCAAGTATTTAGCAGCGGCATTGGTAGACCGTAAAGGGTCGCAGCGTTCATCGACATAGCTGTTTACTTCAAGCCCGTATTGCTTGCCCGTCGCAAACATAAACTGCCAAAGTCCTGTTGCACCCACGCGTGATTTGGCCCGTGGTTTTAAAGCAGATTCAACAACAGCCAAATATTTAATTTCTAGCGGAAGGTTGTGTTTATCTAAAACCGCTTCAAACATTGGAAAATAGTACTGACTTCGACTTATCAATGTTTCTGTGGAACGTTTGCGATTCTTTAAATAGCTCTTTATAACACTTTCTAAAGAGGGGTTATATTCAATATTAAAAGGTGTTTTTGCATCAAGAGCGGCCAATCTTTTTTTGAGTGTATCCGTTGGTAATTCTGGATAATAAATTGCTTCATAAGACTGGTTAGAAACAGGGTTCGTTACCGTATCATAAAGTGTATTATTATAATATAATTCATTGTGCCAGCGTTTTTCAATCTTCTGAACATCCAGAAGGCTGCTCTGAATAGAATCAATGGTTGGTGTGTGAGCCACGGCCAAACTGTCGCTACTTTGACCGTGTAAAAGACCGCCACTCAATACTCCAAAAAATAAAAAGATTGTAAATTTCATTTTATAAAATCACTGTTGCTATTATTGCTTCGTTCACGCATACTCGGCTATTCTTACTCAGAAATAGCTGCTATTCCTGGAAGGGTTTTTCCTTCCAAGCTTTCAAGCATAGCGCCACCACCAGTACTTACATAACTCACTTTGTTTTCAAAGCCAAACTGCTTCACGGCCGCCACAGAATCGCCACCACCTACAAGTGAAAAAGCACCGTTTTCTGTAGCTTCTGCAATGGAATTTCCTAAAGCAATTGTTCCACTAGAAAATGTTTCCATCTCAAAAACACCTAGTGGTCCGTTCCATAAAATGGTTTTACATTGTTGAACCACATCATGAAATATCGCTTTTGATTTTGGACCACAATCTAAACCTTGCCAGTTTTCTGGAATGGCTCTAACATCTACAATTTGTGTGTTTGCATCATTACTAAAATCATCGGCTGCCAACACATCTACAGGTAAGTGGATTTGAACATTTTTAGCTTTCGCTTTTTTAAGAATTTCAAGCGCCAACTCCATTTTATCATCCTCACAAATAGAATCTCCAATATGGCCACCTTGTGCTTTTACAAACGTAAAAGTCATCCCTCCACCTATAATTAAATGATCTACTTTGTCTAAAATATTATCTATAATTGTAATTTTTGAAGACACTTTCGCACCGCCCAAAATTGCCAAAACTGGCTTTTCACCTGTTTGCATTACTTTATCAATACTTTCAATTTCTTGAGCAAGCAAGCTTCCAAAACATTTGTTTTCTGGAAAAAATTGTGCAATAATGGTGGTTGAAGCATGGGCTCTGTGTGCCGTTCCAAAAGCATCATTAATATAGAAATCACCTAACTTGGAAAGCTCTTCTGCAAAACCAAGACCGCCTTTTGTTTCTTCGGGGTGGTACCTTAAGTTTTCCAATAAAAGAACCTGCCCAGGTTGTAAATTATCAGAAGCCTTTTGGGCTTCTTCTCCAACACAGTCGCTCGAAAAAAGTACTTGAACACCTAAAACAGATTCAAGCGTACTTACGATATGACGTAATGAAAATTCCGGCTCTTGAGCTGTTGGTCGACCCAAATGAGACATTAAGATACAGCTTCCTCCATCTTCTAAAACCTTTAGAATAGTAGGTTTTGCTGAAACAATTCTAGTATCGTCAGTAACTTCAAAATGTGCGTTTAAAGGCACATTAAAATCTACACGTATTAATGCTTTGGTGTTTTTAAAATTTACGTTCTGTATGGTTTTCATTTCTTCGAGATAATATGGATTGATTTATAAAATTCAAAGGTAAGTATTTCTTTTAGCCTATGAAAAGACCGTTTAAGAAAGTTCTAACAAAGTCTCTTAAATTTTACACATTAAGAATTTGTTATTTGAAGGGTTGAGGTCGTCTATATTTCGTCAGAAGATTCAATTAAATCTGCTATCTTTGTTTTATGACTTTTGAAGATATTATAGGACACACTTTTTTAAAAACACACTTGATACAAAGCATAAATTCTGGGCGTATCCCGCATGCTCAGCTTTATGTAGGCAAACGAGGTGTGGGTGCGCTTCCGATGGCAATTGCGTATGCTGATTATTTAATGAAACATCAAGAAGGTGGTGTAGCAGCGATGCATCCACTTACACACCCTAATATTCATTTTGCGTATCCAGTTACTACGAGTGATAAAGTTAAGTCGAAACCCATCTCATCCAACTACCTTACGGAATGGCGCTCCTTTATAGAGTCTAACCCGTACGGGTCTATTAACGACTGGTATGACTTAGTTGGCGTGGGCAATAAACAAGGAAATATTGGGGTAGAGGAAGCAAATGATGTGGTTTCAAAAATGTCTTTGAAAGCATTCAATGGTGGCTACAAAGTAATGATTGTATGGATGGCTGAAAAGATGAATTCCATGTGCGCTAATAAACTGCTAAAGTTAATTGAAGAACCTGCAGATAAGACAGTGATTATTTTGGTGACAGAAGAGGAGGAGCAACTGATAAATACCATTCGATCGCGTTGTCAAGTCGTACATTTAAATCCACTTGCTGAAGAAACTCTAAAAAACACACTGATCAAAACCCACCATACAGAAGAGAGTTTGGCACAAAACATCGCTCACCAATCGGAGGGGAGCTACAGCAGAGCGCTAGATTTATTAAGTCAAGAACCTGAAGACCTTCAGTTTGAAGCTTGGTTTATAGCATGGGTCCGAACGGCATTTCAAGCCAAAAGCAACAAGCAGTCCATTAATAGCCTGATGGCCTGGAGTGATGAAATTTCCAAGGCAGGTCGCGAAATTCAAAAACAATTTTTAGACTATAGTTTACGCTTTTTTAGGCAAGCACTTCTTTATAATTATGGGGCTAAAAAACTGGTATTCATTAATTTAAATGATAAGTCATTTAAACTTGAAAACTTTGCCCCTTTTATAGATGCTTCAAATATTACTGAAATTTCTAAAGAAATAGAACTGGCAAACTATCACATTGAACGCAATGCCAATCCAAAAATTGTTTTAACCGATTTGTCCATCAAACTAACCCGTTTATTACATCTTAAAAAAGCTTAGTTTTTAGTATAGCTTTCGTTCAGTGCTTTTAAAATTTCTTGTGTTAAATTCGATGTGTCTTCGCCATACAAAACACTGCCCGCTTCATTACTTCCTAAAATATAATTATAGCTATTTGATTTCCCGTACGATTGAACAAAATCTTTGACCTTATTAATAATGGAATCATTTAGTGTTTGACTTTCTTGGGCGATTTGTTGTTGCTCAAATTGAACCCTTTGAGATAGTACTTGCTCTTTTTGTTGAAGTTCTTGAGAAAGTTTTTGAATTGCTGATTGCGACATTTTCCGCGCTTTTATTTCCGCCTCTTTTATTTCCAATTCAAAAGCAGACTTCAAACTGTCTGTACGCTTTTTAAATGCATCAATTTTAGTTTGAAGTTTTGCTTCAATATCTACTCGCTCTTGGTAATCATTAATAAGAACGCCGTTATCCACAAAACCTATTTTTTGTTGTTGACAGGCTGTGATACTTATAAGTGTTAAAAATACTATCGCTAATTTTTTCATGACGGTTTGATTTGTTTTTGAATACAAAAGTAAAAAAAGTAATTGCAATAATGTAAAAATAATAGGCAGAGTTACAGTATAGATAAAAACTATTAAGAAACTTAGGTGTAATTGTGGGAGGCTATTTTAATAAGAGCTCATAAGTGGGGCTTAAATTAATAAAAATAACTCGACAAAGGTATTTCAAGGGCTTGGCGTGAAGCGGCTCTTAAAAGGCTTTAAATCGCTAATTCTTCTTTTTAAGGATGTAAATAAGTGAGGAGTACTCTCCAGAATCTAGCGCGTTTCTATTTGAAAGAAATCCAATCCTTAAACTATTTAAAATTCGATAAGATCCTGTTTTTAGTTTATTGGAAAGCAAACTGACGTAGTAAGCATCTACAACTAGGGGGTGAGTAGATTCTAGCTTCATTTGAACCTCCGAAAATATTTTTGAGATCGACTGCTGAGAAAAATGCCAGAGGTGTCTTGGCACGTCATAAGCCGCCCAAAAGTCTTTAAAATACAGAGCATCAAAACTTTTAAAATTTGGTACAGCCACAACAATCCGACCGTTTGGTTTCAAAAGTTTCTGGAATATTTTCAAGTCGTCTTCTAAATTTGGAAGGTGTTCAAGTACATGCCAAAGGGTGATCACGTCAAATGATGCTTCAGGGAGCGTACGCAATATTTCGGCATCAAAAACCGTATTGGGCGCTTTTGAATTTGCGAGGTTTCGTGCCGACGCATTTGGCTCGATACCAGTAACCGTCCAGCCTCTTTTTTGGGCGGCTCTTAAAAAAAACCCTGTACCAGCACCAATGTCAAGCAGCGCACCTTTTTTTGGTTGGAAGGATTTTAAAAGTCTAAATTTTCTTCGGACAGAGACAGATCGAACCGCATGGTATAAAAGATCAAAAAGAGATTTTTGCTGATTGGTATGGGAAATATAATTTGTATCAGGATAGTAGCCTGAAAGTTCCGATTCTGATGGCTTGGGATGCGTATAAAGCAATTCTCTAGCTGGGTCATAAAGGAGCTCAAATGAATCTCCGCTTACGGAATGATCTTTCAGTTTAAGATGGCTCTTGTGTGTTTCCATATCACGTTCCACGTGGAACAATTAGATTAATTAACGCCCCATATACACCAATAGCACAGAAATATCATTAGGAGACACCCCGCTGATTCGCGATGCCTGAGCGACGGTTGTGGGTTGAATTTTCTTTAGTTTTTCACGCGCTTCATAACTCATCGATTTAATTTGAGAATAATCATATCCAGCAGGAATTTTGACATATTCTAAACGTGTGAGTTTATCAGCATTACTTTTTTCTTTGGCAATATATCCAGAATACTTGACCTGTATTTCAGCTTGTTCAATCACTTCATTGTCCAAATCATTGGATTTAATATAGGCTTCGACAGCCTCAAATTTACGGACATCTTCAATACCTATGTTAGGCCTAGAAAATATCTTAAACATTTTATCCGACTGGCGAATCGGTTGTGAATCTTTGCTTTCTAAAACTGGATTTGCTTCTTCAGGTTTCACGCTTTGTGTTCTGAAAAACCCTACAAATGCTTCTGCTTTCGACAGTTTTTCTTCCATACGTTTTAAGCGTTTTTCACTCGCAATTCCGAGATCATAACCTTTTGGCGTCAATCGTATGTCTGCATTGTCTTGCCTTAAAAGCGTGCGGTACTCGGCCCTAGACGTAAACATTCGGTAAGGCTCGTCTGTTCCTTTGGTGATTAAATCATCAATTAAAACCCCTATATAGGCCTCATTACGTTTCAGTATAAAAGGCTCTTTTTCTTGTACTTTTAAACTGGCATTAATCCCTGCCATTAATCCTTGGGAGGCGGCTTCTTCATAGCCTGTAGTCCCGTTAATTTGTCCTGCAAAATAAAGACCGTTAATCAACTTGGTTTCTAAAGAATGAGATAATTGAGTAGGAGGGAAGTAGTCATATTCAATCGCATATCCTGGTCTGAAAAACTTAACATTTTCAAATCCTTTGACGGCACTCAACGCCTTAAATTGTACGTCTTCGGGCAAGGAGGTGGAAAACCCATTGATGTAATATTCTACGGTATTCCAGCCTTCGGGTTCTACAAAAATCTGGTGACGGTCTTTGTCTGCAAATCGGTTGATTTTATCTTCGATAGAAGGACAATAGCGTGGCCCTAAACTTTGGATGCGACCATTGAACATAGGCGATCGGTCAAAGCCTTCTCGTAATAAATTATGCACCTCTAAACTGGTATAAGACATGTGGCAAGGACGCTGTGTTGTCAACGGCTTAGTGATATCTGAGTATGAAAACTTTTCTGGGACTGCATCTCCTGGTTGTTCAATCATTTTAGAAAAATCCAAAGAACGCCCATCTACCCTGGGCGGAGTTCCTGTTTTCATTCGACCCGATTCAAACCCCAAATCAACAAGTTGTTCTGTGATGCCCGTGGCTGCTTTTTCTCCAGCACGGCCACCACCAAAATTTTTATTACCGATATGAATCAAACCGTTTAAAAAGGTACCATTAGTAAGCACCACCGTTTTAGCTCGAATCTCTAAACCTAAGGACGTTTTTACTCCCTTTACCTCGTCGCCTTCAACCACAAGTCCCGTAACCATTTCTTGATAAAAATCAAGATTTTTGGTTTGCTCCAAAAGCATTCTCCAATCTTCTGCAAAACGCATCCGATCACTTTGAACGCGTGGACTCCACATAGCGGGGCCTTTTGACTTATTGAGCATTTTAAATTGGATCGCAGAGGTGTCGCTTACAATTCCACTATAACCCCCAAGAGCATCAATTTCACGAACGATTTGCCCTTTTGCAATACCACCCATTGCCGGGTTGCACGACATTTGCGCTATGTTTTGAAGGTTCATTGTAACAAGCAAAGTACTGCTCCCCATGTTGGCTGCTGCTGCTGCTGCCTCACTTCCGGCGTGTCCTCCTCCAACTACAATTACATCGTAAATTTTATCAAACATTGGTTACATTTATAATGTTCCACGTGGAACAAATCATTTGCAGCTGCAAATATAAGGCTTTAGAAAATTAATCCACACGTTGTTGAAGATAGAACTCTTCTTTAGATCGCATAGTAGCGGCTTCTGAAGTAGATTTGTCTTTATATCCGCAATAATGCAAAACGCCATGTGCCATGACTCTCGCAAGTTCGGTGTCGAAACTTTGATTGAATTCGTTCGCATTTTCTCTGACGCGTTCAATAGAAATAAAGATCTCACCATGAATTTCTTTACCCATGGAATAATCAAAACTAATCACATCGGTTAGGGTGTCATGGTTCAAAAACTCAACATTTAGTTTGTGTAAGAATTCATCATCACAAAACACAATAGAGACTTCACCTTCGTTATAATTTTCTTGAGAAATGATTGTACTGAGCCATGAAGCTGTGTTGTCAGCATTGGAAATTTCGAAGGGGACTTCTGAGTGAAAACTAATCATTTGTTATCTTAAAATATTCTTGAACTTTTTGTTTAAATTCTTGACGCAAAGGTAAGCTTTGTCGGTTCAATATCTCTGTTGTATTAAAATATTGTTTGATGGTTTCTGCACTAGGAGGTGGCAGCTGAAAACGCTCGGATTTGCTGGTGTTGGAAACGCGTTTGGTGTCTTCACTCTGCTGTTGTACGGCCTTTTCAAGTTTTAAGAGTTGATGCTTAAGCTCTTGCATCTTCTGTAAAGAACTTTCTGTAATGCCTTGATTTATAATGTCTTGCTCTATTTTTTCCATAGAATCAAGCAGTTTTTGAGCGCTGTCTCCTATCCCGTTTTTATCTAATAAATCCTGTAAAGCATTTCGAAGCTCTTGTTGTTTTTTGAAAATTTTAAACAATTCGCCATTGTCTCCTTCAGAACCTTCACCTTCACCACCTTCTTTGCCTTGTTGTCCTTTTTGTCCTTGTTTACCATTTGATCCTTCTGCTTCCTTTCCTCCTTCTTGTCCGTCTTTACCTTCATCTCCTTTTTTGGAACCCTCACCTTCTTTCTTGGGTTCTCCATCTCCTTTTTCAGAACCTTCTTGTTCGCCCTTAGGTTTTTTACCCTTTTTACCAAGCTCTTTTTCCATCTGCTTGCTGAGCGCCTCTTGACTCATGATGATATCTGGCAGTTGCATATCACCCTCTCCTTTTCCAGGTGATGGCTCCATTTGCATCTGCATATTATCCAAAGTATTGCTGAGCATATCCGCTAGTTTATTAGTAGCTGTGATGGCAAATTGTTGCGAACCTATAGCTTCTCTAAAACTGTTTTCAGAAAGCAATTCAAGGCTCTTATCAATATTAAAAAAGACCTCGGATATTTCTTTATTGATGGACTCTGAAATCATGGGTTGACGTAGCGATAGTGAAAACAAACTGTCATCGACATGCTCAAAATGTTCACGTAAATTACTTTGCTTCACAAGCCGCTTGGCATGGCCGTTGGTGTTTGAAGTAGATTCTTGGAAACGCTTCATGAGCTCTTCTTGATCAAAAGAAAAAAGCAATAAATTATCTAAAATTTGGCGGAGCATATCAATGTCTTCACTCATTTGCTGACCACCGCCACTGCTCATTTGCTGTGCCATTTGCTGACTCATTTGTTGCATTTTCTGGGCAGCTTTCTTTTGGCTTTTTTGAGCCTTGCTTAGTTTCTCTTTTTGCTCCTGAGGATCGGGAGATTCTTCTTTTTCGCCTAACTCATCACTCGCATTTTCCTGATCCTTTTCAATGGATTTTTCCAAATTTTGATCGTCTGGTAATTCAAGAGGTTTTGACAAGGCATCGTTATCTTTTCTTAAATCCTCCAGTTCTTTTGTAAGCTCTTTAAACTCTTTATTTAATTTATCTTGGGCATCTTTGGAGTTTTTTTCTTCGGATTCATCTGCCAATTTTAACTGCTCTTTTGATAATGCGTCCAAATTATCTAAAAGTTGTTCGGATTTTTTGGTTACATAATAGCGTTTTGTAAGCTCTAACAACTGCTCTAAACTGCGCTGTTTGTTTTTGTTCTGCTTCGCCATTTCTTCCAGTTTCTCGGCGAGTTCTTCTTTGTTAATTCTATCTGTAATTTTCTTTAATTCTTCTAATAATCTCTCATCCTTTTCAAGAGCTTCTTGCTGGGCTTCCAATCGTTTTTCAAGTTGTTCTTTAAATGGGTCTTGCTCTTTTGATTTTTCAAACTGATTCAGATTGTCCTGCATTTTTTTATTAAAATCCTTCAACATCTTGTCCTGGGCTTGTTGTCGCTCTAAGAAAGATTTTAATTTTTGTTGATCGCTAAAATTAAGCTGTTCTTTTTCCTTTTGGTTTTGAGATAACTCATTTAGTTGTTTATCTTGTTCAGACAAAGAGTTCAATGCCTTTTGAAACGCAGTGTTCAATTCGCTTTGTTCTTCTAACTGAAGCTCTTGAATAGTGGTTTCACTTTTGGAATTGTAATTAAACACGCGGCTTCTAGTGGTCTTATTTTTATGAAAGGGGTCATTGTCAGAAACTTCAAAATAAAGCGCATAGGCAGTGTCCTCTATGAGTTCTAAATTGGATGGAAACACTTGTGTGAACTCTTGAAAAGTGGTTGTGTTGGACGGCAGGGATAACTCTTTAATGTTAGATGCATCCGCCACTGGGTAGTAATAGAGTTTCAAATCTTTAATTCCGTAGTCATCGGAAATTTGACCGTAAAAATAAAGCGATTCTTGGTAGCTAGAATCTTGTTTCATTTGGACCTTGATGGCGGGCGACTGGTCTTTAATTGCTTGTAATGAAAACGCAAGGTTCTCGTAGTTTTTAAGTTTAGAATTACTTGTTTGAATTGTATAATTCAAGGATTCAAAAACTTGTTTGCTGAATTGAAATTTTTGGTCGTTCTGGTCAAAAAAAGTAACGGAATTTTTATAAGAAAAGGTAACGGTGTCTGTGGACTTGGTGCGCAACTCCCATTTCAGTTGAGTGCCTTCAGGAATCGCTGCGTTTCCATTGTTTGTAATATTCTCATCTCTCTTACCAGTATAGGTAGGATAATCTAAATACATATCAAAACTCAACAACACAGGAATAGGAGACACTTCTAAACGGTAGGGTTTGGACACAACCTCGTTGGCAACTAGTTTAAAATTAACGGCTAATTTTGGCTTGGTAAAAGTATATTCAAAAACCCCTAATTGGGTTTGATTCAATATATAAACCTCATCATTATAAACAATCTGAACGGACTCTGGAACAAACATTCCAACAGTTTTGGCAACCAACGTAAAAGAGGTGTTTTCGATGGCCTCCAAATTGGTGTTCAATATAAAAAACTCAAAAGGGGCTGGTGGCGCATAGGCGGTATTGTAATTGACAACCCGTTTGAGGCTGTCCGTAAACACGGCTTGTTTACCGAAAACAATAAACAGAAACACAACGAGAATCGGTAGTAAAGCGTACCAAATATATTTAAGGTTTTCCTTAAAACTGACCGCACTTTTAAAAGGAATTATGCTTAAATTTTTAGATTTTTGTTCGATACTTGCTAATAGAAATTCGGTGTGATCAGACTGTTGGTTGAGTTGAAGTACGTTTAAAAGTTTGTCTTTTACTTCCGGGAAATGATCGCCGACAATCTTGGAGGCGGTTTCAAAATCAATGCCTTTTTGAATTTTAAAATATTTCGCTAGAGGAATTAAAATAAACCCATAAAAAAGAACGGCTTCGAAACCAAAAACACAGCAAAACAACAACAGCCGACCGGAAGAACCAAACCAAAAGAAATGTTCAATACTCAACAATAGCAATGCATAAAGAACGCCAATAGTAAAAAACAACAACAGTCCTTTCAGCAAAGCGCTTAAATAATAGCGTTTGATGAAATGTTCTAATTTTTGTTCTATGGTGTGAAAACCGTCCAAAGGATTGTAGCTTTTGAGAGAATAAAATTACGATAATAATCGATAAAGCGGGATGCTTTTTTTTGATATATCAGAAAAAATAGAAAAACAGATGGTACATACGCCCACACAAAGTATTCATTTTAAGGGATATAAACTGTTAAAATCAGGTTTAGGTTTGGATAACTGAATTTATTTTGATTAATTTACAAACTGATTAAGACCCCAAAGTCTAAATCTTCAATAAGCAATTTAACCGAGGCTTAAGATATTATTTATTTAAACTTAGAGGGAAAGAGTGGCACAATACACGCCAATTTGAGATGTATTGTGACAAAACACTGAATATAACGAAAATATGCACACTAGTTAGAGCACATATAACCAACTCAGATGAAAATGACAGGATATCATATTATAATTTTAGGAATTTTTGGAATTGGAGTTGGGACTTTTTTAACTATTTATGGGCAATCAATGAATAGTAAAAAAGATAGTGAAAAATTGACCGAACAGAACATTACTCTTCAAACAAAACTTAGTAATTTAGAAAGCACGAATAGTTCCTTGGATAAAAATTTGTCTGAATTAAGGATAGAAAATAAATCTTTGAGTGAACAATATAGTGATATGATAAATCAAAATCAAGGAATATTAGGTCAATCAAAAGAAATACTTGGGCAAAACACTAATCTTCAGGGCAGTAATTTAAAGCTGAGCACCCAAATTGAAAAATATCAAAAAGCAATAGAAGAGAAAGAAAAAGAAATTGAGTTATTAAAAAAAAGAGTTGATAATAAGGACCCAAGAATTATATTAAAACACAATGAAGTAAACAAGATTGAAAGTGGATATGAATTTAAATTAGTTTTCGGAGCTCAATTTCCTATTTTATTAAGAGACATCATTCTTGATATAAAATTCAAAGACGAAATTAAAGACGCAACAAGTAGCACAATTTCTAATGCTGGAGGAATGGCTCGTGGAGGAAATTTTGACTTAAAGATAAATGAAGACAGAAAATCTATAATATATCAAAGAGTTGAATTATATCCAGGAAATGAAATAATGTTTACCATAATTAGCGAAACTGAAAACGAAATTATTGACATAAAAGGTAAACCGAATTAAATACGTGCTCTAACACCGTATATAATTTATTGCTGGCTTCTTGCCTACTTACGAAAGTCCTCACGGACTTTCTTGTTCGGTAAATATTTACTAAATTAGTTGCTTGAAACACGTGTCAATAAACAACAAACCACACGTGTTAATAATTTATTTTGTAACTTTGTAAAAGCAATCCATAAACCCATTACGATGAACACAAAGCTAACATTGACAATCGAACAAGAAATAATTGAGAGCGCTAAACAATATGCGAAAGGCAAAAACCGCAGCTTGTCAGATATTATCGAAAATTATTTAAAAACACTTACTAAGGAAGACCGAAAACATAAAAAACTTAGTCCAGTAATAGAATCTCTAAAAGGCTCTTTTAAAATGCCGAAAAACATGGATTATAAAAAAGAGCTTGCCGGTCGATTAGAAAAAAAATATTTATAAATGGATAAAGTTATAATTGATACAGATGTGATTTTAGATTTCTTTTTTGACAGAAAACCCTTTGCAAACTATTCAGCAGAAATTCTAAATCTCTGTGCAACAAAAAAATTAAAAGGATATACAACCCCTGTGATAATTTCTAATGTTTATTATTTACTTAGAAAAACCGCTAAACACGATACAATAATTGAGAAAATAAAACAACTATTAAACATCATTGACATAATAAAAATCGATAAAAACGCTGTGTTAAACGCTCTGAATTCTGACTTTAAAGATTTTGAAGATGCTCTACAAAATTTTTCAGCAATTGAAAGCGGACAAATAAATATTATTTTAACAAGAAACCTGAAAGATTTTAAAAAGAGTGAGTTGGCTATATTAACACCTGAAACATATTTAAAAGGAAATACCCGTGGCTAACAATATGTAAAAACATAGCAACCCCCTCCACTATCAAAAGTGCGCGCTCTTGCTCATTAGAAAAACACCACCTATTTCTTTGGGGAATGCCTTCAGCAATTCTATCTTTGTGGCACTAATACAAGACAATGAACACTCCTATTCGCGTACGATTTGCACCAAGCCCCACGGGGCCACTCCATATTGGAGGCGTGCGAACCGCTCTTTTTAATTATTTATTCGCCAAAAAACACAGTGGCACCTTTGTGCTGCGTGTAGAAGATACCGACCAAAAACGTTATGTGGATGGCGCTGAAAACTATGTGGTAAACGCGCTGGACTGGTGCAAGATCCCTTTTGATGAAGGCCCCGGAAAAGACGGCGGTTTTGGCCCCTACAGACAAAGTGAACGCAAGCATCTGTACAAACAGTATGTAGATTTACTGATAGAAACCAACAACGCCTATTATGCCTTTGACACGGCGGAAGCGCTGGATGAAGAGCGTAAAAACCACGAGGCAAAAGGCAAAACCTTTATCTACAATTGGCACAACAGAATGCGAGGCCGACTGGTTAATTCTTTGGTCTTATCCAAAGAAGAAGTAGATGCTAAAATAGCAAATGGCGATGCGTATGTGGTACGTTTTTTAGCACCACAAGATGAAACCCTTGCGCTTACAGACCTCATTAGAGGCACTATAAAAATTGACACCAACACGCTTGATGATAAGGTATTGTTCAAATCGGACGGCATGCCTACCTACCACCTCGCCAATGTGGTGGATGATTATTTAATGAAAATTACACACGTCATTCGTGGAGAAGAATGGTTGCCTTCCTTGGCATTGCACCGATTGCTTTACGACGCATTTGGCTGGGAAGCGCCAGAATTTGCACACTTGCCCCTAATTTTAAAGCCAACAGGAAAAGGCAAACTAAGCAAGCGCGATGGCGACAAACTAGGGTTTCCTGTATTTCCATTGAACTGGGAAGATCCCTCAACCAATAGCATATCAAAAGGATACAAAGAAAGCGGTTACTTCTCGGAAGCCGTTATCAATTTCTTAGCCTTCTTGGGGTGGAATCCAGGAACAGAACAAGAGCTCTTTGACCTAAGTGAGCTTGTAGAAGCGTTTGATTTGAAAAACGTTAATAAAGCCGGTGCGCGATTTGACCCTGACAAAACAAAATGGTTCAATCACCAATACATGCAAAAAGCAGAAAATGGTGATCTGGCAACAGCCTTTATAAACGCCACGCCAGAAATTGGAGATATGGACCCTGGCTATGTCGAACTTGTGGTGGAGCACATCAAAGAACGCGCAACCTTTCCATCTGAATTTTGGGGATTGAGTCATTACTTTTTTAAAGCCCCTGAAAATTTCGCGGAAGCAGCTCTTAAAAAAGCATGGAAAGAACACTCAAAAGACCTCATGCAACAATTGATTACTGTACTTGAAACCGCCGACGATAGTAGTGTTGAGGCGCTTCAAACTACTGTAAAAGGATGGATCACCCAAAACGAAATAGGTTTTGGAAAAATTATGATGCCGCTAAGAGTGGCGCTAGTGGGCGCACTGGAAGGTGTGGATGTTTTTGACATCATCTATTTAATCGGAAAAACCGAAACAATCAAACGGATTCAAACCCTGATTGACCGCCATTAATTAATCTAAATGTTGTGTGAGAAATTTGATTACTTTTGCCTTCGCATACAACGCATCCTGAAATAGAGTAAATGAAGTATATTAGAAACTTTTGTATCATCGCACACATTGACCACGGTAAAAGTACTTTGGCGGATCGCTTATTGGACTTTACGGGTGCCGTAACAGAGCGTGAAAAGCAAAGCCAATTACTCGATAGCATGGATTTGGAGCGCGAGCGTGGTATTACCATCAAGTCGCATGCCATTCAAATGGAGTATACCTACAAAGGTCAAGAGTATATTTTAAACTTAATTGACACGCCTGGTCATGTCGATTTTAGTTACGAAGTATCCCGATCAATTGCCGCTTGTGAAGGCGCACTTTTGATTGTAGATGCTGCACAAAGTATTCAAGCACAAACCATTTCAAATTTATACCTAGCACTCGAGAATGATTTAGAAATTATTCCCGTTTTAAACAAAGTAGATTTGCCAAGTGCAAATCCTGAAGAAGTGACCGATGATATTGTAGAGCTCCTTGGTTGCGATGCCTCGGAAGTAATTCCTGCAAGTGCTAAAACTGGCATTGGAATTGAAGCCATTCTAACCGCTATTATAGAAAATATTCCGCCACCAAAAGGCGATCCAGAAGCCCCTTTACAAGCGCTTGTTTTTGATTCTGTTTACAACTCTTTTAGAGGGGTTGAAACCTATTTTAAGGTCAAAAACGGAAGTATTAAAAAAAACCAACAAGTTAAATTTATAGCCACAGGGAAAACCTATGGCGCAGATGAGGTGGGCACACTCAACCTCACCCAAACACCAAAGAAAGAAATTAAAACAGGTGATGTTGGATACCTAATTACCGGCATAAAAGATGCTCGTGATGTCAAGGTTGGAGACACTATTACAGACGCCAACTTTCCAACAACCGAAGCGGTTGAAGGATTTGAAAATGTAAAACCCATGGTATTTGCAGGACTCTATCCTGTAGATACTGAAGAGTATGAAGAGTTGCGTGCCTCCATGGAAAAACTGCAATTGAATGACGCTTCTTTGGTTTTTCAAGCGGAAAGTTCTGCGGCATTAGGCTTTGGCTTTCGATGTGGGTTTTTAGGAATGTTGCATTTAGAAATTATACAGGAGCGCTTAGAGCGCGAGTTTAATATGACCGTGATTACCACCGTTCCCAACGTGTCTTACCACGCTTTTACACGTAAAGATCCTGATGTGATTGTAACGCTGAACAACCCAACAGATTTGCCTGACCCTTCCGGATTGGACCGCGTTGAAGAGCCTTATATTAAAGCGTCCATCATTACGAAATCTGATTTTGTTGGAAACGTCATGTCGTTATGTATTGAAAAACGTGGACAAATTACAAGTCAAAACTATTTAACTCCTGAGCGAGTAGAGTTGACCTTTGATATGCCCCTGGCTGAAATTGTATTTGACTTTTATGACCGATTAAAAACCGTGTCTAAAGGATATGCCTCGTTCGATTATTCACCAATTGGGATGCGTGTTTCAAAATTAGTACGCGTAGACATATTACTAAACGGACAAACTGTAGACGCACTTTCTGCTTTAATTCACATAGACAACTCTGTAAATATTGGTAAAAAAATGTGTGCCAAACTAAAGGAGCTCATTCCAAGACAACAGTTTGATATTCCTATTCAGGCTGCTATTGGCGCAAAAATCATCTCTAGAGAAACTGTTAAAGCGGTACGTAAGGATGTGACTGCCAAGTGTTATGGAGGAGATATTTCGAGAAAACGAAAGCTTTTAGAAAACCAGAAAAAAGGTAAAAAACGCATGCGTCAAGTCGGAAATGTCGAAATCCCACAAGAAGCATTTATGGCTGTTTTGAAGCTCAACGATTAATCTCTTTTTCGGTTTTTATATTTTTAAAGAAAGTCTTATATTTCAGGATAAACTTTAAACATAAAACCGATTGAACACTATTGCTTTTAAAACGATTGGAATTGGGGTTACTTTTTCTCCAAATCTAGAGGCCAATATTAATGAAGCCGCCAGATTGGCTTTGTGTTTTGGCAGCAAATTAGTGTTGATTCATGTTGGCGAAACCTCTGATGAAAAATCAAAAACCTTTTTAAAATTTTTAAAACCCTTTCAAAATGAAGGGTTAGAATTTGAAGTTTTATTCAAATCTGGAGACCCTGTAGACGTGATTCTTTCTTCAACCTTAGAAAAAAACATAGATCTCCTTATCATTGGAGCCCTCAAAAAGGAAAATTTTTTAAAATACTACCTTGGTTCTATTGCACGAAAGATTACACGAAAAGCGAACTGCTCTGTCTTACTTTTAATCAACCCTTCCATAGAGCGTGTGCCTTGCAAGCACATTGTTGTCAATGGCTTAAAAGATCCCAAAACAAAAGAAACCGTCAATACAGCCTTTTTTGTTGGACACCATTTAGGAGCCGATAAAATTACAGTTGTTGAAGAAATTAATCAAGATGAGGTGAGTGTAAAGGTTGATGATGATAAATCTCTTCGAAAATCAACCATCATTAAAGAGCGTTTGCGTCTAAGAGAAGAAGCACGCGTGAAAAAAATATTAAACACGATTCCTGCAGAGTATACAAAAGATGTAAGCATAAAATCACAACCTATTTTTGGGAAACGAGGCTATTCAATAGGGCATTATGCACAAGTTGCGCGCGCCGATTTGTTGGTAATGAATGCCCCTACTAAAATGACTTTTTGGGACCGCTTATTTCCGCATGACATTGAGCATATTTTAACTGAATTACCAACCGATGTATTAATTGTACAATGAGAACAAAAGAAACTTCATTTGTTGGGTTTGTAAAAGCCTTGCCCAAAAACATCTTTTCTGGCTTAGTGGTCAGTCTTATTGCGCTACCCTTAGGGTTGGGGTTGGCAATGGCTAGTGAAGCCCCTCCAATTGCAGGAGTGATCACGGCAATCGTTGGTGGTATTATTGTATCTATTTTAGGTGGAAGTTTTGTGACCATTTCTGGTCCTGGAAATGGCTTAGTAGGCGTCGTTTTAGTGGCGATTACAACACTAGGATTGACCGCAACTTACGCCGCAATTATATGTTCCGGAATCATTTTAATCATCCTTGGATTTTTAAGACTCGGAAAATTGGCGGACTATTTTCCGTCCTCAGCAATTCAGGGGATGTTGGCAGCCATTGGACTCATTATTTTAGGGAAGCAATTCCACATCATGCTTGGAAATAAAATTATTAGAGATAATGGGATTGACTACTTATTAGAAATTCCTAATACCATATTTACAGTCATAAATTTTCAAGACACAAGCTTAATTTATGCTGCTATAGCGGGAATTATTAGTTTAGGGATTATGGTTTTTTATTCTAAAATTCGTAATAAATACCTTCAGCTTGTGCCTGCACCAATGTGGATCGTTATTGTTTCGATAGGATTTAGCTATTATTATGAGCTGATTCTGCAAGCGCCCAACCCCATTTCAAGCGCCTATATGATCCCTGGCATTCCAAATATTCAGGAAATAATAACAACTATTCCGACACCAAATTTTGAAATGGTGGGCACACTTCCGTTTTGGTCAAGCGTTATTGCATTGACCTTAATTGCGAGTATTGAATCGTTATTAAGCATAAAAGCGGTTGATAAATTAGACGTCGGAAAAAGACGCTCCAACGTCAATAAAGACATCAAAGCTCTCGGGTTGGCAACGGTTGCAAGTGGGTTTTTAGGAGGATTAAATGTCGTGACGGTGATTGCGAGAAGTTCGGTCAACGTTAATAATGGCGGAAGCAATCGATCTTCAAATTTATTTCACGCACTATTTTTAGTAATGTTTATTGTTCTATTTAGTACGGAATTGACCAGAATTCCACTCACCGCTTTAATGGCAATTCTTGTATATACAGGCTATAAACTAGCGTCACCTGATGTCGTCCGTCGTATTTTCACCATTGGAAAAGAACAGCTCATTATCTTTTTTGCAACCCTGTTTGTAACCTTAAAAGTGGGCTTGATTTCTGGGATTGTTGCAGGTTTAATTGCCACGTTTGTTATTCATATTGTTGTCACAAAAAGTCTTAGTCTATTTATAAAAAACATTCTAAAACCAAACGTGTTAATGTTTAAAGAGGAAAATGGAAGTTATTTTATTAGTGTGAAACACTTTTGTAGCTTTCTGAACTTTAACATCCTCAAGAACAAACTAGAGGCCATTCCCGAACAAAGCGATGTTATTTTAGATTTTTCATTGTGTGGTTTTGTGGACCATTCTGTCATGGAAAACGTCCATGATTATCAAGAGTTATTTCATAAAAAAGGAGGTAATATTGGTGTCATTGGATTAGATGTTTTAGGTACAAAATCAGAACATCCGTTTGCGTTGAGACGCTTGTTGCCGCTTCAAAACATTATTCCTGACAACAAAACAAAACGTCAAAACAACCTTGAACTCGTCGCGGCTGATTTTGAATTAGCTTACGAGCCCTTGAAACGTAAAAACACAGCGTTCCTAGAAAACTTCATCTACTTTAAAACCAAAAAAATAGAACATATTTTTAATCAACTTTCAGGTAAAAATGATCCTTATCGTTTGTTTGACATCACATTTTCAGAAGGGGAGTTTATCGCCAAAGAAGTGGTTAGATCCACCATGCTTTATATCAAAACACCCCCAAATGTTCCTGTGTTTACATTGGACCGAGAGGGCTTATTGGAACGGTTTTATGCATTGGCTGGTTACAGAGATATTGATATTAAAAACCACGCCGATTTCTCAAAGCGATTTTATTTAAGAGGAGAAAATGCGAAAGAAATTAGAATCATTTTCACAGACGAACTTGTACGCTTCTTTGAAAGCAATGCCTACTACCATATCGAATCTAATAAAGACGGCTTATTAATTTTTAGCAAAGAACGCATCGCGAGTATCAAGGAAATCAAAGCATTGTTGGACTTTGGGGTTCGGTTAAATGCAATCATAAACAAAGTTTAAGATGAAATTATACCCAATCAATGTTGGTAATTTTAAATTGGATGGTGGAGCGATGTTTGGCGTGGTGCCAAAAGCGATCTGGAATAAAACGAATCCCGCCGACGAAAATAACCTAATTGATATTGCGTCACGCTGTTTGTTAATCGAAGACGGAAACCGTTTGATTTTAATTGATACGGGGATGGGAACAAAACAAAGTGATAAATTTTTTAATTATTATTACCGTTGGGGAAATCACTCAATGGATGGAGCACTGGCCTCACATGGGTTTTGTAGAGACGATGTAACTGATGTGTTTTTAACTCATTTACATTTTGACCATTGTGGGGGTTCTGTACGTTGGAACTCTGATAAAACGGGTTATGAAATTGCCTTTAAAAATGCGGCTTTTTGGAGTAATAAAGACCACTGGAATTGGGCGACAAACCCAAACAAACGAGAGAGTGCTTCTTTTCTTACTGAAAATATAATGCCTATTGAGACGAGTGGACACTTAAAGCATCTTTCTGTCCCAAATGGAGATATCTTACATGGATCTGCCTTGGGGTTTGACGTATTTTTTGCAAACGGACACACAGACAAACAGATGATTCCTATGATTTCATACAAAGGAGAAACCATTTGTTTTATGGCTGATTTATTACCTACGGTTGGACATATTTCGGTGCCTTTTGTCATGGGGTATGACACAAGACCACTGTTAACATTAGACGAAAAAGATCGCTTTTTAAAGCTGGCTGCTGATCAAAATTATTTTTTACTTTTGGAACATGATGCACATAACGAATTAATAACTGTTAAGCATACCGAAAAAGGGGTGCGCCTCAATGATATTCACAGTTTTGATAATCTATTTTAATCTTAAAAAATGAACCCAAACCTATTCAAATTACTTCAAAAAACTGCCTGTTTTGTGGGTGCATTCTTTATTTTAAGCTGCGGAACTACTGCCAATATCTTATCAACCCCTATTGAAAATATTGATTTGATTCCGCTTAAAGCGGTAGAACTTACCGACACCGAAGAAAAGGAATGGAGTCATTTGGACCTCAAAAAAGATACAATCCCCGGGATTAGCTTACATAAAGCCTATAAAGAATTGGTGAATCCTAAAAGCAAAACCGTTATTGTAGCAGTGATTGACTCTGGAATAGATATTGACCACGAAGATCTTAAAGATAATATTTGGGTCAATGGTGATGAAATTCCTAACAACGGAAAAGACGATGATAATAATGGATACATTGACGATATAAACGGCTGGAACTTCCTCGGGGAATCTAACAACGAACAATTGGAATATGTGCGGCTAGTGGCTAAAGGTGATACAACCCACCCACGTTATGCTGAAGCAAAAGAACTACTTACTAAAAAGCGAGAGAGTACAAGCCGTTTAAAAACACAATACAATGGGATTTTAGCACAGTTAACGGCATCAGATGCTGCAGTTGCCGCCTATTTGAAAAATCCAGACTATACAAAAGAAGAGGTGGAAGGCGTCACTACAACAGATAAGGCATTATTACAGCATGTGAGTGTGGTCAAACAAACCTACGGGTACGGTTTTGAGAGTATTGCCGCAATGAAAAAAGAATTGAATAGAGGGCTTAAATCTTTCAATGAACGTTTGGACTATAAATTAAATGTAACCTTTGATGGAAGAAAAGTTGTAGGTGACAATCCTGACGACTTGAACGATCACGCTTACGGGGATAATGATGTAAGAGCGAAAAACGGTCGTACCCATGGAACACACGTTTCTGGAATTATTGCTGCCAAACGCAACAATGGAATTGGAATAAACGGGGTGGCTAACAATGTAAAAATAATGGCAATACGCAACACACCAAGCGGAGACGAATACGATAAAGATGTCGCTTTAGGGGTGTACTATGCGGTTGACAATGGTGCTAAGGTTATTAATATGAGTTTTGGAAAAGAGTTTTCGCCCCACAGTGATTGGGTTAGAGACGCGATTGCGTATGCAGCCCAAAAAGACGTGTTGATTGTGGCCGCTGCAGGAAATGATGGAAAAAACACGGATCAAAAAAATTATTTTCCTAATGATCAAATAAACAACGGTACTGAGGTTTCTAATACCTTTTTAAAGGTTGGGTCAAACGGACCAAAATACGGCTCAACATTGGCTGCTAGCTATTCAAATTATGGGAAAAACACAGTGGATGTGTTTGCCCCGGGCTCTCAAATTTATTCAACCTATCCTAAAAACTCTTATGAGTTTGCGAGTGGAACTTCCATGGCCTCTCCTTTAGTGGCGGGTGTGGCAGCTTTGATTTTCTCGCAGTATCCAAATCTGAGTGCGGCGCAAGTAAAACAGATCCTAATGACCTCTGGAATTGCTATTAACAAAAAAGTGTCCTTGGAAAATGGTACTGTAGTGCCTTTTTCTGATCTGTCAAAATCAGGAAAAATCGTCAACGTTTATAATGCATTAATAATGGCATCAAAACTGTCTAAATAATTTATACTATTATCGAAACATTCATAACTAAATCTTGATACCTAAAGAAATGATTAAATGAATGTTACATTTGACCAAAAAACAATAAACACAAACAAATGAAATATACTTTTTATGTGCTTGCTTTTTTAATTGGAATAAGTACCCTGTACGGTCAAAATAATTTTGAGTACTGGCAACAACATGTAGACTACACTATGGATGTGAAAATGGATGTGAATACCTTTAATTACGGAGGGACTCAAAAACTAGTTTACACCAACAACTCCCCAGATGATTTAGAGCGGGTGTTTTACCATTTATTTTATAACGCCTTCCAGCCCGGAAGCGAAATGGATGTGCGTTCCATGACAATCGCAGATGCAGACTCAAGAGTCGGAGATCGAATTAGTCAACTTCAAGAACAAGATATTGGATTTATAAACGTAATGAGCTTGACCCAAAACAGTGTTCCCTTAAAGTATGCTGTGGTTGGTACTGTGTTGGAGGTTCAGTTAAACACCCCTATCAAATCGGGGGATTCGGCAGTCTTTGAAATGATTTTTGAGGGCCAAGTACCGCCTGTGATTCGTAGATCCGGAAAAAATAGTGATGAGGGTGTAGCGCTCTCTATGGCGCAGTGGTATCCCAAAATGGCAGAGTATGACTTTGAAGGCTGGCATGCGGACCCTTATATCAGTAGAGAATTTCATGGAGTGTGGGGAAATTTTGATGTGAAATTAACACTCGATAAAGAGTATACAGTGGGTGGCACTGGCTACTTACAGAACCCTTCTGATATTGGACATGGTTACGGCATAAAAGACACAGAAAATGAATCGGACGTATTGACTTGGCATTTTGTAGCCCCAAACGTACATGATTTTACATGGGCTGCAGATCCAAATTTTATTCATGATACTTTGCAGGTTCCTGAGGGACCGATGTTGCATTTTTTATATAAAAAATCCTTAAAAAGTAAATACAAAAAACGCTGGAGAGACTTACAAGCCCCAACAAGTGAAATTATAAAATATTATAGCAATACCGTTGGGAAATACCCCTATGAACAATACTCTGTGATTCAGGGGGGTGATGGCGGTATGGAATACGGCATGTGTACGCTCATTACGGGAGAGCGCAGTTTTGAGAGTTTGGTGGGTGTAACTGCCCATGAAATTGGACATACGTGGTTTCAGTTTTTGATGGCCTCAAATGAAAGTAAACACCCTTGGTTAGACGAAGGTTTTGCAGAATACACTTGCACATTTATTGAAAACACCATCTTTGGTGTAGAAACAACTGAGCCTCTTAAGCGTCATTACGATCGCTACTACAAGCTCGCTCTCAGCGGAAAAGAACAACCAATGAGCACACATGCAGATCGGTTTACATACAACTCTTCTTATAGTATTTCAACTTACAGTAAAGGTGCGGTATTAATGGCGCAATTACGATATATTATCGGTGAAGATAGTTTTGACAAAACCTTAAAAAAATATTTTAACGACTGGTCGTTTAAACATCCTACTCCAAATAATTTTATACGTTGTGCTGAAAAAATATCTGGACTGGAATTGGAATGGTTTTTGACGGATTGGACACAGACTACAAATACGATTGATTACAGCGTAAAAAGTGCTGTTGCTTTGGAAGGGCAAACGGTCGTTACACTGGAACGTATTGGATTAATGCCAATGCCTGTAGAGGTTCAGGTGTTTATGAAAGATGGAAGTGCAAAAAATTACTATATACCTTTACAGATGATGCGGGGTGAAAAACCACTTCAAAATGGTGTCATTTTACTTAGCGATTGGGCTTGGGCGTATCCAGAATATAGTTTTTCTATAAAAGTCGATCCATCTAAAATTGACACTATTACTGTAGATGTTGACAAGGCAACGGCAGATATAAATAAAGAAAACAATCAGCTTAAAGTATTGTAAACTATGGAACGATTAAAAGGGAAAAAGCAAATAGAACAGTTGTTCATGACCGGGAATTCGGTTGGCGCATTTCCTTTAAGAATGGTGTATTTAAAAGCCCTTGACGAACATTTAGTCGGAGTTTCTGTGAGTAAAAAACATTTTAAAAATGCTGTGGATCGCAACCGAATTAAGCGCCTTTTGAGAGTGGCTGTAGAAAAACAACTTTCTATAGCACTGGATCAGTTGGATTTTAAATATTGTTTGATGGTATTATATGTTGGTAAAGAAATGCCTGAGTCTGCACAGCTAAAAGAACAATTTGAGTTTCTAATCAAACGTTTTAATAAAAAACAGTCGCATGAATTATTACCATAAAAAAAGAGGCATATTGTTGGGGATTGTAGCGTTGATATTTATTTCAACCACAGCCTACAAAAATGATTATTTTGAAATTGCTAAACAGATAGATATTTTCACTTCTTTGTTTAAAGAGGTCAACATGAATTATGTTGATGAAACAAATCCTGCCGATTTGATGCAAGAAAGTGTCAAACAAATGTTGAAGGAATTAGATCCTTACACCACTTACATGAACGAGCAGGATATAGAAAAGGCTCGAATCTACCAATCCGGTGCCTACGTTGGGATTGGGGCAACTATCAATACTACCAAAAATAAATTAATTATAGTAGAGGTTTATAAAGGTTTTCCGGCAGATAAAGTGGGTTTGAAGGCTGGTGATGAAATCATTGAAATTGATGGGGTAGAAGTCAGTGGTTTACAAGAAAGTGCCACTCCATTTTTGAATGGTAAAAAAAATACGACAGTCGCATTGACTTATTTCAGAAATGGGAAGAACACAGAAGTAGTCGTATCGCGTGGAGAAAAGAAGCCAAAAGCAGTGCCAGTGTCCAAACTATTAACAAACGGTATTGGATACATTGCCTTGGATCGTTTTTCAAAAACAGCTTCCAAGGAAGTGGAGAGCGCTCTTAAACTGATGCTAATAGATGAAGCAAAAGGAATTATTTTAGATTTAAGAAACAACCCAGGCGGATTGCTTCATGAGGCCGTTAAAATTGTAAATCTTTTTGTTCCAAAGGGGCAGTTAGTGGTGTCTACAAAATCAAACGTAGAAAGTTACAACCAAACCTTTGAAACCAAAAAACAACCTCTAAGTTTAGAAATTCCTTTGATTATTTTAATAAATCAAAACAGTGCTTCTGCAAGTGAAATTGTGGCGGGGGCTTTACAAGATTTAGACCGCGCGGTCATTATGGGTAAAAGAAGTTTTGGGAAAGGATTGGTTCAGAAGCCAATGCCCTTACCTTATGGATCACAGTTGAAGGTAACGATCTCTCGATATTACACGCCATCAGGACGCTGTATACAAGCCCTAGATTATAGAAATCGAGAGGAAGATGGTTCAGCTATCCGCTACGACGAAAAACAATACACGGAATTTAAAACTAAAAATGGGCGCACGGTATATGATGGCGGCGGGATTAGTCCAGATGTTGTCATTGGAACTGAAAATCCAAATAAGTTCATAGAGACACTTCTAAAAAGCCCATTGGTATTTGATTACTGCAACCAATATTATCACAATAATACCATTGAAAATTTGGAACAATTTCAATTGGATAAAAAAGGTTTTGATCTATTTAAAAAGATGAGTACTAAAGAAAAATACCGCACAATAGGTAAAGGCCAAGAAGAAATAGACCAGTTAAAAAAAACATTTTCTGAAGAAGGGTTCGGAGCTATGGAGGCTGGTTTCAAAGAATTAAATGCGACGGTTCGTAAATCTAAATTAAGGTTAATGGATGTCTTTGAAATGGATATAACATCTATTTTGGAAAGTGAAATAATAAAACGCTATTTTTACAGAGAAGGAATGTATGCGTATTTGATAGCAAAAAATAAAGAAGTATTTAAGGCAAAAGAAATTATTAATGACTCCCAAGTCTATCAAAATATATTAAAATGAACAAATGTTTGAAGGTAATTAATAATAGAAAGTAAAATGAAGAAAATTATTTTTTTACTATTTTTATTAGCGAATATAGGACGAGCTCAGACCGGTAATACACACGTGGTCTATTTTGAAACCGATCAGTTTAATGTCCCGGAGATAGAAACAAACCGTCTTGTCTTGTTTATTCAAAGTTTAAAGGATATTGAGATAGAACGCATCGCTATATATGGGTTTTGTGACGACCGTGGAAGTGATTCCTATAATTTGACATTGTCTCAAAATAGAGCAGATGCCATTAAAAAAATATTTTCTGGGTTTGGTGTCGATGATAGACTTATAAGTAATGTGGACGGAAAAGGAGAAGTTTTGCTACGCGTAATTTCTTCTGATAATCTTAATGTTATAAGGGGATTAAACCGAAAGGTTGAAATCAATATAGTGTATAGAATTACGGAACCAAAAGCGGTTGTTAAAGAGAAGAAAAAATACAGCTTTTTAAGTAAAGAATTAGCCGTTGGGGATAAAATAACTCTTGAGAATATTTTATTCAAAACTGGCTATAGTTATATCGTAAAAGAATCTGTTCCTGTCCTAGAAATGATGGCGGATGCTTTGCTAGAAAGAGGTGATGTTTATTTTACGATAGAAGGGCACGTCTGTTGTACAAAAAATGCAAGAGATGCTGTAGATCGAAAAACAGGGAAAAGGAATTTATCGTTAGCGAGAGCTAAATATATTTATGATTACTTGGTTAAAAAAGGAGTTAAGAGAACGCGGATGCGGTATGTGGGTTTAAAAAATAAGTACCCGTTAGGGAAAGCAACAAGGTTCGATAAGCGAGTAGAAATTAAAATCACCTCAATTTCTAAAAAAAATTAATCTTTCACCATAGCGATGTGTGGAATCCCATCCTCCAAATAGGGTTTGCCTATTGTTTTAAAACCTAAATTGTTATAAAATTTTTCTAAATATTTTTGTGCTGAAAGTTTGATTTCCTTTGTATGAAAAGAGTTTTCAATAACTTTTATAGAAGCCACCATAAGTTGGTGTCCATACTTTAAATGACGTGCTTTTTCTGAAACAACCACACGTCCGATACTCGCTTCTTTAAAATAATCACCCTGCTTAAAAATACGTGTATAGGCTATAATGACATTGTCTTTTTTTCCAATGATATGAAGTGCTTTTTGATCCTTCCCATCCACATCTTGATAGACACAATCTTGCTCCACCACAAAAACTTCACTTCTTAACTGTAATAAATAATAGAGTTCCTCTAAAGAAAGTTCATTAAATGATTTAATATAAATATCTAGCATGATTTAATCTTGAATAATTATAGATTTAGGATCTGAGTTCCCAAATTCTGGTTGGATATTAAAGTGGTTGATATTAAATTTTTCGAAAAGGGTGGATTCTAAAGTTTTAAGAATGGTATTAAATTCTGAAAACTTCAAATCCACATTAAAATCAATATGAGCTTCTAAATGAATTTCAGTTTCATTTAACTGCCACACATGAATGTGATGGATGTTATTTATCTGATCGACTTTAATCACTTCTTCAACAATGTCTTCTATTTTAATATCTTTTGGAGTGAACAACATAAGAATATGAAACGACTCTTTGAGTAAGCTATACCCCACAATGATGAGGTACAATGCAATAGCAATAGTGAGCGCAGCATCTACCCAAAAAATTTGATAAAACTTCATTAAAAGTCCCCCAACCAACACCGCAATACTTGCAAGCATATCCGTTAGTAAATGCAAATATGCAGAGCGTATATTAATGCTGTGAGCACTGTCTTTTTTTAATAATAAAACACTAAGTCCATTAAAAACAATACCTAAAATAGAAAGCCATATTACCAGTTCTGGTTCGATGGTTTGTGGGTTAAAAAAGCGCTTAACTGCTTCAAACATTAAATAAACAGCAATAATAATTAGAGATGATGCATTTATAAAAGCAGCGATGATCTCAGCGCGTTTATATCCAAAAGTTCTTGAAATAGTGGCTTTCCTTGTAGAAAATCCAGAAGCAATATAAGAGATTACAAGTGAAATAACATCTGTTAAATTATGTAAAGCATCACTTAAGAGCGCAAGACTTCCAGATAAAAAACCACCAATAATTTGGGCAAGCGTAATGATACTATTTAATAAAATAGAGATTAGAAGGTTCCTACCATTTTTATTGGTAGCATGGTTATGAGAATTTCCCATTACTTTTTAACAAGATTGTATTTTATTGATTCTATTTTGATGACGTCCGCCTTCAAATTCTGTGTTTAAAAAGGTTTCAACCATTTCTAAAACCTGTTCAATTTCTGTAAAACGAGCGGGGATACAAAGAATATTTGCATTGTTATGTTGACGTATTAAAGAAACAACTTCATTAGTCCAACAAATACCAGCTCTGATATTAGCATATTTATTAGCGGTCATCGCAACTCCATTCGCACTTCCACAAATTAAAATACCATAAGTGGCTTTCTTAGATTCTACATCTTTTGCAACAGGGTGTACAAAATCTGGGTAATCTACGCTTGAGTCAGAATCTGTTCCATAATTTGTAACTTCTATATTTTTAGATTTAAGAAATTCTATAATTCTAAATTTATAGTCAGTGCCAGCGTGATCATTTCCTATTGATATATTCATTTGGTATAAATTTTATTATAAGTAAATTTACAAAAAAGAGTGGAACCTAAATTAAATTGTTCATAGCCTTTTTAATTAGTTGTTAATAATTAATGAACGATTATGAAAACTATATTTTTATATATCGATTAATTTTATCAACCGTCTACTTAAAGTTATAAAACTAATTAAGTTGTCTTTTTTCGTTCTTAACTTATGAATACTAAAAGTAGGTTTATAAACAAAAAATGCTAAATTATTTATGAGTCATTTTATGTTAATTAGGTTATCAACAACTTATAATAAGTGATGTTATATTATTATAAATCAATTATTTAATTAAAATATAGTTGTTAATTATATGTTTATAAAATGTATATAAAGAAGAAAACTATTGATTTTAAATAAACTTATATGAGCTATTCACACACTATAATAAACACCATTAGTTTTTAAATAATTTAATAAAAAATTAATATGATTATATTAAATGTGGATAAAGTTGAAAAAGAGATGTTCTTCAGTTGAATTAAAGTGGTAGCTTTGCTTAATTACATACCTTAAATGAAAAGAAAAAAGAATAACAAACAATCGGTTCAAAATTACAGTCAAAGTATATTAACTATTCTTAAAGCCGACAGAAAACAATCCTATAATCACAAGCAGATTGCTGCAAAGTTAGAAGTAAATGATGCGAGCAGCCGTAACCAAATTATAAAAAATTTACACAAACTTGCAGGACAAAAAGAAATAGAAGAAGTTGAACGCGGTAAATTTCAAATCATTAGCTCCACAGAATATTTTGTAGGTAAAGTAGATATGGCCTCTAGAGGAAATGCTTACATCATAAGCGATGCTTTTGAAGACGATGTGTTTATTGCTTCTAATAATATGAACAAAGCTTTGCATGGCGACACCGTTGAATTGTATATTTATAACCGTAAAAAAAACGGAAAACAAGAAGGAGAAATTACTCAAATTATAGAACGAGCACGTACAGAATATGTAGGTATAGTTCAATTGAACGCAAAATTTGCGTTTGTAGTCCCCGACAGTAACAAAATGCCCGTAGATGTTTTTGTGCCTTTATCAAAAACAATGAAAGCTGAAGATGGCGATAAAGTACTTGTAAGTTTAGAAGAATGGCCAGACAAAGCAGATTGTCCTAACGGAATAATTATTAAAATACTTGGAAAACCAGGCGATCACAATACAGAAATTCACTCCATATTAGCTGAATACGGATTGCCATATGAGTTTCCTTCTGAAGTAGAAAACTTTGCAAATAATATAGACACCTCTATTACAGAAGGTGAAATTGCAAAACGTCGCGATATGCGACCTACTCTAACTTTTACGATAGATCCTAAAGATGCAAAAGATTTTGATGATGCCTTATCCTTTAAAAAACTAGACAACGGAAATTATGAAATAGGTATTCATATTGCCGATGTATCTCATTACGTACAAGAAGGAACAATTTTAGATGACGAAGCTTACGAACGTGCTACTTCTGTTTATTTAGTAGATAGAGTCGTTCCAATGTTGCCAGAAGTATTATCTAACAACGCCTGTTCTCTACGGCCATTAGAAGAAAAATATACTTTCTCTGCCGTTTTTGAAATTAATAATAAAGCAGGAATAGAAAACCAGTGGTTTGGAAGAACCGTCACTTATAGCGATGCGCGTTTTGCTTATGAAGAAGCGCAGCATATGATAGAAACTGAAGGCTGTGCTATTCCTGCAGAAATATCCATCACAGGCGAAGCTTATACAGCTGATAAAACTATTAAAGACGCTATTTTAAAATTAGATGAATTGGCAAAAATAATGCGTCTAAAACGTATGAAAGATGGAGCCATCTCTTTTGATAAAGCAGAGGTTAAATTTAATCTCGATGAAGCGAACAATCCTGTCGGCGTATTTTTTAAAACATCCAAAGATGCCAATAAACTTATTGAAGAGTTCATGTTATTAGCAAACAGGAAAGTTTCTGAATTTATTGGAAAACAATCGCCACAAAAAACATTTATATACAGAGTTCATGATGAACCAGACGATCAAAAATTAGCTGGGCTTCAAAGAATTGTTTCACAATTTGGACATCAATTAAATTTTAAAAGCAGAGAAACCACCACACATTCTTTAAATACCCTTCTAAAAAATGTAAAAGGGACCAAAGAGCAAAATCTAGTAGATACACTCACCATTCGCTGTATGAGTAAGGCAGTCTATACTACAAAAAACATAGGACATTACGGTTTGGCTTTTGATTATTACAGTCATTTTACATCACCTATTCGTCGTTACCCGGATGTTATGGCACACCGTTTGCTACAATACTATTTAGATGGTAATAAATCAACCAGTGAAGGTGTTTATGAAGAAAAATGTAAACACTCTTCTAATATGGAATATCTAGCTACAAAAGCAGAGCGTGATTCTATAAAATACATGCAAGTTAAATACATGCAGGACCACAAAGAAGATACTTTTTTAGGTGTTATCTCCGGTGTGACAGAATGGGGAATGTATGTAGAAATTATAGAAAATAAATGCGAAGGCATGATAAGAATTAGAGATATTAAAGGGGATTTTTATAGATTTGATCCAGAAGAATTTGCTTTAATAGGTGAAAGAACCAAAACCAAATACCAATTAGGCGATGAAGTTGAGGTTCGTGTCAAAAAAGCCGATTTAGTGAAAAAACATTTAGACTTTATTTTATCTTAACCTATATTTTCAAAATTATTTATTTATGAAACCGTTTATCTTATTCATCTTTTTTTCTAGTTTTTTAGCAAGTTCACAAGCTCCAATTAGTAAATCACTTGGAGAGTTTTCAGAACTCAAAGTTTACGACCTCATAAACGTAGAGCTAGTTCAATCTACAGAAAACAAAATAGAAATTACAGGAGAGGATACTTCCAATGTTTTTGTTGTTCAAAAAAATAACCTCCTTAAAATTAAAATGGATCTTAATAAATCGTTTAATGGCAATAATACTTTTGTAAAACTCTTCTATACAAAAATTGATATTATCGATGTTAACGAAGGCGCTAAAGTAGCTTCACAATCCCCATTTAAACAATATGAGTTAGAATTAAAAGCCCAAGAGGGTGGTGAGATTTCTGTTATCACTGACACAAAATTATTATCAATTAAAACAGTGACAGGTGGAATTATCAAAGCAAATGGATCTACACAATCCCAAAATATAAACATAAGAACTGGTGGTATTTATAATGGAGCATTATTACAAGCGGTAAATTCCAAAATAAAAATAAAAGCAGGCGGAGAGGCGGATGTAAACAGTTCTGAACTTATTGAAGTCAGAATCGTAGCTGGCGGCGATTTGACAATTCATGGAAAACCTAAAACCGTAAAGCAAATAAACATAATTGGAGGAAGAGTCCTATATAAAGATAAAGAATCTGCTCTTAAAAATTAAAGTACTATGATCGAAGATATCCAAGCCGCCATACCCCTTGGTTTTTTCTTAGCCTTTATGATTGGTCCCGTCTTTTTTGTATTGATTGAAACAAGTGTTACCAAAGGGTTTCGTGCTGCAGTTGCTTTTGATGCAGGCGTTATCACCGCAGATATTCTTTTTATTGGACTGGCTTATTTTAGTAGCTTTCAACTATTAGAAAACTTAAGCAACCAACCGGGCTTGTATGTATTTGGAGGCACAATATTGGCGGTATATGGTTTGATTGTTTTTTTAAAGAAACCAAATCAAACCGACCTTAAAGCACAACTATCTAATTCTTTTCGAGCCAATTATATAGAGTTATTTATTAAAGGATTTTTACTCAATTTCATCAATGTTGGTGTACTGATTTTTTGGTTAGGCATCATCATCATCACAGGACCAAGTCTAGAAAATGACATCAATAGGTTTTATGTGTTTTTCGGAACCCTCATTTCAGCTTACTTTTTAACAGATTTATTAAAAATAGTATTAGCCAAACAGCTTAAAAAACAATTGACACCAGTTATTATTTTAAAAATAAAAAAAATACTTGGGCTTATTTTAATTATTTGTGGATTGGCTCTAATTACAAAAGGCTTTTTACCAAAAGACCAATTAAACCCACAAACAATTATTGAAGAAATAAGGGAATAAAAAAACCACAACCGATAAAAGTTGTGGTCTTTATAAATTGAGGCGTCTAGCGGATTCGAACCGCTGTAGAAGGTTTTGCAGACCTCTGCCTAGCCACTCGGCCAAGACGCCTAAAAAGGAACGCAAATTTAAGCAAATTTAAACGTTACACAAGATAAAAGAAAAGAATCCACTAAAAAGGACATCTTAATATATTTTATTTATACACTCCTAAAACACATTTTTTTTATTTATCGTAAACGATTCTAGCGAGATTCACTCAGTATAATAGTTACTTTTTCTACATCTCCGCCTATGGGCGGATTAATTTTGGATACAGAAATAGATACAGATGTTACGGTTGGACAACTTTTAAAAACACGATTGATGATTCGTTTGGCTACCGCCTCTAACAATTTTGCAGGAATACCCATTTCTTCTACCACAATAGCGTTTAAAGTGACATAGTCAACCGTGTCGTTTAAAGCATCTGTAACAGATGATTTTTCTAAATCAGCCTCCACACTCACATCAACCCTATAATCACTCCCAATTGTGGTTTCCTCACTCAAACACCCATGATACGCATACACCCGTATATTTTCAACCTTAATAATTCCCATTTTAATAGTTTTTATTTCGATAAAAATAATAATTATACCGAACATATATCTATAAACTTTTTATTTGATTAATTTTGCTACGTATTTATCCAAGAAATACACCTTATTATGTCAGAAACGCACAAACCGCTTAACTTTTTAGAGCAAATAGTAGAAGAAGATTTAAAAAATGGCTTGCCACAAAACAAGCTGCGCTTTCGGTTTCCTCCAGAACCCAACGGTTATCTCCATATAGGACACACAAAAGCCATTGGGATTAGTTTTGGTTTGGGTGAAACATACAAAGCACCTGTTAACTTGCGTTTTGACGACACCAACCCCACCAAAGAAGACCAGGAATATGTAGACGCCATCAAAGAAGACATCTCTTGGTTGGGCTATAAATGGGACAAAGAGGTGTACTCTTCGGATTATTTTGTGCAATTACACGCATGGGCGGTAGAAATGATTAAAGATGGCAAAGCCTATATAGATTCGCAATCCAGTGAAGCCATGGCCGCTCAAAAAGGAACTCCAACACAACCTGGAGAAGACGGGCCGTTTAGAAACCGCTCTGTGGAAGAAAATTTAGCGCTTTTTAACCAAATGAAAAACGGGGAACTTAAAGCCGGAACCCATGTGTTGAGAGCTAAAATAGACATGAAACATGTCAATATGTTGATGCGCGACCCTTTAATGTACCGCATACTCCACGCCGATCATCACCGCACAGGAGCGACTTGGTGTATTTACCCCATGTATGACTGGACCCATGGAGAAAGTGATTATCTAGAACAGATTTCACACTCCTTATGTTCCTTAGAATTTAAGCCTCACAGAGATTTATACGATTGGTTTAAAAACATCGTATCTAATTATAAAAACGATTCTCTACCTTTAATTCCAAAGCAACGCGAGTTTGCGCGCTTAAACTTAAGCTACACCATTATGAGTAAGCGAAAGTTATTAAAACTGGTAGAAGACAAGACAGTAAGCGGTTGGGACGACCCAAGAATGCCTACTATTTCAGGTTTAAGGCGTCGTGGCTATACGCCAACATCAATTCGTAATTTTATAGACAAGGTAGGAGTTGCCAAACGAGACAACATCATTGATGTATCCCTTTTAGAGTTTTGTGTCCGAGAAGACCTCAACAAAAAAGCGGCGCGAATTATGGCCGTTTTAGATCCGATCAAATTGGTGATTCAAAACTATACGGAAGAAAAAGAAGAATGGCTGGAAGCAGAAAACAATCCAGAAGATAAAAGCGCAGATTCCCGAATGGTACCGTTCTCAAGAAACCTATATATAGAGCGCGATGACTTTAAGGAAGAAGCCAATAGTAAATATTTTAGACTTTCCCTTGGAAAAGAAGTACGCCTCAAAAACGCTTTTATTATAAAAGCAGAAAGCGTTGTAAAGGACGCTAATGGCGCAATTTTAGAGATCCACTGTACTTATGACCCAAACAGTTTAAGCGGCAGCGGAACTCCTGAAAGCCTTCGAAAAGTAAAAGGAACCTTACACTGGGTGTCTATGGCGCATGCTGTAGAAGCTGAAGTACGAGAATACGACCGTTTGTTTTTGCACGAAGCACCCGACAGTCAAACAGAAGATTTTTTAACCTTTGTGAATCCAGAATCTTTAAAAGTCAGAAAAGCATTTATAGAACCCCATATTAAAAACACAACTGTTGGCGAACAATTTCAATTTCAACGCATTGGTTATTTCAATGTAGACAAAGATAGCACCGCTACCAATTTGGTGTTTAATAAAACCGTAGGCTTAAGAGATACTTGGACCAAAAAAGAACCCAAGCAAACGCAACCTGCCAATCATCAACCATCCTCTCAAACTCCAAAACGAAAGGCAATTGATGTTATAAAACAGCTCGGAAAAAAGTACACAAACCTTCCAGAAGCAAAACAACAAAAAATTAAAGCAGAGATTCAGTTGTTGGCTAACGATGTTTCGTATGAAGATTTAGAGCCCTTATTTAACACGGTGGCTAAAAAGGTCGGAACGCGTATAGCGGTGGCACTTACTTTAAAAGTACTTTTAGAAAACGGTCTAGAAAAAAATGATCAAATCGACACTTTTATAGTAACTGCAAAAACAGATGCCAACCCCTTATTAAGCGAAGCAGCGGATCAAATTTAAACACTCGTTTCAGGTTCGTGATTTACCCCGGATGGTGCGCGAAATCGAAGATTCGACGTAGTCAATATTTCGTGTTCCCAAAGAGTTTCATAAACCACCACGACCTAGCGTGGCGGCAGCGGTTTTTTTTAATTGTAGCTACCATTATTTAACCCTTACCTCTAAGACTAGCTGTAACGGCATCACACTAGAAGCGTAACGCGAGCGGAGGATTATTTATTTTGGTAATGTATAAGTGTTAGTTCTTCTACCTTTTTAAATTCAATGTCCGAAGTAATTAAAGGAAAGTCTAAATATAAAGCTGTTGCAATAATGATACTATCAGGAAGCTTTGTATTATAGGCTTTTCGTATTCTGATGGTTTCTTGTTTTACAACATTATTTATTGATATGGTTTTTACATTGTGCAACAAACTCTTTAATAACTTTTTCTTCTTTTGTTGTAATGCCTTTGTAGGCTAACAATTCTAATTCTGTAATCACAGAAATATACAATTATTTATTGTTTAATAATTCTGCTAAAGTTTGATCTCCATTTAATAAATAAAGAATAATATTTGTATCTAAAAATAGATTATTCCCATTCATTTCGAAGCTCTCTTTGTATATTTAATGCATCTCTTTTCAAACTAACTTTACCAACATACTTATAGACATCTACACCTTTTGGCTTTAACTCTTTAGCTAAATTTTCTAATATTGCTCTGATGCTTTTTTTAGTTGCACCTTGTTTTAATACCATTACCATAATTTTATTTTTTATATAACAAAGATACTTTTTATTCGTAAATTCTATTCCTAACTAATTGGATGAAAATTATTAACGATTTCGTGTAAGCTTTCAAAGTCATCTTGCAAGTATCTTTCGGAGGAGCTTATGTGTTTGTGTCCTGCTAAAGATTGAACTTTTCTTAAATTACATTGACCTAACCAGTTGGTAATGACACTTGCTCTAATCTGTTTGGTATTCTCTACTTTTTGATTGTATTTCTTTAGCTTTTTAAAGATGTGATAGACGATGGCGTTTTTGATTCTAGCTACTATTTTTCCTACCACAGGATTATCCGGGTTATATGGTAAATTTAAAGTACTAATCTAACATAAAAAGTTGACTTTTATATGACTTACGTTTCTTGTATTAACCAGACTAGAAGTCTGCGCTATCGGATCATAGACGCGATAAATGAGTTAGAGGAAACCTTATTAGCAACAAAAAAACGCCCATAATTATAAATTTTGTGGGCGTTTTTAATTACTTGTAAAATAACCTATTTTTTAGGTTGGATTTTTTTTGGACCATTTTTCATTGCTTCACCAATTTGGTTACTTGCTGTAAAACTCGCCACCATATCATTCAACATATTACTGCCTGCTTGAGGAGAATTAGGCAACAATATAAGATTACTGTTCGTTTGTTGACCTATAGATTGAAGCGTGTCATAATGCTGTGTTACAACAATCAGAGCTGACGCTTCTTGCGAATTGATACCTACTTTATTTAAGACCTCTACAGATTCTTCAAGACCACGTGCAATTTCACGACGTTGGTCTGCAATACCCTGCCCTTGAAGGCGTTTGCTTTCTGCTTCCGCTTTTGCTTTTTCAACAATCAAAATACGTGCAGCATCTCCTTCAAATTGTGCCGCAATTTTTTCACGTTCAGAGGCGTTAATTCGATTCATTGCTTCCTTTACTTGCGAGTCAGGATCAATGTCTGTAACCAATGTTTTTATAATGTCATACCCATAATCCATCATGGCTTGGTTTAGCTCTGATTTGACAGCAATAGCAATATCATCTTTTTTGACAAAAACATCATCAAGCTTCATTTTTGGCACTTCTGCTCTTACCACATCAAATACATACGAGGTGATTTGATCGTGCGCATAATCTAACTTATAATAGGCATCATACACCTTTGTTTTAATCACTTTAAATTGAACAGAAACCTTTAGGCGTACAAACACGTCATCCAATGTTTTGGTCTCAATTAAGACATCCAGCTGTTGGATTTTTAAACTTAAACGACCAGAAATACGATCGACTAAAGGAATTTTTAAATGGAGACCAGATTGTCGAATGCTGTGAAACTTTCCAAAGCGCTCAATAATAGCTGCGGTTTGTTGCTTGACCGTGAAAAATGCGGCAAACAAAACAATGAATCCAAAAACAAGAAGAGGTATTAAAAAGAATGACATAGTTTAAAATTTTAATTAGACTTATAAACATGTAATTTAATATTTTAAATTGATAAACCGAAATGATCCAGAGTAAAAAGAACCTCTTTAACGATTTAATGCTAAAGAAACTACCGAGCCTTCATTTAGAGCAGTTGTATTTTTAAAATAAACGAGCACTCCGTTGAGGTCTGCTTCTATCAAGTAATGGTCGCCTTTATAGAAGCTGTGTTTGATGATGGCTTTGAGCGGACTTTTATCCGCCAAAGTAATCTGATGAGCATAATAGAATTTTCCATCAATCTTGCTGTATTCGCTAAAAAAAGCAGCAACCAGCAGATGCCTTGGATTTGAATAAATGTTGCTTGGACTCTCTGTTATCAATACAGCTCCATTATGGAGCACCATCATTTGATCGGCAAAGGATAAAACATCATCTTTATCATGCGTTGCCAATACACAAGCAATGTTATTGGTTTTTAAATATGCAAATAAATTACGTCTCAACGATTGTTTTTTAAAATTGTCAATGTGACTAAAAGGCTCGTCTAAAAGAATAATTTCAGGGCGTTTTGCGATGGCTCTTGCCAGTGCAACACGTTGTTTTTGACCTCCACTTAAAAACTGAATTTTTGTGTTTTCAAACCCCTCTAATTCCACCACCTCAATAAGTTCTTTGACACGGGCTTTTTTTTCATCAGGAAAAAAATTAGAAAGATGATCGCCAATGTTTTCGGAAACACTCGTATAAGGCATCAAGTCAAATTCCTGCGCCACATATTTCATAAAATCATGCCCTACAACAAGTTTGTTTTTAGGCCCTAAAACAGCTTGGTCTTTCCAGGAAATTGCACCAGCATCTACATCTATTTGACCAAAAATAAGCTTTAGAAGTGTACTTTTTCCAGAACCACTTTCTCCCACAACAGCCAAACAATCTCCACTATTGACAACGGCTGAAACGGCATTTAATACCATACGTTCGTTATACCGAAAAGAGACATTGGTTATCGAAAGCATCTAAGGAGCTATAAAATATTGGCCACTAGATATTCGGCAATTTGAATGGTATTTGTTGCAGCTCCTTTTCGTAAATTGTCGGAAACAATCCACATATTTAAGGTGTTTTCTTGTGTTTCATCACGTCTGATACGACCCACAAAAACATCGTCCTTATCGTGCGCATAAATAGGCATTGGATAAGTGTTTGTATCTGTGTTATCTTGAACCGTTACCCCGTCTGATTGACTGAGAATAGACCGTACTTCTTGAAGCTCAAAATCATTTTCAAATTGAACATTTACAGATTCAGAGTGCCCACCTGCGGTCGGAATTCGAACCGCTGTAGCTGTTATTGCAAACGACTGATCGTCTAATATTTTTTGTGGCTCCATAGCCAATTTCATCTCTTCTTTGGTATATCCATTTTCAAGGAACACATCACAGTGCGGCAACGCATTTCTTCCTATAGGATAAGGGTATGCCATTTCGCCCTTAATACCCTTGATTTCGTTTTCTAACTGTTGTACGGCCTTAACACCCGTTCCAGAAACGGATTGGTAAGTGGAAATGACCACACGTTTCATTTTGTATTTATCATGGAGTGGGGATAAGGCCATAACCAATTGAATTGTTGAACAGTTTGGGTTGGCGATAATTTTATCGTCCGCCGTTAAAATGGAAGCATTAATTTCCGGAACAATTAGTTTTTTTGAAGGATCCATTCGCCATGCAGAAGAGTTGTCGATAACAGTCGTTCCAGCCTCAGCAAATTTTGGCGCCCATTCAAGAGAAGTGTCGCCACCGGCAGAAAAAATAGCAATATCCGGACGCATTTTAACAGCCGTCGCAAGACCAACAACTGTATGGTCAACTCCTTTGTAGCTTATTTTTTTACCAACACTGCGCTCCGAAGCAACAAGAATAAGTTCCGTGAGTGGAAATTGACGCTCTTCGAGTAATTTTAACATGACGGCACCTACCATACCGGTAGCTCCTACAACTGCAATTTTCATTATTTCAGGTCTTTAATTAAGGGGATAAAATTAGTAAATAAACCGAGAATAAAAGAAGTAAAATAAAAAAAGACGAACGAATCCCTCTGTCTTTGTGAATTTCGTTAAAAAGGCCTCTTTTTTTAGTAAATCTCTAATGTATTGTGACTTAAAACTTAGAGTGATTTTGGAGGCGTATCCACGACCTCACGTTTTACACGCTGAGAAATGCCTGTAATGAGTTCATAAGAAATGGTATTTGCGGCGGCGGCACTAGTTTCTGCTGAGAATTCTGGCCCAAAGAATACAACCTCATCCCCTTCTTTACATTCAACATTTGTCACATCCACCATAATCATATCCATACAGACATTTCCTACAATAGGCGCTCTTTTATGACCGATTGATACAACGCCTACACCATGACCAAAATGCCTGCCAATACCATCCGCATGGCCAATAGGAATTGTTGCAATTTTTGAATCCCGAGGGCTTATAAAACCTCGATTATAGCCCACGCTTTTTCCTTTTTTAACAAGGTGAATTTGTGAAATTATAGATTTTAAGGAGGCTATTGGCTGTAAGTTTTTAGCCTCTTTATCAGTGTTGCTGTAACCGTATAATCCAATACCGCATCGCACCATATCAAAATGTGCATCGGGATAATTAAGCACTCCCGAGGTATTACACAAATGTCTGATGATTGGGTATCCTAGTTTTTCAATAAAGATCGTAGAAAGGGATTTATAAAGGTCAATTTGATTTAAAGTAAACGGTTCTTCTTCCAAATCTTCACTCGCTGCTAAATGAGAAAACACCGATTTTACTTTTATAGCGGTGGTTTTATCCAACTGCTCTATGACTAAATCGAGTTCATTTGATTCAAATCCGAGACGGTTTAAACCGGTGTTAAATTTAATATGAACGGGATAATTTTTTTGATTGAGTTGATGCGCCACACGATCAAATTCTTGCAGTATTTTTAAGGTATATAAACTAGGTTCTAAACAATGTTCTATCGCAAGACTTAAATTACTTACCTGAGGATGAAGCACTAAAATAGGTGTTGTAATTCCCGCTTTTCTAAGAGCGACCCCTTCGTTGATATACGCTACTGCAAAGTAATCAACGTTTAAATTTTGAAGGCAGTTCGCAATCACAACAGCGTCACTTCCGTAAGCAAATGCTTTTACGACCGCTAAAAAAAGGGTGTTGTCTTGGAGTTTTGACTTCAGGAATTTATAATTATGCTTTAAAGCCCTCAAGTCAATTTCTAAAGTGGTTTCTGTTACTTTAGGCATTTGAACTGTTTTTGTTGACGTCTACATCAATAGGATTTATCACATCCAGATCTTGCAATTTTTCTTTAATAAGCGCTTTATAGTAGGCCGCTCGACTCAGCGGCTCATATTCATCTACCTCCCCCAAAAGGACTAAGTTATCATTTTTAGATTTACGATGACTGTACTGGGCTAAATTCCCTGTGTGCGTACAAACGGCGTGAACCTTGGTAACGTATTCTGCGGTCGCCATCAAATTAGGCATCGGCCCAAATGGGTTCCCTTTAAAATCCATATCCAAACCTGCGACGATCACTCGAATGCCTTTATTGGCAAGATCATTACAGACGTTTACAATTTCATCATCAAAAAATTGAGCTTCATCAATTCCAACAACATCACATCCATCTGCTAAAAGAGGAATGTTTGAAGCCGAAGGTACAGGCGTAGAACGAATTTGATTGGCATCATGAGACACCACCATTTCATCATCGTAACGAACATCAATGGTAGGTTTAAAAATTTCAACTTTTTGCTTGGCAAATTGAGCGCGTTTTAAACGACGAATTAATTCTTCAGTCTTTCCAGAAAACATCGATCCGCAGATGACTTCGATCCAACCAAATTGTTCTTTAGGGTTTACTGTATTTTCGAGAAACATTTTGTAATTTTAACACCAAACGAAATTTACTTTCGTTTTTATAAAGGTGACATAAATTTATTAAAAATCAAAAGTATAAATTTAAAAGTTATAAAATGTCATTAATATAGAGTTTACAAGCACTTAAAAACGGGTATAAACAAATTAATAGAACATCATGAAAAAGAAACTAGAGTCGGAATTAATAAGTATCGCTCATAGAATCCTTAAACTTACAGGGAGAGAAGACCTTGAAAAAATGCAATCTGAAATTGCGTTGTTGTATCAAAAAATCACCATTTTAAAGTTTATAGAAAATAATCATGATGGTGAAGCACCAGATTTGGTTGGAATGGACGCTTCATTTTTCAACTCACTTGAAGGGGCGTTTAATAATACCGTTACAGATTCAGTTGAGGTTGCCGACAAAACATTTGTGAACATAGATACCGAGGAAGAGGAGTCTATTATGGAGCCAGCGATCGAAAAAATTAAAGACATGGTCGCTCAAATGCCAGAAGAAACCATAGAAGTTGACACAATTATAGACGCTATAAATGAACCAAAGGAGCCAGAGGAAGAAGTACAGGAACCAGAACCAGAAGATCCGCAAGAAGCGATTGAATTCGATCTAAATGAGTTGTCACCAAGTTATGCGCAGCTTCCAATTTTTGATGCTGTGGAGCCCGAGCCAGCACAAGCCTCTTTAAATGATCAACTAAAAACACAAGGATTTCAAATCGGTTTAAACGACCGACTCGCCTTTGTTAAAAATTTATTTGAAAATAGCAATGAAGATTATGAGCGGGTGTTGTCTCAATTGAGCACCTTAGATTCGTATGAGGAGGCAACACACTTATTAGACTCCATCATCAAGCCAGACTATAAGAACTGGGAGGACCAAGAAGAAATGGAAGCCCGATTTTTGGAAATTATAGAAAATAAATTTAAGTAAGCCTTATCGCATCACAGCTGAGAACGTATTATTTTTAGTACTTTTGACCGCTAAAACACTATCTAAATGTCTTCAGATTTAAAATACGCAGTTTTTGGAAGTGGAAGTTGGGCCACAGCAATTGTGAAAATGCTTTGTGAAAACCGTGAGCAAGTAGGGTGGTATGTACGAAAACAACAAACCATTGACCATATTCTCTCCGAAGAGCACAATCCTTCTTATTTGAGCTCTGTCGAATTTAATACCGATCAACTTTATATTGATGCCGATATCAATAAAATGGCCGACTATGCCGATGTATTAATCTTTGCGATTCCATCCGCATTTATAGAAAGTGAACTTCAAAAATTAACGATTGATATTTCTTCTAAAATAATTATGTCAGCCGTCAAGGGAATTATTCCGGAATCTGGACTTTTAGTAGGCGAACATTTTCATCGGAAACACGGTGTTGATTTAAATAATATTGTTGTTTTAGCAGGGCCCTGCCATGCTGAGGAAGTTGCTTTAGAGCGTCTTTCTTACATTACAATTGCTTGCGCAGACCTTGACATCGCGAGTACTATTGCCGATCAGTTTTCGAGTAACTACATAAGAACGAGTACAAATGACGATGTTGTGGGCGCAGAATTTGCGGCCATGCTCAAAAATATTTATGCCATTGCCGCTGGAATGGCGCACGGCTTAGGATACGGAGATAATTTTCAAAGTGTATTAATGAGCAACGCCACACGCGAGATGAAACGATTCATTAAAAAAGCCCATAAAATGAAACGGAACATTAATGAGACGGTTTATTTGGGGGATCTATTGGTGACGTGCTACTCCTTGTTTTCTAGAAATAGAATGTTTGGAAACATGATCGGCAAAGGCTACACCGTAAAATCTGCACAAATGGAAATGAGCATGATTGCCGAAGGGTATTATGCTACAAAAAGTGCTTATGAGATCAATCAAGGTAAGGAAACACCGGCTCAAACCCCAATTATTGATACCGTTTATGAAGTCTTATACATGCACAAAAACCCCAAAAAAGCGTTTAAAAAACTAACAGAAAAACTGAGTTAGGTTTAAGATTTTAAAACCCCTTTTAGCTTCATGAGTGGAATTTGTTGAAGTGCGTTTTCGTTAATCGTGTTTTTTCTGAATTCAAATGCTTTTTCAAACAGTTTATTATCTTCAAAAAATGAGACATTAAAAAGGTTGTTTATTGACAAAACATCTTCTAGAAGCATCTCAATTTTTGTGTAACTTTTAGCGGGAAGTGCCTCAATTTTTTTTCTAAAAGTGGCCGTTTTTTTGTCTTCAGAATAACCTTTGGTTACAATAATCACCATTTCTAAATCTACGGATTTATCGTTGATGATGTACGCATTCCAATCATAGACCTTGTAGGTGTCATTATACTCATGCACAACGGCGATATATACGTCTTTTACTTCTGGAATCAGGATATCTTTTTTCAAAATAAAAGTTTACAAAGCACTTTTAAATTGCTCTAAAAAGCGCATATTATTTTCACTTAACAATCGGATATCGCTAATTTGGTGTAAGAGCAATGCGATTCTATCGATTCCCATACCAAAGGCAAAACCAGAATATTCTTTGGAGTCAATGCCACAATTTTCAAGCACATTCGGATCTACCATTCCACAGCCCATAATTTCTAACCAGCCAGTTCCTTTGGTCATTTTGTAGTCTGTTTCGGTTTCTAACCCCCAGTACACATCCACCTCTGCACTCGGTTCTGTAAACGGAAAATAAGAAGGTCGTAGTCTGATTTTTGATTTCCCAAAAAGCTCCGTTGTAAAATATTGGAGTGTTTGCTTCAGGTCTGCAAAGCTGACATTTTTGTCAATATACAAGCCCTCTACTTGGTGGAAAAAACAGTGTGAACGCCCCGAAATAGCTTCATTTCTATAGACCCTTCCCGGAGAAATGGTACGAATGGGCGGTTGGTTATTTTCCATATAACGCACTTGTACCGAACTGGTATGCGTTCGTAATAATACATCTGGATCTGTTTGTATAAAAAACGTGTCCTGCATATCTCTTGCGGGATGATGCTCCGGTAAGTTTAGTGCTGTAAAATTATGCCAATCATCTTCAACTTCTGGTCCCTCACTTACATTAAATCCAACTCTCGAGAAAATATCAATAATTTGATTTTTTACCAATGAAATTGGATGTCTAGCACCAATATTAAAAGGCTCGCCGGGACGTGACAAATCGCCAAAAAGAGATGCATCACTTGTGGTGTTTTCTAAGGACGCCTTTAAGGAATTTACCTTTTCTTGTGCAGCACTCTTTAATTTATTGATGGCCTGTCCAAAGTCCTTTTTTTGTTCATTTGGAACCTCTTTAAAGCTTGCAAACAAATCATTCAAAAGTCCTTTTTTCCCAAGAAACTTAATACGAAATACTTCTAGTTCTTCTAAAGATTGTGTCGAAAACGCTTCAGCCTCTTCTATAAGTTTATGGATCTTTTCTATCATGATAAAATTAAATAATGGCCAAATTTAAGAAAACTTAACTAATAAACTCCGCCTCAATAAAATAGTTTACAATCGCATCCTTCATCAGAATACTTTGTTCGCCAGCCTTTAGATTTGGCAAGGCTTCTTTTATGGTATAATGTGGCCAACCTTGTTCATCGAAATAGTCAAACACATAGTAGCCGTAGGGCTCTAAAAGTCGACAGATTGCAATGTGCATCAGGTTGAGTTTTTCATCTTTTTTAAAGGTTCGGTGTAGCTGCCCAAGTTCCTGTACACCAATGAGATAGATAATCCCATCTAGGTCTAAAGGATCGCCATCCGCAAATTGAGAGGACAGTTTTTCAACCACCTCTTCCCATCGTTTTTTAAGTTCTTCGTCTCGAGCCATAATTATTTCGTAAATTTAGGGTGTATTAAAATAGAAACGAAACATTTGAGTTGTTAAGTTAGGAATCATTGTTAATTTTGAAAAATCAATTAAATTAAACACCATGGCGATCATTGATATTATTTTAGGCGCATTTATTCTTTACGGATTAATCAAAGGGCTCTCTAAAGGTTTTTTTGTGGAGGTCACTTCTTTACTCGCATTATTAGTGGGGGTGTATGGTGCCGTACATTTTAGTAATTATGCAGCGGAATTTTTATCTGACCGTTTTGAATGGGGCGAAAAAACAATAAACATCACAGCTTTCGCGATTACATTTGTGGTGATTGTATTGGTGATCTCACTTGCAGGTAAAGCACTGACCAAGCTTGCCGATTTTGCATCCTTAGGAATTCTAAACAAATTACTAGGAGGCCTTTTTGGAGGTTTAAAAATTGCTTTAATCCTCAGCATCCTTTTGTTGATTTTTAACACTTTAAATAAAACCATACCTTTTGTCTCCGATGAAGAGATCGAAACGTCCATACTTTACAACCCAGTAAAGTCGTTAGCTCCCATGATTTTTCCAAATTTTATAAATGAAGAAATACCACTAGAGCTCCCGAATATTCTTAATTCTCCTGAAGAGGCGAAGTGATTTTAAGCCTAAGACAACTCGTTAATACAGGCTTCAAAACTATCATAAATATGTGCTTCCGGAATAAAATCTGGGATGATGTCAATCCGTTCCATCATATAGCGAGGTTGTTTTAATAGGTTTACAAACAGTACTTCTACCTTCTTTGTTTGCAGCTCCTGAATCATGTCCTCCATGGCATAAAGCCCAGATTGATCCATATACTGCATACGTTCCAAACGCAAAATTACAGTCCTTGCAGAGTCTGGAATCTGTTTGTACAATTGCTGAAAATCAGAGGTCGATCCAAAAAACAAAGGTCCTTTGATGTGTTTGATAAACACAGACTCTTTTAAGTGCTCTGGAAAGTTTTTCTCATCTGGCCACGATTTTTCTTTTAAGACCTTCACATCGGAATACTCCGAAGTCAAATCGCCAATTTTTTTCATAAACATTAAACAAGCGATAATCAAGCCAATTCCCACAGCGAAAATCAAATCCCAAAACGTAGAGAGTAACAATACTACGAGCATGATTAATACCTCAGAACTTAATTTGAACGGCCCAAACGACAGGTCTCTTGGTAAGGAAGGAATTGCTTTCAGACCTTTATAGTCCATCACACCAATCCCTACGGTTATTAAAATCCCAGAGAGTACTGCGGTAGGAATTTTGGAAGCGATAGGACCTAAGGCCAATAAAACAAATAACAACATTACGCCGGCGATCATACCAGAGAGTTTTGTTTTCCCCCCAGAGTTTATGTTTACAACCGTTCTGATGGTGGCTCCTGCGCCTGGAATCCCTCCAAACATAGACGCAATACTGTTTCCAATTCCCTGCCCAATAAGCTCCTTGTTTGGGTTGTGCTTTGTTTTGGTCATATTATCCGCTACGATACTAGTAAGTAAGGAGTCAATAGCACCTAACAGCGCGAGCGTAAACCCTGTGAAAATATAAGGCGTAATGGTCGCTAATTTAAATTTAGTAAAAATTTCATATTGAAGAATGGGCAATCCGCTAGGAATTTCTTCGATGGGTTTATAATTCAATCCAAAGACGATGGCGATTCCAGACATGACCACCAAAGCGACCAGCGTACTAGGGACTACGGTTGTAATGCGTTTAAAGCCATAAATAATAAGAATCGTACCCAAAGCCAGCAACAGCTCCAACCAATTGATATCCTGAAGTGCTCTTGGCATTAATTTTAGCGCACCGATTGTTCCCGAGGCACTCTTAGCAGCTAATATTTCAGATTCTTTTTGGATATCGTCTTGCGATATTAAAGAAGCACGATCGATGGTTTCTGTGAAATCTTCTAACACTAAGATGCCGTCTCCAGCTTCATCTTTTAAAATATTTTCAAGAATCACTTCTTCGGCTTGTGCCTTAAATTGATTCACATATTGCAAGTCTTCTTTTGGGTTGTAACCAAGCGAGGGTAAAATTTGAGTTAGTAAAATAATAACCCCAATGGCCGTCATGAAGCCAGAAACTACGGGGTAAGGAATGTATTTAATGTACTTCCCTAATCCCAAAACTCCTAGGCCAATTTGAGAAAGTCCCGCGATTAAAAACACAGTTAATATGGCAGGGAGAGCAATTGATAAATCGCCATCATTCGCGGCGATAATTCCAGAAATGACGACCATACTCACGGCGGTCATTGGTGCCGTAGGGCCTGATATTTGAGTGTTGGTACCGCCAAAAAGGGCTGCAAAAAAGCTAATAAAAATTGCGCCGTAAAGACCTGCGCTAGGACCTAATCCAGAAGAGACTCCAAAAGCTAATGCTAATGGTAATGCGACGACTCCTGCGGTGATGCCACCAAAAGCATCGCCTTTTATGTTTGAAAAAAATTGTTTCATTGTAATAATATTAGATTGAAATTCACAAAGAGAAGCTCTTTGTTTGTAGATACAGAATGTAATCTATATAAATTTTGGAGGGGGTGATGTGTTTTCTAAATGAGTTTCTCTTAGAGCCTTATTATAAAATACAAAGGATAACGATTGCTGTGTTATAAATGAATGCGCATCTTGAGAGTGCGTTTTATTAAAATCAAGCTCCGTAAACTCCTTAACATCTTCGATGTCTTTTGTTTCAGTTTCTTGTTCTAGTGAAATGACAACCGTTGACACCTCATCATTTGAATTCAGAAGTACAAGTGTTGGACCTATGATATTAAGTAGAAAAAACAGAGAACAGAAAAAAGAAAAATATTTTGTGATATTCATTAATTTCATAGATAATTGTAAAGATAGAATAAAAAATGAAATGAAATTTTATATTTTTATTAGAGCGCTTTTAACTCCGAACTCGCCATCCAACCCGTTTCGCCATTGAGTAATTTTATTTTTGACCAGTCTTCATTATAATCCTCAATCACCAAAACCTTGGTGCCTTCATGGAGAGTAAAGGACGTTTCTGCTCTAAGGTTTGGCTCCGCTCTCACTTCTGTCTCCTTGGCAAAAACAATCGCTGGATGGGTGCTGTTGTCAAAGCTGTCTTTTTTAAATAATAAACTTAGAGATATAAATAGTAAGATTAAAACCAGACTGCTTGAAATAAAAAATACACGTTTTTTAGCCTCTGAGTGAGAAAGGTAGTACCCTAAAAATAAAAACACAAAAAGAAAGACCAAGCCTACGCTTCGGGTAGCCCAACCGTCCACACTTAAGCTGTTGAGGGTTTTATTTAAAAATTTTGAAACCCCACTTTCAGGAACTTCTTGAATGGCGTCAATGGTCATTTTTTGCGCATAGCCCAAGTTGTTTATAATGTCCGTATCGTCTGGAGACAGCTGTAGCGCTTTTTCATAATAAAAGATACTCGGGCCAATTTCATTTAATTTATAATAACAGTTGGCAAGATTAAAATAGAGCTCCGCAGAATGCTGATTCGATTCTAATATAGAGTCATACCGATCGATGGCTTCTTTATAGTAGCCAGAATTGTAAAGGTCATTGGCTTGCTTAAACGACTCTGTAGTTTGTGAAAAACCAACGAAACACATCAACCAAAAAATAAGAAATTTCTTCATCTGTTTAATTTAATTGTTTGTCTAAAGCATTAATTACACTGGCGGCTTTTCCATAATCATTTTGCATGTCAACCGTAGAAAGCGGGGTGTATCTTGCCAGCTCGCAAGAAGTTAAAAGAGACATAAACCCCTCTAAGGTGTCACTGTTTACACTTTTATCTCCCAGCAATTCTTCGATCTTTTCTTTATTAAACTCACTGGTTTCTAAGCGTAATTTTGATTTCAAATAATTGTGAAGCGCCCGTTCAAGTGCGTTATAAAACTGTTCTTTTTTACCTAAGGATTTTTTTGCGGCACTTAAATATTTTCGTGCCAATCGATTTGTTTTCCGAATTTTATTTCCACTCACATCCAAGGCGCGTGTCATTCGGTTTCTAACCAATAACATAATAAGTGGAATTAATAAGAAAGGGGCTAACAATAAGAGCCAAAACAAGTTGGAGTTAAAAAAAGGCTTGGACTGAATCGGCAGCAAAGTGGTCGTTGTTTTGAAGGAACTAAATTGATTCAAATTTTGAGTAATGACATTTTCTGTGACGACTCCTGAAGTATTATTATTTGCGCTCACTGGGCCTTCATTGACCTCTATAATGAGCCGTTCTGAAGTTAATGTTTTATAGCGTTTTGTTTTTAAATCAAAATAAGAAAAGGAGACGTTAGGAATCGGATAACTTCCTTGATAGTTGGGTACGACCGTATAGGTGTCGCTAATGCTTCCTTGCATGCCCGAGGTTCTCGTTTTTACGTTTTCGGAATGCTCAGGCTCATAGACTTCT
>Ga0209199_1000421_pt1 | contig 60874 bp, 62 predicted proteins | sample COGITO_mtgs_1105_7_FD_184805 | JGI IMG/M metagenome (GOLD analysis project Ga0209199, IMG submission 184805) | Pelagic marine microbial communities from North Sea - COGITO_mtgs_110523 (SPAdes) (version 2) | ecosystem: Environmental > Aquatic > Marine > Epipelagic ... | reverse complement strand
AATGGGTGCTGCCCTCACCCACGACGCCCGCGGTAATCCAGTAGGCGCCCAACGCTTGTCCTCGCGGGCCCAAGAAACTTTGGATGCAGCACTTTCACCCGAGCCGCACATTGATCCTGTTGCGCTGAAATCCTTCTTTTCCGCAATAATCGAGTCGTGAGCAACCCCCAGTTCTCGGAGCGAATAATCTTTGTGACCTTCGATCAACTCTCCCGGTCCCACGGCGCTTTGGCAACAGCGGTGCCTGGACAAGATCAGATTGTTTTTATTGAAAGCCACGACATGCTCACGGCTCGAACTTGGCATGCGCAAAGATTGTTTTTTCTTCTCTCCTGCTGCGAGCATCTCAAGAGTGAACTTGATGCGGGCGGCTTTCAGGTCACAACTATTCACGCTTCCAGTATGAGATCTGGTCTTGAAAAACTACGCGCTCAGCACCCTGATCTCCCGATTGTGAGCACTTCCCCAAGCTCACGATCCCTGCGTCAAGTTTTGAACTCCCTCGGGGTCGAACTGCTACCAAACAATAATTTTCTGACAACTCCAGAGCAGTTCACTTCCTGGGCCAGCGGCTACAAGTCGTTAACCATGGAGTACTTCTACCGGTGGCAACGTAAAAGGCTGAATATTTTGATGGACCATGATCAGCCAGTTGGTGGGCAATGGAACCTCGACCACGATAATCGTCTTCCTCCTCCACGCCCCAAAAAGGGGCAACCTCCCCACTTGTGGCCAGAGCCACTCCGATTTGAATCTGATCAGATTGATGATCAGGTACGCGACCGTCTGAGTGAATTCCACACGTGGGGCGAACCCCCTAACGGCACGTGGGCAACAACTCGCACAGGCGCACTCGCTCAACTAGCCCACTTCACCGAGAATTCCCTCACTAATTTTGGACCGTTCGAGGATGCAATGCCTACGGATACGTGGACGGTAAACCATTCACTTTTGAGTCCCTATCTCAATGTGGGACTCCTTCATCCAGGTGAAGTAGTCCAAGCCGCAATCGATAAATATGAACAGGGCGGTATCCCGCTTTCTTCGATCGAAGGTTTCGTACGTCAGGTCATTGGGTGGCGCGAGTACATAAATGGAATTTACTGGCATTTCCCGGACTCCTACCGGGAAGAGAACGCTCTGGATACACACGGAAAGCTTTTACCACTTTTCATGGATCCACAAGCCACGCAAATGAACTGCATGAGTTCTGTAATCGCAGACGTCCAAGAGAGAGCCTGGGTCCATCACATCCCGCGACTTATGTTGCTGAGCAATCTTGCGCAACTCGTCGGCATGAAACCACAGGAGCTTCTTGACTGGATGCGTACCCATTTTATTGACGCGGCCGACTGGGTAATGGTGCCAAATGTGATCGGCATGGGGATGCATGCGGACGGTGGCGCCATGATGACTAAGCCATACATCGCTGGGGGCGCATATATTTCCCGAATGAGCAACTATTGTGGCGGTTGCGCATTTGATCCGAAGAAACGTACCGGGGAAGATGCCTGTCCATTCACCACTTTGTATTGGGACTATTTGGACCGCAATCGTGACTACTTCGCTGGCAATCACCGAATGTCGCGACCCGTCGCGGCCGCCGCGCAACGCGAAGATCTCGAGCAAATTCGTGATCGCGCATCACAAGTACTCTTAGGGCTGTACGACGGTAAAATCTAGTTAAGTGAGTGCTTGATCACGGCTAAATACAGGGTCATCCGAGTTAAGAGTTACTGACACTGGCTTCGAAAGGTGGGCTGGTGAGGGGACGAGAAGGAACTCATTCTTACGGGGCGCACGCATAAGCCCTCTTGATTCCTGTCAAGTCTTAGTCAATGTCTAGACTTTCCTGTCCCAAATCACTAATCTTCATGGAATGCGCAGGGGCAACAAGTGGCTCACAATCATGATTGCAGCATGTCTGGGTTTGGGATGCGCTTCAGGTGTTGCCCGGGCAGCGGACACAATTCACGGCACACTAAAGCAGCGAATAGAGCTCGGCTTATCGGGGGTGAGCCCCCATGCAGACCTTCAGAGCAATGGCACAACTCGACTGTATTTCCCAAGCCTCTCAGTTAACGGAACGGCGATCGCACAATGCACTGTGAAAGGAGCGTGCGAGATGGTTGGCTCACTCCAAGGGATCAGCGATCTCACGGACGTTGTCACAGCCAATGGCACCCGACAGGCCTACTACATCGTGATGAACCCGAACAGTAAGCGTAAGGAAATCTATACAGCCCCAATGACAGCCGACGGGCTTGCTCTGGGCGAAGGCATTCCTCTAGGTATCAATGACGGCGGTGCAATGGCTTGGGGAGTACCCGATGCGGTGGTTACTCCTGACGGACGGGTGCGCATTTATTGGGTAGAACCCGATCCACAGGGGCGAAGAGCCAGCGAAGTGATTGTCAGCGCAACATCGACAGACAAATCGGGGACCTCGTTCGTGCGCGATAGAGGCTTTCGGACCACTCGAGGCATCGTCGACTTCGAAGTATTGAGCGCAAAAAAAGGAGCCTGGCTTGCGATCACATCTACAACCCCTGAAGATCCAAAAAAACCGCAGCGCCTTTTACTGGCGTCTTCTAAGAATGGACTCAATTGGAAAATCAATCGCAAATCACTGACTCCATCATCAATGAGTTACTTAGATCCCACGGGCATTCGCATTGGGCCAAGGAAGTACCGCATTTACTACTCTAAGGCACCCAACGTGCTGGGCGATCGCGCCTATGCTCTTGAGCAAGGAGTTCTCACGATCAAGAAAAAGAAGCGAAGGTAATTTCCTAGTAACACAAACAATTCTTCCCTCCACTGAATTGTTGATTCGGGCACGGGGTTTCAAAGCGCTAATGCAATGGCAACCCCTGCGAATCTAGATTGTGTCGTCGGTATGGGGTCAACAGCGCAGCAGACGAAATAAAACTCCCATGGACAGTAGCCGCTCATAAATTTCCGGCCTATCGGTTGAGTTGCAATGATCGGGTAATGGTGCACGGTCGTAGTTGGGTGACCTTATCGGTCCTGTTGTGAATAATTTTCGCTCACTTCTCGCGGCTAATACTCGCCATATTCGCAACCGCCGTAAGTCCCAGCGAATTCTCCTACCAACGTTTCATGAGGCCCACTACGCGAAAATATCCGGACCGTTCCACGAGCGTTCCCACCATTCCAGAGTTGGCGGTGGTTGCGCTCGCCGCTTGGATTCTCGTAGTTCATAAACAGCATCTCTTCCTTGGGGCAAGAAAAATGAATCTCAATTCGGGCTGTGCGAGTCCACGCTTCGATGTCCCACGTGACAAAGTCACCCTCAGTCTTGCATTCGAAACTCTGGCCCGGGCGGGTCCAAAACTTAGAAAAGTTGAAATCAAAAAGTTTTCCTTCAAGGAAGAAACCAATGATGAGCTTGCGCCGCAATCGGCGCCCGAACACGATCGGAGTACCTCCGCCCACATCTAGACAGGTCAAAGACAATGGGTCTGCACTGCCCACCCGGGTGAAGTGTGCGCAGTTCAACCATATCCACGGGTTGGTGAAGTCCGCGCCCCAGTTCTTATCCTGGTAGCCGGCACTGCTGCTCGGCTCAACCACGTACCGCTCACCATCAAGGGTTATGTCGCCGGTGTACTCGGTTTTGATTCCCTGCACGTGCCAAAACATCTGAAATGCCCGTGACCAGCGAAACGGCCAACTTGCCGCGAATCCCAAGTCGTAAGTAAGAACTTTCTTGGCGGTGAGATCCCATTCGATGTCACCTGCGTCTGACATCCATTCCGGATGGGATTGAACATCTTTGTCGCTGGCAACCGCTCGGCCAGAAAGGGCGGTCTCGGTAGCAATCGAGTCACCGATTCGTACATCAAGTCGCTCAGAGTTGAAAGCCGAGTCATTGATTCCATAGTAATTGTGGATTTGACGTGGACTGGTCCCCCAGGTGCCCGCGTTCAACATTGCGTAAGACGGACCTCTCCCACTGGATCTGTTGGCTGGCGTCTGACCAAAGACCGGCTCGTCACCGCCCAACGACGGGTTTGTAACGAAGTATTCAAAGAAGAAGCCGCGTCGTTCGCCCGTGATCTCATGATGGGCCGTAAGCGAATGCCACCACCAGTCATAGCCGTGTGCGGCGAGGCGTCCGGAAAGCATGTAGCCATTGCGACTCTTCACCACGCCACAGTACAACCATCTAGCGCCGGATCCAATCGGATCTAGTCGGCCCGCCGCACAGACTCCCCACACATCTAACTACGTATGCTTCCAGCCGACAATCATTCTCTTAACTGGCAGCTTCCGGTGTCCACAGCGCCATTTCTCGGCGTCCACACGCTTGCAAAACCAATCGCATCCTGCAACTCCGTGTTGATGAGAGCGTATCCAACATCAGAGTCTGTGTTAGAACCGAATACGAGTCCCAGAACTCGACCGTTGCTGTTCACTAACGGCCCGCCGCTATTACCGGGCATTACCTTCGATCGAAACGAATAGACCTCGCGTTCAACACCGCTACCACCATAAATATTTTCACCACGTGCACCCAAGATTGAACTGATTCGAGCAGGAGTTATGGACAGGTCACCGCCACCCGGGAAACCTGCAACTGCAGCGTTCTCACCTGCATCACCAGTCCTTTTTGCAAATAATGCAGTCCTCGTGCCAGGATCATCAGTTGCGATCACGGCAACATCTTTTTCCGGATCAAAGTAGATAACTTGACCAGAAAGCGAACTGTCCACACCTACGAGGCGAACCCGTAGGTCCTGCACCCCCGCCACTACGTGCGCATTAGTCAAGACCCGACCAGTTGCGAAATAGAAACCAGAACCAGAAACACTCTGCTTACATTCTTGGGCATCGCCGGTGAGTCGAACTGTGAAAGTCTCAACGACGGGGAGCACGTCCGTGGCAATTCCCGGATCAGGTTTTGCCACATTGGCCCCCTGATCTTGACCAAAACCGGACACTATTCGAGGGATTCCTGTTTGCCCCACAAGAATGCTGACATTGGCAAAAATAATGCGCGCCCGATTAGGGACAAAGCCATCAAGGGTCTCGAGAACTTGCGATTGTGACACCTGGCCGGCAATTGAGTTCCCGGGCAAAAACACCAACACGCTAGCAATAACCCAACCCACAAGCGCAAAAGCCAACACGTTAAGGGCTGACCCGGCAAATGAATCAACGAACTTCACCGGCCGCCAAGTTAGGTGATCCCGTAGACGCCGGCCCACAAATGACAACAAGATTTGTCCAAGAATCGCACTGGCAAAAACTGAAATCCCAAGCACGATGACGGACAACGTTTCATCTGAGACAAAGGATTTGATCAGACTCGGCATCCACATCAGGGCGGCAATCCCTCCACCCAGGAATCCCGTAAAACTAAGAACGCCCGCAACAAATCCTTGACGCCAACCGGCCAAAGCGAAAATTGCCAAGGCTCCAATCAAAATCCAATCAACCGTATTCATTTTCTCATCCGGTCTGTCATAACTCTCTCACCCGATCGCGATCCCAAGGGACGCTCCAACCCGATAATTCACACAAAGTTGACAGAAGCCCACCCGTGAATCCCCACACCAAAAGATTATTGACTTCAAACGCGTCGCCCACGTAACCGGACGGGTGACGAATCCGGACCCGATTATGGGGATTGACAAAATCAGCGATCGGAATTCGGTGGACGCTGGCAACCTCTCGGGCATCACGTGGTGCAACGTTACCGGATTCATGCCACCAACCAAGAACAGGTGACACTACGTAATCACTCACTGGGATCCACAGGTCGGGTAACTGGGCAAACACGGTTACGCCACCGGGATTCACCCCGGTCTCTTCGTGAGCTTCACGCAGTGCAGCTTCGGAGACAGATTGATCAAAGTCTTCAACCCGTCCACCAGGAAAGGCCGGTTGCCCACTGTGCACACTACTGTCGGTGGCTCGTTCAATAATCAGAATGTCTTTGTGCTCGCCAAAAAGAACGAGAACCGCCGAATGGGTCCCCCTCCCCTGCGTGGGAACAAATTGCGTTAAATCTTTGGCCTTCACGCCATCGACTGCCTGAGCCGTCGGCGCGAGCCAACGTGGCAGGCCTGCGAGTGCATCCTGGAAAACTTCCCCTTGGGTGAGCCAATTCACGAGGTAACCCCGAGAAACTGTTTCAGTAAAGTATCGAATGTTTCCCGATCAGGGATCGCTCCATCCCAACGACCAGCGATAATCCCATTGGAAGTAACAAAATAAGTAACTGGTGGACCCAGAATGGTGAGTGGTGCGCGTGTGTCGCCTACTGGGTCAAAGACCGACGGGTATTTGATATCAAAATCCTGCATCAGTTGAAGTGCTTTCGTCGGATTGTCTTCAAGATTGATACCAATGAAGTCCACCTGGCCCGTCAATTCTTGCGACATTATTTCCAACAAGGGCAGTTCGGCGATGCATGGTGGACACCATGATGCCCAGACGTTGATCACCATGGGCATTCCACGCAATTTGGCAAGTGAAATTTGCGAGCTATCTCCCAAGCAATCAAACACCTGCTCTGGCAGGCCAGGATTCGCGGTATCAGGATTCGATTCCTGGGTCGGGCACGGATTTAAATTCACTTCCTGCATGAGTGCAAGAAGTTCGGAATCTCGTTCGATTTCCCCTTGCGTCACCTCACTACTGTCTTGATCAGCACTTGATTGACGAATGAGTTCCCCTGCCGTCTCACTACTTGCACACGCACTGAGCAATATTGCTGCGCAGATCAGGACCGCCGACACATTTAATGTTCTGGCAGGCTTCATGCGCGACCTTGAGATTTGACTAACTTTTCCGCCTCAGCGAAATCCGTTGGCCCTTCACCAAATGCAGGACACTTTTTTGCGATTGCACACGCACCACAGGCGGGTTTGCGCGCATGACACACGCGGCGCCCATGCCACAGGACAAGGTGTGAGAGATGGGTCCAGTCTTTTGAAGGGAAAAGTTGCTCGATATCGCGTTCCACTTTAACCGGGTCATTATTGACAGTCCATCCGAATCTGCGGGCTAAGCGCCCAAAATGCGTATCGATCGTGATTCCCGGTAGACCAAAAGCATTGCCCATTACGACGAATGCAGTTTTGCGACCCACCCCCGGTAGGGTGACTAGTTCCTCGACCGTCTTGGGGACAGTGCCACCGAACTCTGAGGCCAGCGTGGCACCCATCCCAACGATCGTCGTCGCCTTATTTCGATAAAAGCCAGTTGGGCGAATTATTTCCTCGACCTCCTCTTGGCGTGCCGCAGCATAAGCTTCAGCGTCCGGATATTTAGCAAAAAGGATTGGGGTCACTGCGTTTACTCTTCGGTCCGTGCACTGAGCGCTGAGAATCGTTGCGACCAGAAGTTCCAGCGGCGAGGTGAAATCAAGTTCCGGTCCGGCATCCGGATAGGTCGTGGCCAATTCCCTGAAAATCCACCGAGCGTCTTTAATTTGTGCGGCACCGGGTGTTTTGGGGGTCTTCCTGGGAGGGGGCACCCCCCTAGATTAAGTCCCATGCGGCCCGATCAAACCCCCCGACCTGCCCCATAGTCCAGCGAGATCCAATATGGTGGGGCTAGCAAGGGTAAAAAGTTCTGTAACTCAATTTTTTTGGCGAAAGGTGTGTCCATGGACCCGGTCCTACACCAAACACCACTGTTTGCTTCGCTGGATCAGGAGGGTGCCTCAGCTTTGCGGGGATTACTCATCGACCAAGTGGTCAGTAAAGGCGAAGTACTCTTTTACGAAGGTGAGTCAGGGGAGGACCTCTTCCTGATTCTTGAAGGTAAAATCAAACTCGTTCATGCAGCAACAGATGGACGCGAGTCACTCGTGGCAGTTCTCGGCCCGGGAGAAATGTTCGGCGAACTGAGTCTTTTTGATCCAGGTCCACGCACCTCAACCGCAAAAGCGCTCACCAAAACCCATGCCTTGCGTCTGTCTAACGCGCAACTGATGCCGTGGCTTGCCGGTAGACCAGAAGTCGCCGCATCCCTCCTTCAAGCACTCGCCCGCAGGCTTCGACGTACCAATGAAGCGATGGCGGACCTCGTATTTAGTGACGTTCCCGGACGCGTCGCAAAAGCCCTCATGGAACTTGGTGAGAAGTTTGGAGCCCTGACGCCTAACGGCCTTCTGGTCACCCATGACATGACCCAAGAGGAGTTAGCGCAACTTGTTGGTGCCTCTCGTGAGACAGTCAATAAAGCTCTTGCCGATTTCGCTCAGCGCGGTTGGATCACTTTGGAGTCGCGCCAAGTGTTGATCCTTGATGTTGACAGGCTCGGTAAACGCGCCCACTAACTATACGGTTCATTGTGCAAATAATGAAGTTGAGCCGCGACCGTTAATTCAGCAGCAATCCGAACTTCCGGTTTCACATCTGAGTAAACAGCATTCGTAATGGCTTCAACCGAGTTGTCTCCTAACTTCATTGCCTCACGAATCTGTTCCAATCTTTGGAGCCGATGTTTTTCATAAAAATCAATCAGCGCGACCGGTGTATCAGAAATTGGTCCGTGCCCCGGCAACAATGTGTTGATCCCTTGCTCGTTGCAGTGATCGCGCAGTAGTCGAAGTGAGTCAAAATATTCACTAAGGATGCCGTCCGGATGAGCGACCAGAGTCGTGCCACGACCCAAAATAGTGTCCCCACTGAGTAGGTACCGACCCGTTGGCGAACTCGCCGTAATGCTGATGCTGTCAGAACTGTGGCCTGGGGTGCGATGCATGCGCAACTCCACACTCCCAAGATCCAGACCGTCAATTTCCCGACTTGAAATCACCGGCGCTCCGACCAGTTCAGATAGATCCGGGGCCCCCTCGGAATGATCAATGTGTGCATGGGTGAGAACAATGGCGGCAATTGGGCCCTGCGCTAATTGCGAGACTCGTTCCAGATGTGACGCTTGTGCTGGTCCTGGATCAATAACTACCGCCCTGCCGCCAACTTCACCGATGAGATAAGTATTTGTCCCTTCTAACGTCCACGGGGAAGGGTTAGGTGCGAGCACACAGCGAACATCAGCTGCTATCAATCCGCCCGTCCACTCTTGTTGGCTATTCATTGCTGCCCGTTGTTTCTTGTTTTGCCCGGCCGACATTGACCGCGAGCACCTCACCCGTGTGTCCGTTTACTAAGTCCCAGCGGATATCACCAGATGCTTGCCATGTGGGTCGAGGAAGTCTGGGTGAAATATCCCGCTCGCTGGCAAACTTCCGCAACTGATCAATGTCTTTGCTCAGATTCAATTCGGCCAGGGCAATCTGTGTGGGGCGAAGCATGGACAGAGAACCATCAATTGATCGAGTATGCGCCTCTGCGGGGGTAAGCCACAGCAACGTGTCGGCCTCTGTGGTCACCAAGTTGCCTTCAACCTGTTGGTCAACAATTGCGAGATAAAAATGCACATCGTAACGCATTGGTTCAACTTCTGGAGTAATCCAATGGTCGAGGGCGATGAGCCCACTCAACTCAAGATCAACCTCTTCGCCCACCTCACGAATGGCGCAGGCAAGGAAGGGATCGGGGAATTCATAGTCTTTGATGTCAACCCGCCCCCCTGGAAATACGGCCATGCGTGGCGCGAACGCCATGGTGGCACTGCGCTGCATGAGTAACACTTCAAAACCCACTTCTGCAGGTCGCGTTATCACAACCGTGGCTGCCGGCTCTGGCACCGGGATGCTCCATCGGCCGTCGCCACGAGCAACGGACTCAATCCTTTCGGCCAGTGGCATTAACTCCACGCGCTACTTGAACTCAACAATCATGTCAATTTCGACGGGGGCTCCCAGCGGAAGTTGAGCAACACCCACTGCTGAGCGTGAATGAGCCCCGCCAAAAGCGGCACCCAGCAAATTACTTGCACCGTTAATGACCGCGGGTTGGGAAGTGAATTCTGGTGATGACGCAACAAACCCAGTCACGCGGACTACCTGAACTACGCGATCCAGATCACCGATCACACTTTTCACAGCAGCGATCGCATTCAGCCCACAAATCTGAGCAAGTGACACGCCTTCATCGACTTCAATCTCGGAGCCGAGCCGCCCAGTTGCCTGGAGTGCTCCGGAGATAAACGGCAGTTGTCCTGATGTGTATACATACGAGCCACTGATCACTGCGGGCACATAAGAGGCGAGCGGGGCTGTGACTTCAGGCACACTCAGTCCAAGTTCGGCGAGACGGTCTTCAACTGCAGACATGTGTTGACCCCTTAGCTTCTCGGGCGTTTAAGATAAGCGACCATGTTGTCGGGGTTTGGTCCTGGCACAACTTGAACCAATTCCCAACCATCTTCTCCCCAAGTGTCCAGAATTTGCTTGGTTGCGTGAACCAATAGCGGCACGGTGGCATATTCCCAGTTTGTCATGGCGCGAGCGTAACGTGGACAGAGTGAGTAAAGTGCACTAGTGCAATATTGGTCCGAAGTCACACTTCATGTTGTATCCGGCAAGGGCGGAACTGGGAAGACCACAATCGCCGCAGCTCTCGCCATTGCACTCGCCAAAGGTGGGCATCGAACCCTACTCATGGAAGTTGAAGGTCGGCAGGGAATTGCCCAACTTTTTGACACCCCTCCATTACCCTATGAAGAACGCAAGATCGCAGTAGCGGCTGGTGGAGGTGAAGTGTGGGCACTTGCCGTAGACACCGAGGATGCACTCCTTGATTACCTCGAAATGTTTTACAAACTTCGTCGTGCCGGATCAGCACTGAGCAAAATGGGTGCAGTGGATTTTGCCACAACAATTGCGCCAGGATTGCGGGATGTTCTGCTGACCGGCAAGGCTTGTGAAGTTGTCAAGCGTAAAGAAAAAAAGCAAGACAATGCCTACGACTTTGTAATTCTTGATGCTCCGCCCACCGGGCGCATCGCTCGATTCTTGAATGTCAACTCTGAAGTGTCTGGCCTTGCCAAGGTGGGACCCATCAAGTCGCATGCAGATTCTGTGATGAGCGTGATCGCATCAGAGCAGACAACTATTCACCTCGTGACCCTCCTGGAAGAGATGCCGGTCCAGGAAACTCTCGATGGAGTGACCGAACTTGAACAGGCAGGCCTTCCTGTCGGCGGGATCTTTGTCAACATGACCAGACCACCCCAACTCAATGCCCAGCAGCGCGCATTCGCTATCTCAGGCCAACTTTCCGCAGCTGAAATTGACACTCAAATCCTGAGATCGGGTCTCGCTCCCAATAGGAAATTAGTTGACGCCCTGCTGGCCGAAGCAAGTGATCATGCCGAGCGGGTTGATTTAGAAGTCAATGAATTGCAACGCTTAACCGAGCAGGAACTTCCACTCTTTGTTCTCCCTCTACTTCCTAGTGGAATAGATTTGGGGGCACTCTATGAACTTGCCGCAATTATGACCGCCCACGGAATCGGCGAGGGGCAATAGCGTGACGTTGGATATCGATGCAATTCTTACCGACCCCACCAAGCACATAATTGTCTGCACTGGAGCTGGTGGGGTGGGGAAAACTACTACGGCTGCCGCCTTGGGGCTTCGCGCAGCGGAACTCGGTCGGAATGTATGTGTACTCACAATTGACCCTGCCCGCCGGCTGGCACAAGCGATGGGATTGACGGAATTAGATAACACGCCGAGACCTGTTCCTGGGATTTCCAATGGCTCATTAAGCGCAATGATGCTTGATATGAAGCGCACCTTTGACGAGGTTGTCCAGTCTCACAGCGACCCTGGACGAGCTCAACAAATTTTGAGCAATCCCTTTTATCAAGCTCTCTCTTCGTCCTTCGCTGGAACCCAGGAATACATGGCCATGGAGAAACTAGGGCAATTACGTGCTGACGACTCACAGTGGGATTTGGTCGTCGTTGACACGCCGCCCAGTCGAAATGCGCTCGATTTCCTTGATGCCCCCGCCCGTCTTGGATCATTTCTTGATGGGCGGTTCATTCGAATCCTGACCGCACCTGCACGAGGTGCCGGCCGTGGTATTGGTCGGATCGCAGCCCTTGGCTTCGGAATATTTACCAATGTTTTGAGCAAACTCTTGGGTACTCAAGTACTCGCTGATGTCGGGAATTTCGTAGCAGCAATTGATACAACCTTCGGAGGCTTCCGTGAGCGAGCTGATGCAACTTACGCGCTCCTCAAAGACTCGGGGACTGCATTTATTGTGGTGGCGGTTCCCGAGCGTGACGCGCTCCGCGAAGCTGCATACTTTGTGGAGCGACTCAATCAAGACGAGATGCCACTTGGTGGGCTGATCCTGAATCGAGTGCAGGAAGTACCGGAAACTGGACTTACCCAAGATCAAGTGTTGGCTGCGGCCCAAAAACTTTCGGCAGACACCACGGGCGCTCTCACTGCTGCATTACTGGGATTGCATGCGGAGCGGATGGAAATCAAAGGTCGGCAAAAGCACCTTGCCTCACGCTTTACTGCGGCGCATCCGAGTGTTCCCGCCCAACCAGTTCCCGCAATGACTAAAGATGTTCACGATTTAGAGGGCCTGCGTGAGATAGGCGCCGCCCTCGCCAATCAAGAAATTACCTGGTGATTACGAGGCGCGATCAGTCGCACTCAGAAAAGATTGGCGTTCGTACTCGTTTTGAGCACTCATAAGTAGTTCCCGCCAAGAACCAACATTGGGCCGGCGGCGCAGTAGTGCACGGCGCTCCCGCTCGGTCATTCCGCCCCAGACGCCAAATTCAACCCGGTTGTCCAGTGCGTCAGACAGGCATTCGGTGCGCACATCGCACCCAAGACAAATCGCCTTCACTCTATTTTGTGCCGCACCCTGAACAAAAAGTGTGTCCGGATCTGTATCGCGGCACGCGGCTTGGGTGGCCCATTCGGTTGCTGTCGACATATAACTGCACGCTCCTCAGTTAGCTGCCCTATGGGTTACCCCCGGGCATATCCGCAAGTCACTTCTTGTACGAGCCAAACTATGCTCCGCCGGGACCCTCTAGTCAATAGTTTTTTATTTTGGGAAATTTTGCACAAGCGCTTCGCGCAATGGACACCCATTTCTACATAAAGCAACCAATATCTGCACATATTTTTTATCAAAATCTTTCCCTGCAGTTCGGAAAGTTGGCCCATTTCAAGGATGCCTTTGGAATTCGGGAACGAGGAACGTACCCTTGTCGTCTGATGAACATGCCCCATAGAAGAGTCACAGCCGGCCGGATTTCGGCCATTATTGGTGCAATCGTGGCCATTTCAGTCCTGGCCGGAGTCCTCGTGGGGCTCATGCTCATCCCATTTGCCGGAAGCCTGGGCGTCCTGACCCGTGACCTTGTTCGGGATTTCGAGTCCCTGCCCGAGGAACTGAACACCCCACCGTTGCCTGAGCGAAGCGTGATCCTGGCCTCCGATGGCTCCGTGCTGGCAACAATCTATTATCAAAATCGGATTGAAGTTCCCCTGGACAGCATTGCACCGATCATGCGCCAAGCCACGATTTCGGTTGAAGACTCTCGCTTCCTTGAACATAATGGTGTGGACTTCCGCGGGATAGTCCGTGCCGCGGCATCAAACGCTAGCTCCGGTGAAATCTCCGAGGGTGCCTCAACCCTGACCATGCAGTACATAAAAAATGTCCTCGTGAACCAAGCGACCAGCGCCGAAGAACTTGATGCCGCGCGCGGAAACAGCTCGACGCGCAAGATCAAAGAAGTGCGGTTGGCATTAGCTTTGGAAAAGCGATTCACAAAAGGTGAGATCCTTGCTCGGTACCTTAATATCGCTTACTTCGGATCCGGTGCCTACGGTATTGAAGCTGCCTCACGGCGCTACTTTTCAAAACCAGCTGCAGACCTGACTCTGGCAGAGGCTGCAACCCTCGCGGGAATTGTTCAGCGCCCAACTGCTTACGATCCAATTCGCAATCCGGAGTTTTCTACCGAACGGCGCAATGTGGTCTTAGGCCGAATGGCTTCCTCGGGCTACATCTCGCAAGCGGATTCTGAGCGGGCCCAAAGAATTCCGATGCAGTCGCTGTTAAATCCGACCCGAGTGACCAATGGATGCACCTCGAGCTACGCACCTTTTTTCTGTGATTACGTTTTACAATCGATCCGCGAGAATGAGGTCTTCGGTGACACCCCTGAAGCTAGAGAAGCTTTTCTTCGCCGAGGCGGCTACACCATTACATCAACTCTTGATCCAACCGTTCAAAAATCCGTAACCGAAATCGTTGAGTCGAAAATTCCCATTGATGACGACAGTAGAAAAGCGGCAGCGATCTCAATGGTCCAACCTGGGACGGGGCAGATAATTGCTATGACCCAAAACCGAAAATGGGGAACTAGCGGTACGGGCAAGACCACCTACAACTACAACGCGCCCCAGAGCATGGGCGGCACCATCGGAATGCAGGCTGGGTCGACTTTTAAGATCTTCACGCTTGCGGCAGCGCTGGAGGCGGGTATCTCCCCTAACGAATACATAAGTTCCCCGAGCCCTAATACGTTCACTGACTTCAAAAACTGCGACACCGGTGCAATTTACGAACCAGTGACTGTTCGTAACTCCACTACCTCAGGCACCCTGAACATGCCCCAAGCCACGGCTTATTCCACCAATACCTACTTCATGGCGATCGAGGAGCGCACCGGGATTTGCCGCCCTGCAGCAATTGCCGAATCGCTCGGAGTCACTTTGGGTAATGGCGAGCCCCTTCTCCGCGTTCCCTCGTTCACTCTGGGAACTATGGAAATTGCGCCTCTATCCCTGGCAAATGCGTATGCAACCTTTGCAGCACACGGGCGCTACTGCGAGCCCGTTCCCATACTCGAGATCCGAAATCGGGACGGCGCTAAGCTTTCTGTGCCTGACGGTGATTGTCGCCAAATTTTGGATCGATCGGTTGCAGACGGGGTCACCGTCATGCTTAACGGTGTGGTGGACGGAAATATCCCGGGTCGCACGGGTGCCCCCATGAACCTTGGAAACCGTCCTGCAGCAGGAAAGACAGGGACTACGAATGATTCGGCAGCCGTCTGGTTTGCCGGATACACCCCCCAGGTCGCCGCGGCCGCGTGGGTGGGTGACCCACGCGGTGGTTACGCATTCCCCTTGAAAGACATCACCATTAACGGTAAGTACTACCGACAGGTGTACGGCGGAACACTTCCTGGGCCCATTTGGAAAGAATCCATGCTGAGCGCTTCAGCTAACTTGCCGATTGCTAATTTTGATTTGCGTACGGAATTCACGGTGGCGCCGTATCAAGATCCGAAAATAGATTCCGACGGAGAGGTTTTCATCGCCGAAAGCCAAACAACATTTGATAATTCTGATCCGAACTCACTGGTGGCCCCGAGTGATGATCCGGCAGAGGGTGAAAGTCAGGAACCTGCTGAAGGTCAGGCACCCGATGAAGAAGGGTTCTTTGAGAATCCCGCACCCACAGAAGGCCCTGACGAAAATCTTGTTCCTTAACTTTTTAAGGCTTTTTTAACTAACCCGGCCACCACCCCACCATCTGCACGGCCCTTGACCTGGGGCTGAACAATTTTCATTACGGCGCCCATGGCCGCTCCACCGGTAGCACCACTTCCAGCTACCTGCGCTGCTGCGGAAGCTACTATTGCTTCCAGTTCGGCCTCACTTAATTGTGCCGGCAGGTACAGCGAGATCACTTCAAGTTCGGAGATTTCACGCGCGGCTAGCTCGGGGCGGTGAGCTTGGGTGTAGGCGGTCGCACTTTCACGTCTCTTCTTTGCCTCACGTGCAAGTACGGTGAGTACTTCTTCATCAGTGAGTACCTTGACCTCTTTTCCGGCAACTTCTTCATTGGTGATCGCGCTGAGGACCATGCGCAATGTCGCTGACTTTAGTTCATCACGCGCCTTGATTGAAATGGTGAGATCGGCTTGAAGTTGGGGCTTGAGTTCTGTCGACATGTGGGCATTGTTCCACCTACACACAACGAGTGGGAACATGGTCACATGGTGTCAACCCGGAAAGCTCTCGCAGCCTTGACTTTAACGGGCCTGGGCGCATTGGCGTACGCCCACCTTGAAACCAAGAGATTCACCCTTCGTCGAATTGAAGTTCCCATCCTGCCGCCAGATCAAGACTCACTTCGTGTGCTTCATATTTCAGATTTACACATGGTGCCGGGACAAAAAACCAAATCCGAATGGCTCCAATCCTTGGCGGCACTCAGCCCCGATGCAGTAGTCGCGACCGGCGACTTCCTTTCACATGTTGAGGGAATTTCCAGTGCCCTAGAGGCCCTGAATCCACTCATGGATCTTCCCGGTGCCTTCGTGTTGGGTAGCAATGATTACTACGCCCCCAAGCCGATCAACCCGATTAGATACTTTTCCGGCCCAAGCCAACTCACCCCGTCACGCCCCATGTTGGATTGGGAGCCGCTGGTCGCCGGCATGACAGCCCAAGGTTGGCATGATTTAACCAATGCGCAGGTTGATTGGAAAGTAGCCGGACGCCTGATCAGTGTCAAGGGAGTTGACGACCCTCATATTTCACGAGATGACTACTCGGGAATCACACACAGTTTTAATGCAGACGCTGACCTCACCCTCGGCGTAGTTCACGCGCCATACTTACGGGTCCTTGACGCAATGGCAGCGGACAATGCCCAACTGATTCTGGCCGGACACACCCACGGTGGGCAACTTCGAGTCCCCGGCTACGGGGCGCTCGTCACCAACTGTGATCTTGACCCCAAGCAGGCGCGTGGGCTTTCGCACCATCGCAGTTCCGCACTACACGTTTCCGCAGGGCTGGGTTGCTCTCAATACGCCCCATTTCGGTTTGCCTGCCCACCCGAGGCAACCTTGATCACGCTTAAATCACGCAGCTCACATCTGAAATGGTCATGAATACACCAAATTCCAGTCCGCGCCCCGAGAACCTAGTGGGGTGGTATTTCACCGTTCGTGGTGCTAACTTTTAGTCATACACCCACTTTCGAAAATTGTGGTCGCGACGGGTCTGGTCCTCGCACTCGTAATGCGTAGGTCCGCCAGTTCGAATCTCCGAGGCGGCTCTGTGTGAAGGCCCCATCAAGTGGATGATTCTGATTATTTAGGTATTGCCTAATCGTTTCGGTGGGTGCACTACCGTGTACACCACTATATTCACACTTTGAGCTGTGCCGTGCAGCTCTCAACGCTTAATTTTGGGAGTGTTCAGTGATCATCGGAGTCCTCCACGAGGCACTTCCGGGGGAGACCCGGGTTTCAGCTACGCCCGCTACCGTCGAGAAGCTGGTTGAGCTTGGGTACGGTGTCGTGATCGAGCCGGGCGCCGGCACCGCATCATCATTCACGGATGAGGCGTTCGTCGTCGCTGGCGCATCTATCGGAGATGCCGCCGACGCAGATATCGTCTTCGGAATTAATGCGCCGTCGGAGGCACAACTTGATCGACTCCGCGAGGGCGCGACTGTGATTTCCCTAGTCAGCCCAGCACTCAACCCTGACCTAGTCGCGGATCTGGCTCGCAGACGCATCACCGCACTTGCCATGGATGCCGTACCGCGCATCTCGCGCGCCCAGTCACTCGATGTTTTGAGCTCAATGGCAAATATCGCGGGCTACCGCGCGGTGATCGAGGCCGCAAATGCTTTCGGTCGATTCTTCACCGGGCAGATCACTGCTGCTGGCAAGGTGCCACCCGCCAAGGTGCTCGTGGCCGGTGTGGGTGTGGCGGGCCTGGCTGCAATCGGAACTGCCGGAGGAATGGGCGCAATCGTTTATGCCACAGATCCGCGCCCCGAAGTCGCCGACCAGGTGGTGTCCCTTGGTGGCACGTACTTGGAAGTCGCCGCCGCCGACGTCGAGGTCTCAACAACTGGCTACGCCAAGGAAATGTCCGACGACTACAACGCGCGCGCTGCGGCCCTCTACGCCAAGTGGGCACCGGAAATCGACATCCTGATCACCACCGCATTGATTCCTGGGCGTGCGGCTCCGATCCTGATTACCGCCGAGATGGTCGCGAATATGAAGCGTGGCAGCGTGATCGTCGACATGGCCGCAGCCAATGGTGGCAACGTTGAGGGCACCGTGAAGGGCGAGGTCGTGGTCACCGCCAACGGAGTCACGATCATTGGCTACACCGATCTGCCGGGCCGCCTCGCAGCGCAGGCCTCGCAGCTCTTCAGCACCAATCTCGTCAATCTCATGAAGCTCATGACGCCGGGTAAAGACGGCGTACTTGTTATCGACTGGGATGACGTCGTGCAACGCGGCATAACGGTCTCCCGCGATGGTGAGGTTACGTGGCCGCCGCCCGCCGTACAGGTGTCTGCAGCACCCACGCAGGCAGTGGCGGAGCAAGTAGTCGCGGAAGCGTCGCCAGCTAAGGCCCCGATGACCACCGCTCGTAGATTCACTTACGTGGGCAGTGGAGCCGCGATCTTGCTGCTTCTGGTTGCGGCTTCGCCTCCTTCTTTCCGTGTGCACCTCACTGTTTTTGTCTTGGCAATCGTGATCGGGAATTACGTGATCGGTAGCGTGCATCACGCATTGCACACGCCGCTGATGTCGGTTACCAATGCGATCTCAGGCATCATCATCGTCGGCGCGCTCCTTCAGATTGGTCACGGCAACGCCGTGATCACCGTCTTGGCCTTCGTCGCAGTCCTAATAGCCAGCATTAACGTGTTCGGCGGCTTTGCCGTGACGCGCCGAATGCTCTCGATGTTCTCGCGGAGCTGATCACATGACTATCGAATCCATCGCGCAGGCAGCCTTCCTGGTTGCAGCACTGCTCTTCATTCTCGCCCTTGCTGGCCTGTCCAAGCATGAGACCGCCAAGGCGGGTAATACCTATGGGATAGCGGGTATGGCAGTCGCGCTCGTCGCCACGATCGCTCTGGCTATCGATCGCAATATCGAATCCCTCGGCCTGATCCTTATCGGTGTGGCGATGGTCGTTGGCGCTGCTATTGGTCTGTGGCGGGCACGAGTCGTCGAGATGACGGGCATGCCCGAGCTCATCGCACTCCTGCACTCCTTTGTTGGCCTGGCAGCCGTGCTGGTGGGTTGGAATGGCTACTTACTCGTCGAGGGCGGTGGAAGCCCAGAGGAAATTGCCCTGCTCACCGCGGAAGGCACCCTCGGAATCCACAGCGTCGAGGTTTTTGTTGGCGTCTTTATTGGCGCAGTGACCTTCACGGGCTCAATCGTCGCGTACGGGAAACTGTCGGGCCGGTTCAAGTCAAATCCACTCGTGCTGCCTGGCAAGAATGTGCTGAATATTGGCGCACTCGTTGTTTTCCTCGCACTCACCGTCTGGTTCGTGATTGACCCGGCGCTCTGGCTCTTGGTCGCGGTGACGATTATCGCTCTGGCCCTTGGCTGGCACCTAGTCGCCTCGATTGGCGGCGGTGACATGCCCGTGGTCGTGTCAATGCTCAATAGCTACTCCGGCTGGGCCGCAGCGGCCGCAGGCTTCCTTCTCGGCAATGATCTGCTGATCGTTACCGGTGCACTTGTGGGTTCCTCGGGCGCATATTTGTCTTACATCATGTGCAAGGCAATGAACCGCTCGTTCATCTCTGTTATTGCTGGCGGTTTCGGCATTGAAGCTGGGCCAGGTGAGGACAAGGACTACGGCGACCACCGTGAGGTCACTGCGGTCGAGACGGCAGAGTTGTTGCGAAACGCGAAGTCGGTGATTATCACGCCGGGTTATGGCATGGCCGTTGCTCAGGCTCAATACGGTGTTGCCGACCTCACCCGCAAACTGCGCGAGAACGGCACCACGGTGCGCTTCGGCATCCATCCGGTCGCCGGTCGCCTGCCCGGCCATATGAATGTCCTCCTCGCAGAGGCAAAGGTGCCTTACGACATCGTGCTCGAGATGGACGAGATCAACGATGATTTCGGCGACACCGATGTCGTGCTCGTGATCGGTGCCAATGACACGGTGAACCCTGCGGCTGAGACTGATCCTGGAAGCCCGATTGCCGGTATGCCAGTGCTGCGCGTCTGGAACGCGAACGACGTGATCGTGTTCAAGCGCTCCATGGCATCGGGCTATGCGGGTGTGCAGAATCCACTGTTTTTCAATGAGAACTCCGCGATGCTTTTCGGCGACGCCAAGGACAGAGTCGACGACATCATTCGCGCCCTCTAGAAAGCGGCAGAACTACAGTGACTTCTTGTCGCAGGATTAGCGGCGCATCCGTTCACACACACGGGCAACTTGCGGAGGTCCACCATGGGCATTGGGCTTGCTTTGATGGAACGGTTACCGGCTGTTGACGGGCAGGTGTTTGCATATTGAGTCGACTCACCCCACCGGTTGAGACCACGTAAAGCGTGTCTCCGCTCCTCAACACGTTGGGGACTGAGGCTTCTCGCGGCTCCCATCCGGGAAGCAAACTTCATGAAGCACCATCGTTGCTCTGCGTCAAATAAACTTCCTGACTTGAAGGATTATTGCAATCCCCCGGCGCCCGTCTTGCAGCCATGAAATGCCATTACGTACGGCTGCTCCGGCGGGCTCACCTTTGTCGGAACTCGAGTTCCTGACGTCGCTGCCCTAGGAAGTAAAAAGGGCGCGCTCACCAGCGCCAAGATCGCCACTACGACTGTAGTCCTAAAAAAGACCATATTTATTTGTGATGACGAAACGACCCATCTGGCAATCAAAAATGGCTGAATTATCCACCGACTAGTGGGTTTTCTCGCCCTTCACTGGATTTTCATAGGGGGCGCCGTCGCTCCCGCCGACTCGGTAGGGGCCTGCAACCACTGACGAGACAAACTGTTTATGCTCATGTCTCGCAGCGAACCCACGACAGAGGGGGCTGCGGGCTAGACTTTACGGAATTGCCACGGGGTGTGGCGCAGCTTGGTAGCGCGCTTCGTTCGGGACGAAGAGGCCGTGGGTTCGAATCCCGCCACCCCGACAAGTTGGACTTTTCACACAGCGAACAGTGCGCTAATGTCCTTCATTCTTTTCTCATTGATTCGAAACCACGCCCATTGACCTCGTTGCTCTCTGTGGATCAACTCCGCTTCGGTCAGAATCTTCAAATGATGACTCACCGTCGGTTGGCTTAGGTCGACCGGCGCCGTGAGGTCGCAGGCGCACGCTTGCCCATTAAGGGCAATTATCGACAGGAGTTGCAGCCTGGCTGGATGCGCTACGGCTTTTAAGATTGGAGCCAATAGGTCCGCTTCCGGCTTCCCAATTGGAGAGCGGAGCCCTTCTGAGCAGCAGTCACTGACTTCCTGCAGTCCTCGCCGTGATTCTTTTACTGGGCTTTTAGTCACGTGCACTCATTTCCTGTTTCAGTTTTATATTGACAAATGTCAATATGTACTATACCTTGCATATTGATAAATATCAATATATCGAAAGGCATAAATTATGTCCAAAGTTCAATTAGCCCTCAATGTCGCACACTTAGCTGAGTCCATTGATTTCTATTCACAAATGTTTCGGACCGAACCACACAAGATCCGTCCCGGCTACGCCAACTTCCAAATTGATAACCCACCATTAAAACTCGTGCTGATTGAAACAACGGGCTCTGAGCGAGGAACTGGGCCGCACGGCGCCCTGAACCACCTCGGAGTAGAAGTGCCCAACACCTCAGAAGTGGTCGAAATAATTTCCCACCTGCACACCGAAGGGCTCGCCGTTGAGGAGCAGATGGATGTTCAATGCTGCCATGCCAAGCAAGACAAGGCGTGGGTCCACGACCCCTCAGGAACACCTTGGGAGTTTTACGCGATTACCGACGACAACTCCGACGGCATGGACCGAAAACTCGCCGAGGAATGCTGCTAAGCGCTATACAAGGAGCTCAGCGATTTGGACGGCGTTCAGGGCTGCGCCCTTACGCAAGTTGTCACTGCTGACAAAAAGCACGAGCCCTTTATTGCCGGGCACACTTTGGTCCCGGCGGATCCGCCCAACAAAAGTTGGATCAGCACCCGCGGCTTGCAGGGGTGTGGGAATATCTGTGATCACAACCCCCGGAGCATCTTTCACAACTGCAATGGCTTTGTCTGGGGTGACGTCTCGGGAAAATTCGGCATTGATGCTCAAGGAGTGACCTGTAAAAACTGGGACTCGGACACACGTGCCCGACACCAGTAGATCTGGCAGCCCAAGAATCTTTCGGCTTTCATTACGGAGCTTCTGTTCTTCATCGGTTTCATCAGTTCCGTCAGAAACTATTGATCCCGCGAGCGGGATTACGTCAAAAGCAATTGTGCGAACATACTTGTTCGGGTCAGGAAAATTCACCGAATTTCCGTCATAGGCTAACGCTGCGATGTCCTGGGTCATCGCGGCCTCAACTTGGGTCTTCAGTTCGGCAACACCGGCTAGCCCGCTCCCAGATACAGCTTGGAAAGTTGTCACGATCACACGCTGCAATCCAGCAAACTTATCTAATGCCTTGAGCACCGGCATTGCTGCCATGGTGGTGCAATTAGGGTTGGCAATTATGCCTTTTTTTGCATTTTTGACTTCCTCTGGATTTACTTCACTGACCACAAGCGGCACATCAGGATCCATGCGCCAAGCGGAGGAGTTGTCAATCACGGTCGCTCCGGAAGCCGCAAACTTTGGCGCGAGCTCCTTTGAGGTTCCACCACCAGCCGAAAAAATTGCAATGTCAATTCCTGAAAGATCGGCAGTTGCAGCGTCTTCAACCACGTACTCCTGACCTTCCCACGTGATACTCGTCCCGGCGGAGCGTGCTGAAGACATCACCCGCAAAGAACTCACCGGGAAATTCCGCTCGGCAAGTAATCGAAGAACGACCCCTCCCACTTGGCCAGTTGCCCCAACTACCGCGACGCTTTTCCCCGCCATTTCTTCAACGCCCCGTTCCTGCATAGACAACAGCTTCACCGTCAGAGTCCAAACCAAAAGCAGTATGCAACGCTTCAACGGCAGTATGTGCAAGTTCAGCCCTCGTCACAATAGAAATTCGGATCTCCGAAGTCGAAATCATTTCAACGTTGACCCCTGCCTGGGCCAACGCTGAGAAGAAATCAGCCGAAACACCCGGGTGAGAACGCATCCCTGCTCCGACCAGCGACACCTTCGCAATTCCTTCGTCAACATTGAGTGACTCAAAATCAATTTTGTCGCGCGCTCCCTTGAGCGCCTCCATCGCCAAATTCACCGAGTCCGCTGCACACGTGAATGTGACATCAGTTCTCCCGGTTGCGGTTGACGAAACATTTTGAACAATCATGTCAAGGTTTACTTTGGCATCAGCCAAGGCGCGGAAAATCGCTGCTGCCTCGCCCGGCTTATCGGGTACTCCAACAACGGTAATTTTTGCATCTTTTACGTCAGCTGCTACACCCGAAATAATTGGTTGCTCCACAAGCTTTCCTTCCTTGACTGCATCTGCGACACCTTGGGCTGACAGAACCCAGGTGCCTTCCGCGTGTGAAAATGATGAGCGTACGTGAATAGGAACGTCGAATCTGCGCGCGTACTCAACGCAACGAAGGTGCAAGACTTTTGCACCCACCGCTGCGAGTTCCAGCATCTCTTCGTAGGTGACAAAGTCGATCTTGGATGCTTTCCTCACCACCCGCGGATCTGTAGTAAAGACACCGTCAACGTCAGTGTAAATCTCGCACGAGTCAGCATTGAGCGCGGCAGCAAGGGCAACCGCGGTTGTGTCTGACCCCCCACGACCCAGAGTCGTGATGTCTTTTGTGTCTTGGGCAACACCTTGAAAGCCAGCCACAATTGGGACGGCACCTTTGGCAAGCGCATCGGTAATCCGCCCCGGCGTGACATCAATAATCCTCGCCGCACCGTGAGCTGAGTCAGTGATCAAACCCGCTTGTGATCCCGTATAGGAACGGGACACTGCACCCAGGTCAGAAATCGCCATTGCCAGAAGAGCCATTGAGATCCGCTCACCTGCGGTGAGCAACATGTCCAATTCGCGTGTGGGTGGAAGTGGTGATACCTGCTGGGCTAAATCCATGAGTTCATCGGTTGAATCACCCATCGCCGAGACCACCACAACGACGTCATGGCCCGCTTGCTTCGTCTCCACGATTCGGCGGGCAACTCGTTTAATGCTGGCGGCATCGGCGACACTGGAACCACCGTATTTTTGCACAATCAGGGACACGGATCCAAGTTTAGTCTGAACGGGTAACCTGACCGATGAGGACCAATCCAGCTATAGCCTCAGCAGACACGAAATTCTTATGGTCAGGGAGCAAATGGGCGGCACGCACGTAATTGACGCACATCAAGTGGTAAAGAACTATGGGGAATTCAGCGCTCTCGCAGGTGTTTCCGTGCACGTTGATGCCGGCGAATGTCTCGCCCTCCTTGGCCCCAATGGCGCCGGCAAAACCACACTTACCGAAATCCTTGAGGGATACCGCACCCGCGACGGCGGTAAGGTCGAAGTACTCGGGGTCGACCCCAGCAAGCCAACAGGTGCTTGGCGTTCGAAACTCGGGATCGTCCTCCAAAATGCAAGTGACCTCGCAGACCTCACAGTGACGGAAACAATCACCCACTTCGCCCGTTACTACCCCAATCCAGCTGATCCCGAGCAGGTAATAGCCGCTGTAGGATTGACCGAGAAGGCCGCCTCACGCAATGGCAAGCTCAGTGGCGGGCAACGGCGCAGGCTCGATGTTGCCCTCGGCATAATTGGTAACCCTGAAGTGTTGTTCTTGGATGAGCCCACCACCGGCTTCGATCCGGAGGCACGGCGAGAGTTCTGGGTACTCATTGATCGTCTCAAACTAGAAGGCACCACGATCCTGCTCACAACTCACTATCTGGATGAAGCACAATACTTGGCCGACCGAGTCGCGGTCATCGCCCGCGGCCAGATCGTGGCACACGGAACGCCGGACTCAATCGGCCATCGGGGTGACGCAATCGTGACGTGGTCCGAAGGTAAGCGTGAAATGAGCGAGTCCACTACCGAGCCCACAGCATTTGTGGCTGCCCTCGCCAGCAAATTTAATGGGGAGATACCGCATCTTCGAGTACGCCGTGCATCTTTGGAGGACGCCTACCTTGAGTTGATAGCCCAAGACCGAGACATCCATGTTGGTGAGCAATGACAAACTTTATTCGCCTAGACGCTGTTGGGATGGGCATGGGCCGGGTAGGAATCGAGCTCAAACAATTCTTTCGAGACCGAGAATCCGCTGTATTCAATTTCTTACTGCCCATGATTCTTCTGGTAATTTTCGGTTCAGTATTTGGTGAACAGGATCTGGGTGATTCCGACATTACGTTTTCACAATACTTCGTTGCCGGGATGATCGCCTCCGGGATTCTCTACACATCCTTTCAGAATCTGGCCATATCGATCCCCATGGAACGCGAGGACGGAACCCTCAAACGTCTCCAAGGAACACCGATGCCGCCCGCTGCATTCTTTATCGGGAAAATTGGTATGGTTTTTGTGGCCTACATCGCACAAGTCACCATCTTGATCGCCGTTGGAGTGCTCTTTTTTGACATTGACATTCCGACAACGTCATTTGCCATCTTCACCTTTATTTGGATCAGCATCCTTGGCCTGATCGCGACGACCCTACTGGGAATTGCGTACTCCGTCGTGCCCAAACAAGGGCGTGGCGCGGCTGCATTGGTTTCCCCTGTAGTGCTCGTGCTGCAATTCACATCAGGTGTGTTTTTCGTGTTCACTGACCTCCCACAGTGGATGCAAAGCTTCGCATCATTATTTCCTCTGAAGTGGCTCGCCCAAGGAATGCGCAGTGTATTTCTCCCCGAGTCTGCAGCGGCTATGGAAGTTAACGGTTCATGGGAACTCGGCTTGACCGCAGTCGTTCTCGTGGTGTGGATTGCGCTCGGCGCGCTACTTGCCACACTGTTTTTCCGTTGGGCCCCGCGGGGAGAAAACTAAGATCCGACTTGGCGCCGCCCAGCGAACGCGCGGCCTAAAGTTATTTCATCGGCGTATTCCAGATCCCCGCCAACAGGTAGTCCACTGGCCAGCCGTGAGACCGTGAGACCCAAGGGGACCAACAGGCGCGAAAGATAAGTGGCCGTGGCTTCACCCTCAAGGTTGGGGTCCGTGGCCAAGATCACCTCAGTGACACTGCCGTCGGCTAGTCGAAGCATGAGCTCGCGGATTCGCAGATCATCCGGGCCAACTCCATCAATTGGGTTAATTGAGCCACCCAAAATGTGATACCCGCCGCGGAACTCACGGGTCTTCTCAATTGCTACAACATCTTTGGGTTCCTCCACAACACACAGCACACTCGAATCGCGTTTAGGGTCAAGACAAATTCGACACTGTGGATTCTGGGCAACATTCCCGCAAATTTCGCAGAACTGCACTTTTTCTTTTACTTCAAGAAGTACTTCAGCTAGGCGTTTCACGTCGTCTGGGTCCTCGCCGAGGATGTGAAACGCGATGCGCTGTGCGCTTTTGGGACCAACACCGGGTAGGCGCCCTAGTTCGTCAATCAAGTCTTGAACGATTCCTTCATACATTATGTGCTAACCGTTCTCAATTTCGCCGATGGAGACTCCCCCAAGTTCCTTAGCAATCAGATCCGCGCCTGTTACTTCACTTGATGCGGAATCATCCATGCTGGGGGCATCTTCTTCCTCCGGAACGGGCGGAACGATAGCGCCACCGACAATGCCTTTTGCCCCCAAGACGATATCGATCTCCGTGTCGATTTTCAGCACATCAAGAATTGCCTGGCGTAAGCGCTCGTCGTGCCCGCCAGATTTCACGTTGTTGTAGTGGCCTGAGTCTTTAACACCTACCGCAAGTACCCCGTTATCAAAAGATAACGGCGTTGACTCTGTGAACCCCATCCAGGCGACACGTGAATACTTCGACAGCGCGTCCATGACTGCCGGCCACATTGATGTAAATGACGCAACAGTGGTGTTCCCCGGATTAGTAACGGGGGCTGGTGCTGTTACCGGCTTCGGAGTGTTTTCAACTGGCTCAACTGCAGCTGGCTTTGCCGGCTTCTTGGGTGGTGCGGGCACAGGTGGTGCGGGCACAGGTGGTGCGGGCACAACAGGCTTGGCGGGCGGTAGAGCGACTTCGGTGGCGACGGGTGTGACCTGTGCACCGGCCGGTGCGTGATTCAGCACCCCAGAACGCTCTAGCAGCTCCACCCGAGCAAGAAGGCCATCGGTTGAATCATCGGTTGCGGGCAGAAGCAATTTCGCCATGAGCAGTTCAAGTTGGAGCCGGGGTGCAGTTGCTCCTTTAATCTCAGTTAACGCCCGGCTGACCAGGTCACCGGCGCGCGCCAATTCGGCTGCACCAATGCGGGACGCCTGATCGACTTCAGTGGCGATCACTTCCTCTGGCGCGTGGATCAAGCCACTCTCGGCGGCTCCCGGAATTCTCTGCAAAACAATCAGGTCACGAACCCGTTCAAGTAGGTCGGTGACAAATCGCCTGGGTTCGTTGCCCAATTCAATGACTCGGTCATGCGGCGCCATCGCGATTAATTAGCGCATTTACGGTTTCGTCAAGCAATGCTGAATCTGTTACGCCTAACTGCAGGACCGCTTCCTGATAGGTAACGCCCTCCGGCCCACAACCAGAAATAATTTGACCCAATATTGATAGCGAATCGCGCACACTCCCGGTACCAGCCCGGGCAATCAGGGCGAGTGCCGCGGGATCAGCGGGGATTCCTTCACTAGCACACACCATGACCAAATGTTCTTGCAAAATCTTCACAGGCACCAACCGGAAACCGTAGTTGTAGGTTCGTGAGCGAATTGTGGGGAGAACTTTGTCCGCTTCGGTTGTCGCAAATATAAAACGGACATGCTCGGGTGGCTCTTCAACTAGTTTCAGTAATGCGTTGAAGCCTTGTGGCGTAATCATGTGAGCTTCATCGATTATGTACACCTTGTAAGGCGATTTTGCGGGACCAAACATGGCCCGTTCGCGCAGATCACGGGTGTCGTCCACCCCGCCGTGGCTGGCAGCATCAAGTTCAATCACATCTATTGAGCCTGAACCCGTCGCGGACAAATCAATGCAGCTTTCACATTCTCCGCATGGATCCGGTGTCGGTCCTAGCTCACAGTTAATTGATCGGGCCAAAATGCGCGCAGTCGAAGTTTTTCCGCAACCCCGTGGACCAGAAAGCAAATACGCATGATGGATCCGATTATTTTCCAGCGCCCTGCGCAATGGGCCCGTTACATGATCCTGGCCAACAACTTCATTGAGAGTCGCTGGCCGATACGACCGATAAAGTGCCATTGAGGGAGCCTTCGGACTGACCCCTTGCGTCTTTTCTGGCACAACGCAACCTTAGTCGGCATCGAATGAAACAAGGGATCCCCCGCACACCTACCAGAGCCCGCCTGCCCTTGCTGCCTTCCGGCCCTGGGGGATTCAACGAGGTGATACCGCACGGGGGATCGGCCCTAAGGCTACGCGTAAGCCAGTGCACGGTGAAAGCGAGGCTATGGGTAGCCTCTCCCGCGGAGGATTCGCCTAGTGGCCTATGGCGCTCGCTTGGAAAGCGGGTTGGGTTAACGCCCTCAGGGGTTCGAATCCCCTATCCTCCGCCACATCGATGATCCGCGCACGCATACGGCCGATTTTTTCGGTCGCCGGGTCCACGTTCTGTACAATTTCACGGCCAGTTTTTATGTAAAGTCCCCATTCGTCATTTCCGAAAATTGCCGGAACGGGTTAGCTGGACCTGCGGTCCGCTCGTGAACCCTGACTGTGGCGAGGAGTGGCTCATCACCGATTACTAAGATCCCCGATGACTACTCGGTGACTCCCCGTTCAGAGTTGAGATTTTTCGATGCCCTTCATGGCCTAGGCCACACAACTTGTAATCTCTCCCACGGTGGCGTGTCCGAGCGGCCAAAGGAGCGCGCCTCGAAAGCGCGTGTGGGGGCAACCTCACCGTGGGTTCAAATCCCACCGCCACCGCCACACTTTCTAGCTCTCGTCTGGGGACTCCGAAACGCTGGGGGCGGCTTCGGGGACTGTGCAGCCTTCTGGGGACGCGCTCGCCGAAGGCTGCGCGAGTTCGGCAACTACCTCGGCATCGTTGGCGAGGTCAGAGAACTGTTGGCCTAGAACCACGTCAACGCGCTTGCCGGTACGATCATCTTTGATCAGGGTCGCATCAGGGAAGTGATAGGCAACAAGCTTCGCATTTGCTTCGCCTTTTGCGCCGTACCGAATCTCACCAGCGCCCTGCACGCCCACACCCAGTGGATCGTTCTCCACTTTAGCGATCTTGAACCCCCGCACACTAAGGAACTTGGACGTCTCTCCCGCAATCCCCACGCGTTTAGTTGAGTTATAGACGTTGAGGGTAACCCGCGATGCGCGTGGTAATACTTCAGCGGGGGTCACCATGACTGAGGTGCAACCGTCTACCAATGCCGATGCGCTTGGAGATGCTGTCGAATCGGCGACATCTGCTCCACCCGAGCCCTTGAATAAGGTCGCGATCCCGAAACCCACACCAAAAAGGACCAGCATGGCAACAAAAATCAGCACCACTGTCAACCAGAGCGGCCGTTGGGCAGGGCGAGTTTTGGGACGCCCGATTCTTTGAGGTGTTGACATTGACTACAGACTAACGTTTTTCGCTAAAAAATTCCCGAACCAACTGCCCGGTTTCGTTTTCCAGCACACCAGGAATTACTTCTACTTGGTGATTCATTCGCTGGTCGCGCACTAGGTCCCACCGGGATCCCACTGCGCCATATTCCTCATTCCACGAGCCAATTACTAGCTGTGGGACCCGCGCCATGGTGATTGCCCCCGCACACATGGGGCACGGTTCAAGGGTTACATACATTGTTGAGCGCGCGATCCGCCAGTCGCCGAGTTGTGCTCCAGCCGCACGCAGGGCCAGGATTTCCGCATGGGCTGTTGGGTCTTGGTGTTGTTCGCGGGAATTTCCTGCTCGAGCGATAATTTCTCCCTGATCAGTCACGATCACCGCGCCGATGGGAATATCACCCCGCCCCGCCGCAATTTTGGCTTGCTCAATGGCCTGACGCATAAAACCTTCATGCAGCTGGGTTTGGTTGGGCGCGCTAGTCACTGATTGCGGATCTTCTGCCAAGCAAATTCAGCTCCAATGCGCTTAAATATTTCGGAGATCTGTTGATCCGGCTCCAGATCCGGGTTGTCGCAGATCATGGAGAGATCCTGCGATTTGAGTCCAAAGTTCGATAGCAAGTGTAGGTCGCCGACCGCTTCGAACTCTTCGAAGTCGCCCTCTTCCCAGTCCAAGTCGATGAGGTCGGCGGCGTCTTCGGCTATATCCCAGTCCAGGAGCGCCGCACCATCACTGATGACGACCTCGGTCTTCTGGTTGTCGTTCCGGAGTAGAATAAAGAACTCTTCGCCCACCCCTACGGCGGCGTACACTCCGCCTTCACCGGGGTATTGCTTGCACAATGCCAAAAGGTCATCAAGAACAATGCTGTGCTGCGCCGGAACCGGGATTGAATTCCACACCCCATCTTCGCGCCACAAAATGGCACTGTAATCAAGGTCCTCTATGCGTACCTGCTCAGTTGCCATGGCGTAATAGTTGCACGTTTCCCACCCACAGCGCGACCTCGATCCAATATTAGTGAGCGCCTGCAGGCCTTGCGCTAGTCTTGAGGGCATGCACACTCTTGTCGTTGATCACCCACTCGTTGCCCACAAAATGTCCCGACTTCGCCGTGAAGAGACTTCATCGGCAACATTTCGCCTCCTCGCAGAGGAACTAGTCACCCTGTTGGCCTATGAAGCCACGCGTGGGCTTGAAGTGGGTGAGGTCCCCATTACCACGCCGGTCTCTCCCACAGTTGGCCAGGAAATGACCCATCCCTTACCCCTCGTTGTTCCGATTCTGCGCGCTGGTTTGGGCATGCTGAACGGCATGGTCCGCTTAATGCCGACCGCCGAAGTCGGGTTTCTTGGTCTCGTGCGCGATGAAGAATCTTTAACCGCATCGATTTACGCAGATCGTTTGCCCGACGACATCCATAATCGCCAGGTCTTCGTACTTGACCCGATGCTGGCAACCGGTGGAACCCTCATTGCAGCGATTGACATCTTACTGGAGCGCGGTGCAAAAGATGTAACCGCGATTTGTTTGCTTGCCGCGCCAGAAGGTCTCGCGCGGCTTGAACAAGCCTACGGCGCCCGCACTGAAAACGTATCCCTCGTTATTGCCGGACTCGACGAAAAACTTAACGAAAAAGGCTACATCGTGCCCGGCCTCGGTGATGCTGGAGACCGGCTTTACGGGACCGTCTAGTTGCTACAGCCCCTGAAGGGAAGAAGTAACTTTCGTCAGTGAGTCTTTCACATCACCGAATAACAGAGTGGTTTTGGATCAAAAGAACGGCATTCCGTAATTCGGCGCTGTCGTGTCAGTTCTTGCTGCTGGGTTCACCCCGTCACTAGCTCCAACAACAAACGCCATTTCGGTTGAAGAGAACTCAGGATCGATGTCACCCATTTCTTTCAGACTGCCATAAGGAACATTGGCTTCAGCCACTCACACATTCCTGTGACCGGGCAAGCGACCTGCAACCGGACGGAGTCTGCGCTGGAAATATCGGCGGCTGGGTCCTCGTTCTGGGGGTTGGCGCCGCTACGGCAACTGACAAAGAATTACTTTCGCAATAAAGCCGAAAGGTACTTATCAAAAATCCGAGCAACTTCTCGGCCACCGGGAGTTTTGACTTCATTGACCGGTGTGCCGAACCCTTCAGCTTGGGTCACCGCGATCCGCTCAGGTAGAAAAGGCTTCAGGATGGCTGCCTTGCCGTATAAAGTGCCCAATTCATTCATGCGGTACTGGTGCTCTTCAGCGACTGACCGAACCCGGTTCACCACAATTCCCGCGAGTTTCAGACTTGGATTAACGCCCTTACGCATCTCTTCCACTTCATCGATTGCTCGCTCAACCCCCTGGGCCCCAAAATACGAAGGCGTAGTCACAATCAAAGCCAAGTCCGAGGCCGCGAGCGCTTCTCGCGTGAGTGCACCTAATGAGGGTGGGCAGTCAATAAGTACCAGGTCGTATCCATTTAGTTGAGTAAGTGCTTTGGCTAACTTTGGCGTGAAAGCGCTGCCCGGGTGGGTCCAAGAATCAAATCTGATCACACTCGGGTGACTTGCCAGCACGTCAACCTCACCTGGACCAATTTCCCAATCACATGGAGTTAATGCGCCCTCGATTTCTGCACGAGTTGGATGCTCCAACACATTTGCGACCGATGTTTTTGAGGGGTGCGTCCGTAGAATTGACGTTGCATTTCCCTGAGGATCAAGGTCAACGACGAGTGAAGCAAGACCCCGCGAGGTTGCTGCACCAGCCAACCCGAGCGTCACCGCTGTCTTACCAACCCCACCTTTTAAACTCACAATACTGACTACTGGCATGGCCTCATTCTTCACGGTCCACCCCCTTTCTCGCAACTCACCCCACATACACACCACACACCCGATCCCTACAACTACATCCCTGGGCCTCGCCAGGGTTGTTCTGGGTTTTTGGGAAGCACCCTTGTGAGAAATTATTTGACGGGAAGGTAGTGTAATTTCATGCTTTTCCTTCCCCCCAAGCACACAGCCCTCGCGGCCTGCGCTGGCCTGATCGCCAGTATTACCGTGACTTCAACCACCCTTCCCGCTAGCCACGCTGCCGAAGTAGGCACTTGTTACACCTATGCCGCGAGCGGAACCAAGGACCAAGCAGCTAGCGCACCGGCCGTTGACTGCCGCACACCACATACTGCCCAGACCTACTGGAGTGGCACTTTGCCTGCCAACTTCTCTGTTCCCGAAAAGGCGAAAGCATCCAGTCGCTTAAAAGCGACCCGCGCCTGCACCTCAAAAAAAATGAATGCTTTTGTGAATTTGGAAAACCGTGAGCTGCCAACCAGATTTCACAGCATGCCTGTTTTTCCTACCAGAGTGCAGTGGAACGCCGGCGAGCGCTGGGTTCGGTGTGATGTCGTTTTCCGATCAGGCAAAGCGTACAAAAAACTCTCGGTACCCATGGCCGAGTTTGCTGCCGTGACCCCCAAGGATCAGCTAAATTTTTGCACGCCCAATGTTCCGGGAAACAGGTCCACGAGCGCCTACCCCTGCACCAAAGTCAAGAAAAACTGGATCATGGTTCTTGAGCGCGATCTAGGAACACCGACCAAGAAATTTCCAGGATCTCGGACAGTAGAACGGCAAACAAAAAAGATCTGTGAAAGGGCCGCAAAACCATACGTCACACTTAAAAAGTACTACCCGTGGTGGGCAATCTGGCCGAATTCAACAGGTTGGTCACGCGCGGATCGAACAGCCCAGTGCTTCGTTCCCTACAGTGAATTCATTAAGAACACTACTAATCAATAACTGGGCGTTTGGGGCCGATCCCCCACGAAATGTAATTCCAAAACCAATCAGCGATCACAGATACTCGGTTTCGACCGCCCGCTAAATAGAACACGTGTAGGCCCAACCAGGACAGCCACGCGAGAGTACCGTGCATGGCTGGCCCACTGGGCAATTCAACAACTGCCCGCCTACGACCGATCGTGGCCATTTGCCCCTTGTCTTTATAGGTAAATGGCTTGGGCTCTTGACCGCCGAGAATTTTTTCAATACTCGCCGCTACATACCGCCCCTGCTGCATTGCCACAGAAGCAACCATTGGGAGTGGAGGTTTTCCTTTTGAGGCGACGTGGGCGACATCACCCACGACCCACACATTCGACTGAAGGCGCAATGTGTCAGACACCACTAATCTATTTGATCGATCAGTTTCGCCCAAGTCATTCCACTCGGCAGGCGCGGCGACACCGGCCGCCCAAATAATCGTTCCGGCCGGTAGCACCTCCCCGGACTTCAAGTGAACGTCACTGGGGTACATCCGGTCAACAGCACTATCAACTTTTACCTGCACCCCGAGGTGCTCTAAGTCTCCTTTTGCCCGACCTGAAGACTTCTCACCAAACGACGGCAGCAATCGAGGACCTGCCTCAACCAAGGTGACCGATGCATTCTCAGCGATCTTTGGGAATTCGCGGTGCATACTTTTCTGCAATTCAGCTACGGCCCCCGAGATTTCAACACCGGTAGGGCCTCCGCCCACAACAACCACCCACAAAGCTTCTTTGGGCTTTGCGCCTGTCTCAACATCTTCATAGGTTCGCAATAGTCGATTGCGAATAGCACGAGCCTCAAACAAAGACTTCATTTGCAGGGCATTTTCTTCGACTCCCGGGAGACCAAAAGTTGTGCCCATGCTCCCCACAGCAAAAACCAGTTGGTCAAAGTACAGGATTCTCCCATCTTCCAAGCGAATATTGTTCGCTTGGAAGGAGACTTTAATTACTTCTCCGCGAATAAATTCTACCCCGGGGATTGCCGCGCGAACCGGATAAGCAATGTCATCTTCGGGCAGGCCACCGGTCGCCACCTGGTAAAGCAGCGGGGAAAAAAGCTGGTAAGAGTGACGGTCAATAACCGTTATCTCCACGTTCCCTTTCTTGGCCAATGCAGAAGCGGCTGTTAATCCCCCGAAACCCGCACCCACAATCAGTACTTTTTGTTTAATTTGTTCTGATGCTTGGCTCAACGCAGTGGGCTCCTTAGCTCGGAATCCGGATAGATTGTTTCCCCGAAAGGCTCAGTTGCGCTGAGTCGCTCGAATTGTGAATCTGTGAGTTCGATACTCAGTGAGTGGACAATCGAATCGATTGTCACCGGCTTTGTGGCACCAGGAATGGGGATGACAACGGGCGAAAGCGTGAGCAACCAGGCCAAGGCGATCTCTTGTGTTGTTGCGCTGTGTTCGGCGGCAACTGAGGCAAATTCACCAAATTGAGACTCCAGGCTCTTGGCATGATGAGATCCGCCTAGTGGTGACCACGGCAAAAAGGCTATACCAAGTTCGGTACACCGATCCAAGACTTCCCGATCTTCACGCATACGCGGAGAGAATTCATTTTGTACGGAGACCACACCACCACTGCCCGGCCCCCCCAAGACTTCGAGTGCAACTTCAAGCTCGGGCAAAGTCGCATTTGAAATTCCCACCTCACGCACCCAGCCCAGATCGCGTAAGGCCGCGATGCCTCGCATTTGGTCGGTGTAGGTTTCGCGTGGATCGTGTCGGTGGTGTTGGTACAGGCTGATGACGGTTACACCCAGCGCGGCCATGCTGGCCTCACATGCAGCCTTGAGCCCTGATGCGCTTCCATCACGCGACCAAGTTTCGCCCTCACCCCTCGTTATGCCGCCTTTTGTCGCCACCACAATATGGGAAGTATCTGCGGGCCCGGAGTACAGTGATAACGCTTCGCAGACCAGCGCTTCGTTATGTCCCACCGTATCTGCGCTGGGCGCATAAATATTCGCCGAGTCAATGAAAGTAACCCCTAGATCGATTGCCCGGTGAATCGTTGCAATTGCTTGTTCCCGGTGGTCCAGCATGTCCGCAAAAGACAGTGGCATGGCGCCTAAGCCGACGGCCGACACCTGCCATGGTCCTAATTGACGCACCGGCAGGGTCGAACTGGCTCCGTTCATGATCCCATTCTATTCCCCGCCAGATTACGAGAGTCCACCCGAAAGCTCGTCCGCTGTCTCGAGCCACTGCACTTCGATTTTTTCCTTCTTCTCATTTAATGCCCTAAGGTCCTGATCAAGCTGCGCTACGCGCTCAAAATCACTCGTGAACTCGAGCATTTGGTCATGGATTCCAATAATCTGAGCATCAAGTTTAGAGAGTTGACGCTCCCACTTGTCTGCGAGCTTGCGCAGTTCCCGCTCGCGGGCTGGAGTGAGAATGGATTTCCTTCCGCTTTCTTGTTCGACGTTCACATCAGATTTACCCGAGGCGACCGAAAGCATGTTTCTCCGAAACTCCAAATACTGTTCAATGCCGCCAGGTAGATCCGTAAACGCACGGTCCCCCATCACCGCAACAAAGTTGTCGCATACCCGTTCTAGGAAATACCGATCATGGGAAATGATCAGCAATGTCCCGGGAAACCCATCGAGTAAGTCTTCCAAAGCAGCCAAAGTTTCCACATCAAAATCATTGGTTGGCTCGTCCAGAACCAAAATATTAGGTTCGGACATCAGGATTCGGGTGAGCTCAAGGCGCCTACGCTCGCCGCCAGAGAGCTCTCCCACTCGCGTGAATTGACCATCATGATCAAAACCAAGGCGTTGACACACTTGACTAGCGCTGAGTTGTTTTCCTTTGCCCAATTCAATGTAGTTGGCAACCTCGGAGACAGTGTCAATTACGGACTTACTCAGATCCAAATCTGCCAGGTTCTGGCTCAAAACTCCTGGCTTAGCGGTCACGCCCTCAACTCGCTTACCCGCCAGCAGTGGCAATTCACCGAGTATTGACCGAAGAACGGAAGTTTTTCCCGCACCGTTTGGACCTAGAATTCCAATCCGCGCACCCGGTGCGATATTCCAGGTGATGTGGTCGATGAGGGTTCGAGTATCAAACCCGATTTTAGCGTCATGTAGTTCAAATACGGTTTTACCCAAACGAGCGCTAGCGAATTCCAATAACTCGACTGCATTGCGCGGTGGCGGTTCGGCGGCGATCAATTCATTGGCTGCGTCGATTCGAAATTGGGGTTTTGTAGTTCGCGCTGGCGGACCCCGCCGCAGCCAGGCGAGTTCCTTTCGCATCAAGTTTTGTCTTCGAGCTTCACTCACCGCGTCCTGGCGCATGCGCTCAGCTTTTGCAAGGACGTATGCGGAATACCCGCCAACGTATTCCTCAACGTTTCCGCCGACCACCTCCCACATGTGATCGCACACTTCATCCAGAAACCAGCGATCATGTGTCACGGTCACGATTGCAATCTTCGGCCGACCTTTCAGATGAGCCGCAAGCCACGCGATAATCTCAACATCAAGATGGTTCGTCGGTTCATCAAGGAAAAGGACATCAACTTCGCGAATGAGTTGTTCTGCCAAATAAGCGCGGCGCCGTTCGCCTCCAGAGAGATCTGAAATCCGTCGGTCAAGCTGCTCGGACTGGAAACCGCCTAACAGGGCGGTCAAGATTTCCCGCACTGCCGAGTCGCCGGCCCAATCATGTTCGTCGCGATCTCCCAACACGTGGCTACGAATCGTCGCGTGCTCAGCACTGGTCCCCACCTGGTCAAGTTCGCCCACGACCACACTCGCCCCCCGGGTGACTCGGCCTGAGTTAGGTGGTTCCGCCCCCGCCAGAACCCGGAGCAGGGTGCTTTTGCCGGCACCATTTCGACCTACGACTCCAATGCGTTCCCCCTTGCTCACACCGAGGGAAACATCGCGAAGTAGTGGGCGCTCCCCAAATGCTTTTGACACGTTCTCGCAACTGAGCAAATTGACTTGTTGGGGGGAGTCCACCGGGACATCATGCCCATCTGTCGCGATTGCCTTGCGAGCGGTCCAATTTTAGTGCAGCCTTTCGATCCTGGGTGAAGTAATGGTAGGGGGGTTTGTGCGATTATGCGTGTAGGACTGAAGAAAAATATGGTCCCAATCTCCGATGAAGTTTTGGTCCCTTCGCTCGGCAATGGAGTGAGTAAGCCCATAACACCGGAGGATGCCGAGAAACTACTCGAATCAGTCAGAGCGTGTCAATTGCCTGCGGCTGAAAGTGAATTTCACGTCGATTGGATGGGCATCCGCACTCGGATTGGCATGCTACCGTGGGCACCTAGTGAACTCGCTGGCATTACCTCAGAAGCACTACCAATTCCGGATGACTCCTATCGATCCGAAGCATCCGAATATGCCGCCCTTGCGCTTGCTCTAGATCGCGCAATCGACACCTTGTGCATTGTCGAAGTGGGTGCAGGTTGGGCGCCATGGGTAGTGGCGGGTCTAGCCACTGCCAAGCGAAGGGGCTTGCAAGGCCGCGGTCTAGCAATTGAGGCTGATCTTACGCATGCGTCTTGGGCTGTAATCCATGCACAAGACAATGGAATTGACGCTGAGCTAATCGAAGGAACCCCAACTGAAATTATTGATGCTCTGCGCTCCGCCACCACGGAAATGCAGATCATCCACGCCGCCGGCTGGATGGAGAACACCTTCGTAAGTTTCCCAGACGTATCCTCTGAAGACATGGGAGTCGCCGTGTGCACTCTCGGCACCACTGGAACCGACTACCGAGGTGCGCACCTCCCGCATGTCGAAATTCCAGCGATCGCACTCAGCCAAGTTTTTAGTGCGCTCAACATGCGGATTGATCTATTACATATTGACGTGCAGGGCGTCGAATTTGAGTTAACCTCACAGAACGCTGGGACAATTCAAAGCCACGCAGTGACCATGGCCATAGGGACACATAGTCGAAAATCTGAAGGGCAGCTTCAGCAGTTTTTCTTGGAAAGAGGGTGGGGGTTGCGAATTGACGAGCCTTGCACGGCAATTTTCACCATGACCCATCCCACTCTAGCGGGATTCACCGTGCAAGACGGATTTCAATTTTATGAAAATCCATTCTTGCTCGACCAAATCAAAAGCTAGCCAGACGTGATGCTGTTCGGCTAAACACGGCTTCAAGGACGGCGAGGCCCTCCGTGCTGGCGATTAGACCTAAAGCTGAATTTCGATCCAATGCCAGGCGCTCCTTCAAGATTTCCACCCAATTGCTTTCAATTTCCCGGGCGATCTCTACAAATGGCTCATTATCTCGTGCGGCTTGAGCCAGAATCTCAAACCACAACCCACTCCCGAAAATATCCATACCCCGGGACGCCCGGGCGATGACTTTCGCCAAGTCATGTGGATTGCAAGGCGAAGGGACGTCAATTGAGTCGAGACGCGAAACGACAATTTCATTAATGTACAACAAGCATTCACGCAATAGTTGGCTGTGATCGGCAAAGTGATGCAGCAATACTCGATGGCTCGTTCCGACGCAGGCTGCCAGTGTGCGCAGGGACTGATTCACCCCACCGGCGATCAACTGCTCACTCAGTAATTGAACCAACGTTAATTTTGAGCGAGAAAAGTCTGTTGATGTAAAAGCAGGTGCCTTCGGCATTATTGCTAATGTACCACATGGTACATTTATTACATGGCTTGGGTTTTCCTTGGAATTGCGATTGCGTGCGAAGTGCTGGCAACCACAGCCTTGAAACTCTCCAACGGCTTCTCACACGCGTGGTGGACTGCAGCCTCAATTGGCGGGTACGGACTCGCTTTCGTCATGCTTTCCTTTTCGGTGAAAACAATCCCTTTAGGTTTGGCTTATGCACTGTGGGCAGGAATAGGCACCATAACCGTGTTTTTGATCTCGCTCATCGCATTTAAATCTAGCGCAGAACCCATTGCCTGGGTCGGGGTTGTTCTCGTCACGATTGGATTAGTCTTTCTCAACCTAGGGAGCACGACCCACGCTTAGGGGTGTGTCAGCGTGGTCACTCTAAAGACCGGAATTTCCCGCACAATATTTCGCTGATACATCCGATAGGACGACCAGGCATCACCTAAGCCGCTATATATCCGTGCCGCTTCTTCACCTTGTGCTTCTGTGAACACTGCTTCACTCACTTCACCGTCAATCTCAATCTTGCCTTGGCCATGAGCTCGGACATTGAATACCCAGCCGGGGATTTCTTCTTGGCCGGCATTGGAACCTGCGATTCCCCAGCCCCCAGAATCGGGAACGGCCAGCAGCGGGGTCCTGCGCCATTCACCACTCCTGCGTCCAAGAGTGGTGATCCACACCACCTGCGCACCACCCGGAAAACGACGACCTAGTCTCCCCTTGCTTAACGTGTAAATTACACGATGTAAAACGGTGGTAGTTCGCAATACCGTTCCCCACACCAGGTCATAACTTTTAGATCCCACGCTCAGCTCCCACGCAATTCAAGTGCCACCGAATCGATCGCCGTTGCAAGTTCCCAATCAAGGGAAGTGATACCACCCGCAGAATGGGTGCTCACAGCGAACAACACTCTGTTCCAGCGAATATCAATATCCGGGTGGTGATCCATTCTTTCGGCAATCACCGCAACCGAATTAACTAATTCAATTGCTAGTAGAAAATTTGGTGCAATGAATTCTGCACTCAAGGCGTTGTCGATTCGAGACCAGTTCGCATTTCGATCTAGAAAGGACGCAATATCAGATTCAGTTGCAAGTTTTAGCATCACTTAACCGCCAATACTGCCGTTCGAGAACAACAGGGCCCCTACCCCAACTGACAAATCCGACTTCTTTCTGGAATCTATTGGACATCCAACCGATGCTCTGAGCGGTCGACTTAGCAAGAACCGTGTGCATAAAGCCACTGAAAATAAACATAATGCCCACCGGCGGGAAGAACATCCAAGCCAAAACCAGTGACAACGGTACGAACCAATTCCCCATAGGTTTCAGAGTAGCGGAGTTAGCCCGAAGGCAAGCAAGGTTTACTGGTTAAGAGTCGCTTTGCCGAATCTATTCAAGTATTTTCCTATTTCGTCGACACTCCGCGAGTTTCATCCAGGCGACTCATCATCGCAATGCGCCCCTCATGACGCCCGCCATCAAATGGTGTGGTCAAGAAAACGTGAAGCGCGTCCATGGCGACGTTATCTGCAGTTATTTGCTCACCGAAACACGCAACATTGGCGTCATTGTGTCTGCGGGCCATCTCCGCATCTCGCGAATCTCGAATCACGCCACCACGCACACCGGGGATTTTGTTCACGGCCATACAAATACCTTGCCCGCTCCCGCACACGAGAACTCCACTTTCGACTTCTCCCCCTGCCACCGCACGTCCCACCATGGCACCGAAGTCCGGATAATCACACCGTTCCTTATTGAAGGTCCCCACATCCAGGGTCTGATGCCCCTGCTCCATAAGCCACGCTCGCAAGGTTTCTTTAAGGGTAAAACCAGCATGATCTGATCCAATTGCGATCTTCATGGATTCTCCTGTTCGGTTATTTTTTCGATCATTATGTCGCGTTGAGCGCGAAGATACTCCACAGTTTCTCGATTGGGCACGACTACATCGGACCAATTGGGTGGGACAGGGAGACTCGTGAGGCCCGCTCCCAGCAGCGCGGCCCCGATCACCGCAGCATCAGGCGCATCCATCACTGCTAAGGGCAACCCGGTCGAGTCCGCAAGGAGCTGGCGAAACACCGGGTCATGGGTTCCACCTCCCACTAAAGGCGTCGGCCGCGGCAGAGACGCGCCGATGTTCTGAACGGTAATAGCGCCCAGTGCCACTGCCTGAGCGACTCCGACAAGAATACTTCGCAGTAGAGCTGAACGGTCCGTTCCTAATGACAAGCCATGCAACGAACCGCGCAGGTTCGGGTTCATGAACGGTGTCCGTTCTCCAGCGACATAAGGAACATACAACGGGTCGTCGTCCCGGACTCCTTCCGCGAGCGCGGCCGTCGCTTCTTCGATGGAACTACCAAACCACTTAAGTGCCGTATTGAGAGAGAGTCCGGCGTTCTGAACCGCCCCAATTCGGTACCAACCCGCACCAGGTTCTCCCACCACAGCAAACGTGTGGGTGCACAGGCTCGAATCGAGAGTTGGTCCTTCAAGAACGCGAACAGTTTGGGAACCACTCCCCACAGCAATAAAACCTTGGCCGGGAACAAGCCCGAGCCCAGCCACAACACAAGCCGTGTCGGCTCCACCAATTGCGCTCTCGATCTCTTGGCTCCCACACTTCACGAGTCCGCCATTTGACTGAGATGCTCGCACGGGGGGTAGCAGCTTTGGATCGATTGCAGACCAAGTCACCGCTTCCTTTGACCACTGGCCGGCTTCTACATCAAAGAGCAACGTGCCTGAGGCGTCACTCGGGTCTGTCCCGATGCTGCCACCAAGTGCAGCCCGTAGCCAGTCTTTAGGCTGCAAAACGTGGGATGCGCGCGCAAGGAGATCTGACTCATGACGCCCAAGCCAAGCGAGTGTCGTTGCCGCGAAACCTGGGACTGCTGGTGACCCTAGGTGCGCTAACAACTCTGCATCCATCTCACGAGCCATCCGCTCAGCTTCGGTGGCGGCCCGGCTGTCAGCCCAAAGGATTGCTGGACGCAAGGGTTTTAAATGGCGATCAGCGACAACCACTCCATGCATTTGCCCTGAGAAGCCGACTGAACTGGGCGTATCGTTCGATTCGGTCAACACACGCATTACTACATTTTGGGTGGCCGCAAGCCATACATTAGGATCACTCTCTGCCCAGCCAGGTTGGGTGGAACGGACTGAATAACTTTGACTGGCTCGTGCAAGCACCTGGCCAGACTCGCTCACCAAGGCGCACTTCACTGACCCCGTCCCGAGGTCAATTCCAAGCATGGTCATACGACGGGCCCTTTCGCCTCAATGTCCGCGATAATCAAACTCTACTGAAAGCTTAAAAAATTACGCTCCTGCTACACCTACACGCATGGGCTCGCGAGATGGGTTCGCGAACAAACCGTGCACAAAAGCCTTATGTTGGATTTTCCATGTAGCTCTCAGAAATAATCCATCAGTTTCGAAATGTGAGCACGAAAAATAGCCTCATCAGGGGGTGGGAAACTTGCCAGTTGTGGGTCGCCGGGGACTCGAACCCCGAACCTACGGATTAAAAGTCCGCAGCTCTACCATTGAGCTAGCAACCCCGATGCACAGGTAAATCCTAATGGTCGACCACTTTCCCGATAATCTGGCACCAAATGGGAATTGCCGCTAGCTCTGCTGGCCCATGGACCACAGCTGCCAAACGGTAGTGCGAACACTGCGAGGCTGCTGGAGCACTGAGACGACTGCATGAGCGACGTCGTCAGCTACCAGCCAGTCGGCGAAACGTTCATCGTTTTCAACGCGGCCAGCGCCAACTGCGAATTCTGTGCCCACACCGGCCGGGCACACGGCGGTGACGCGGATCCCCTTCTCCCGCAGTTCCCGATCCAAGGCACCGGCTAGACCAACCTGCGCAAACTTGGTTCCGGCGTACACGGCTTCGTCTCCACCTCCACGAAACCCCGCAACCGAGGAAACAATCACGATGTCTCCTGACCCGGTTGTTTTGAGCATCTCGGGAACGCCGGCACGAATAGTCCAGACTGTGCCGTCGTAATTGGTGTGCATCATGCGACGGAGTTCATCATCCGAGTGGTCCAAAATAGAGCCATAGATGCCGATACCAGCGTTCGGGACAATTGAGTCGATTTTTCCAAATTTTTCCACCGCTGCATTAATCAACGCCTGGTTGTCTTCAACCGAACGGACATCCATGGGACAAGCGACAGCGTTGTCAGGTCCGAGTTGCTCAACCAACGCATGCAGCCGTTCAGCGTTACGCGCACCTAGTGACACCTTGGCACCAAGTTCAACAAGTTGTTCGGCGGTTGCTTTACCAATTCCGGAGGTTGCTCCCGTGATGGCAACTACGGTGTCTTTTAGGTCGCGCAACGTGTAGGTCATGCTTTCATCCTAATGGTGCACTATGCGAGTACCGGTAGGCTGGTGACATGAAAACTGCCGTGATTTTCGGGTATGGGCTGGCAGGAAAAATCTTTCATGGGCAACTACTTCACTCTATTCCTGGTTTCGAGGTGATCGGGATTTTAACGGGAAACGATCAACGGGTATCTCAGGCGAAATCTGATTTTCCACATGCGCTGGTGAGCAATGATCTCGACGCTTTACTTGATTTGAACCCTGACTTGGTGATCGTTGCAGGCGCCAACGTCACTCACATGCCTCACTCACGAGCCGCACTTTCCCGCGGAATCAACGTCGTGATCGATAAACCAATCGCTGCTAACGCCCAGGCAGTTGCAGAGCTTGGTGAACTAGCGGAAGCCAACGGTGTCGCCGTTCTCCCATTTCAGAACCGCCGTTGGGATTCAGATTATCTCACTCTCAAAGCGGCTGTGGGTTCGGGAACGATCGGTACTCCACATAGATTTGAATCGCGGATGGAAAGATTCCGTCTTCTCCCCAAGGGAGACTGGCGGGAATTGAAAGATCCCGAAGCGCTTGGTGGCGTGCTCTACGATTTCGCACCTCATCTTGTCGATCAAGCCCTGGACCTCATGGGACCCGTGGTTTCGGTCAACGCCCACGCCCGAACCCTGCGCGAGATTCCAGTATCTGATGACGACCTACTAATCATGTTGCAGCACGAATCTGGTGGAATTTCTTATCTCGTGGGTTCACTCGCCACTGCTTTACCTGGACCACGATTCACACTCGCCGGAACTACAGGTGCCCTGCGCATTAATGACGTGGACACTCAAGAAAAGCACCTCAAACTGGGTGTGATTCCCGGAGACGGTTGGGGGGTTGAGTCTGATGAGTCAATTATTGAAATTTGGTCAAGTGATGCGGCCGGAGAACTCACGCATTCAACGTTGCCAAGTGAAATTGGCAACTGGCCCGAATACTATCGAGAGGTTCTGGCTTTCCTCACCGAATCTGTACTACCAACTGTCACGCTGGATCAAGCCGTAGCCACAACGCGGGTGATAGATGCAGCTCGAATTTCAGTTGCTAATGGTGAAGTTGTGCGCCTGGAGCCACCGGCAAGTCATTGAAGGTTTTCAAAACCCACTGAGTTTTCATGCGAGCCGGTTCACTCTTATGGCAGGCGATCACCGATTCACTAAACGGGCCGTTAAGTGAATTAGGTGCACCGGTTTGCGGTTCAACGCAGATCAAATCTCCATGGCCGGTGTAGATCACGAACCATCGGTGAGAGTTCGTTACCCGCAATTGCAATGCGCCAGGCCAATCAATAGTTACGACTCGATTTGGCACAATTAGGGCATCGTCGAGAGGCCCCCGGTTATTATCAAAATCGACGAGCTCACCGGTCGGTAGTGAACCTGACTTGGTGAGAATTTTTGCATCAGCAATGTGAAGCTGAGCGGGCGAACCCACGCTCAATGATTTGCGGAACCATGGGTGCCAGCCCACGACAACATTTATGGGCACCTCACTTCTTGGGGTGACTTGAATTATGGTCTCAAGTGAATGCGCGCGAATATTCCAAGTGAATGTGATGTCCAGGATACTTGACCAATCAGTTATTGACTGTCGTGCAATAAACGTCGTGCAGTCTTCGCTCTCTATGACGTTCCAACTTGACGCGGGGCGGTCAAATGACACTCCGTGAAGTGCCCAACCCTGATAGTTGACGTCTTGTTCCGATAATTCACCGTTCACACAGATTGAATTGTTCTCCAATCTGCCCGCCCAAGGGACCATGGGGTAAAAACCAAACTCCACTGGATCTTTGCCAGCAGCTCCCAGCAACTCGACTCCCTGGTATTGCCAACTCATCGCCCGCCCTGCGAGCCTGGTATTAAAAATTAATTGATGGCCACGAAATCCGACTTCCACGTGCGAGTCATTAGATGAGTACAAACGCTCGATCCATTTCGTGCAATGGATCTGACAGCAGCGGTCCAAATGCGGCTTCTGCCGCCCCAGCAAGCGGGCTGTTCAGTAACAAAGAAGGAAGCGAGATATGAGCCCGGGTCTGAGTATTCGGCCGAGACTGATCAATTCGTGCGTCCACCACTTCACTGATGTACGGATAGATCTCTGCTAGGTGGCCACCAAGAACAATATAGTTGGGATCGATACTGTTCATCAGGTTGACGAGTCCGACACCAACCCACTCACCCACCCCTGACAGTGCTCGTTTTATGTCAGTAAGCTCCGTCAGCGACTCTGCCACAAGATCCGAAAATGAACCTTGACCCGGCAAAAATCCCACCGCAGAAAAAATCGCGTCTCTGCCCACTTCCGTCTCCCAACACCCCCGGCTTCCGCAGTTGCAGGGTTCGCCAGTTGGATTCACCACCATGTGTCCCAATTCGCCTGCGAAGCCACTGCCCCCGGCTAACACCTTTCCTCCCAAAACAACTCCACCGCCCACACCAACATCTCCCGACAGGTAAACAACACTCGATGTAGCGGTGGCAGCACCACGAACAAATTCGGCGACCGCGCCAAGATTCGCATCATTTCCTAAGACCACGGTCGGGCAAACCCCGATATGTGCACATAAGGAATCTGTCATCAATTGACCGAATGGAACATCGATCCAACCCAGGTTGGGCGCCTTGCGAATAAAGCCAAGCTCAGTCTCCACTACTCCCGGGATCGCGATGCCCACTCCAAGCCAGACCGCTCCAGTGGGTAACGAAGCAAAAAGTTCGTCCGTACTCTCTAAAATTGTGGCAATTGCTTTTTTCACCGGATAAGGACCATCCTCGCGGGATCGGTGAATTGTTGCCAGCACTTCACCGCCCAAACCGACAGCGGCGGCAACTATCCGATCAACGCCAAGATCAAATGCAAGAACAAAATTGTGTGAACTACTCGTGCGCACAACTAGAGAAGGGCGACCGCGTGACCCACCCACTCCAGAAACTTCCTCCACCAGGCCTACTTTTGCCAGATCTGAGACAAGCGCCCCGATGGTGCTGCGATTGAGCCCGGTAAGAAGCACCAGATCTGAACGGCTTAATTCGCCGTTCTCATGCAGATAACGCATGACTCTGGCGAGATTGTGCCGCTTGACTTCGTCGGGTGTGACTGGTGATGGTTTCAACATTTCGAGGGCGTTTTACCGCATGACTCCTTGCGACCGTTTACGTGACAGCGCATCTGCACCCGCTGCCAACATCAGCACGGAACCGGTGATCATTAACTTGACACCCGCGGAGTAACCCAACAATCCCATTCCGTTGTCAATCACTGCGACAACCGCGCCACCAATAAGGGCATCGTGGATTCGACCCCGACCACCGAAAAGACTGGTTCCACCAATAACCGCTGCCGCAATAGCATTCAGAACGATGAACTTTCCGGCATTAGGATCAACTGAAGCCGCTCGAGATGCGAAGACGATGCCCGAAAAAGCTGCTGTTCCAGAACAAATTGTGAACACGATGATGCGGATGCGACTGACGCTAATTCCCGCGCGCCGTGCGGCTTCTACATTGCCACCGACAGCGTACACGTGGCGACCAAAAGTGGTTCTGTTCAAAATAAAGCCGTATACCAATGTCAATACTGCAATGATCGGCACGATTATTGGCACACCACTTAGCGGGTTTAGTTCAGGATTCACACTACGTTCTAAACTCAATGCCCACACAATTGCGAAACCAATTACTGCCATAACGACGGTTTTGATAAGGATCATGGACAGTGAATTTGCAGCGAAGCCTCGGGCGAGTCGACGAGAGCGACCGATAAATGAGAACAGAAAATAACCAATAATTACTACTGCGTAAAAGACCCAACCGAGCCAGATCGGCAAATTCTTGTTCTCAATTGCTAGGACCACTTCGTCCGTCACCCGGACGTTCCCACCAACACCAATGATTACCAGGATAAGTCCTTGAAAGGCAAGGAACAGTGCCAACGTCACAACAAATGATGGGATACCAATCTTTGCTACCAAAATTCCAATAAACAGACCAATCGCGATTCCGGCAAGCAGGGCGATAGCGATCGCAATGGGCCAAGCAAATCCCCACCTAGACAAAGACACGGCAAGCAGGGCGCCGGCCACACCTGATGTCACTCCAGCTGACAAGTCGATCTCTCCAAGGAGGAGCACAAAAATTAACCCCATGGCCAAAATCATGACTACCGCCGCTTGGGTGAAAAAGTTTGCGAAGTTCAAAGGTGTAAAAAAAACGGGATTCGCAAGTGAAAATAGGGCAACCAATACAACGAGCCCGATGACTGCAGGCAACGAGCCCATGTCACCGCTACGCACCTTTATTCGATAAGCCTTCCATGATTGAGCAACGCCACTGGCCTTGGACTTCATGTACTCAGGGACTTCGACGTCGGTACTCATGAATTCGCTCCGCTCTGCGCCGTCAGGTCAGTTTTTCCGCCAGTTATGTACTCGACTACCTCTCCGCTATTGGTTTCGGCTACTCGAAGTCGAGTCACCATAGTTCCTAGATAGAGGACGTAGACATAGTCGGCCACTTCAAAAATATCTTGCAAGTTATGAGAAATAATTACGACGCCGAGCCCGCTGTCAGCCAGCCTGCGTACCAATGCAAGTACTTGTTCCGTCTGAGCCACACCGAGTGCAGCAGTCGGTTCGTCAAGAATGACTACTTTGTTGTTCCATAACACTGATCGTGCAATAGCGACAGTTTGTCGTTGTCCACCTGAGAGACTTGACACTTTTTGTCGCAAAGAGGAAACAGTTCGCACCGACAGGGACTGCAACGTCTCGCCAGCGCGCGACTCCATGTCGCCTTCATCTAGCGCCACGCCACGCTTCAGTTCTCGTCCAAGAAACATGTTTTGAACAATGTCAAGATTGTCACAGAGCGCTAAGTCTTGGTACACCACTTCAATACCCAGTTGCGAGGCTGCACGGGGATCACCAAGTTCAACTTCCTTGCCGTCAAAAAAAATCGTTCCGCTGTCAAAAGGCTGTATTCCCGCCAACCCTTTGATCAGGGTTGACTTGCCCGCACCGTTGTCGCCAACGAGCGCTGTGACCGAACCTGCTTCGACGGAAAAGTCAATTCCTTGCAGCACGTCGACCGCACCGAAACTCTTGGTAACGCCCTTGACTTCCAGGATAGCACTTGGAGATTCCATTTTTTCGCCTCATTTTCCTTTGCAAAACAATCGCACCAGAGTAGAGGAATTTGGCGAACCAGAAACCACTTTTGATCAATTGCTGTGATAGCAGTGTGGGCTCGCACTGAAGTGCGAGCCCACACCGTTTACCTATTTAATCTTTACTGAATGCCCAATTCGGTACACACAGCTGCTACGTCATCCGCACAGAGCGCGGCCACGTCAAAGCCAGGAGATGCGTCAATAACATCCTTGACATTTTCGGAGTAGATGATGACTGGGTCTGAGTACTTCGCTGGAACAGTCGTTCCGTTGACGTCCACGGTCCCTTCTACAGATGGGGATTCGCCATTAAGTAGCGCGATGGCGAGTGCCGAGGCATCGCCAGCTTCAAGTGCAGTGTTCTTGAACACTGTCATGCACTGCTTTCCGAGGAGAACGTTTTGTAAACCACCAGTGGTTGCATCTTGTCCGGTCACGGGGAGCTTAATGCCGTTCTTGTCCAAAACTGCAATTGCAGCTCCACCAAGACCGTCGTTGGCGGCGAGAACGCCATCAATATTTCCACCAAGGTCCGTGAACATCTGCTCGAAGATGACGCCACCCTGTTGGTTATCCCAGTCTGGGACCGACTGGTCATTAACTGGTGTTACTCCTGCAGCTGCAAGGGTGGTTTCGTAACCTTCCTTGAACATCGCGGCGTTACCGTCAGATGGCGAACCGTTGAGGAACACGACTGCCGCAGCAGCAGGATCAATGCCATTGTCGCCGAGGCACTTGAGAAGACCTTCACCCTGAAGCTGTCCAACCTTTACGTTATTAAAGGAAACGTAGTAGTCAGCAGGTGCAAATGGACGATCGTATGCAATTACCGGGATGCCCTGCGCCTTCGCTTTTTCAGCAACCGTTGCACCGGAACCGTTCAAGTCAACCAGAACCATTACCCCACAGCCACCTGCGAGCATTTGGTCTCCGATGGTGAGGTACTGGGTTGTGTCGCCCTGAGCATTCTGGATGTCTGCTGAGAATCCGGCTGATTCAAGAGCGTTTTGAATTGCTGGACGATCCTGGTTTTCCCATCGATCTGAAGACTGGCTGTCTGGCAGGATGACGCAAGCTGTTCCAGTATCTTCTACTGCGGCTTCTTCAGTTGCTTCTGCCTCTTCAGTGACTGCGCTTTCTGATGCAGTGTCTGTGGCTGCTGTGTCGTCACTCGACGAACAGGAGGTAAGTACTAATGATGCTGCCGCGATGCTCGCGAAAGCTACATATAGCTTCTTCTTCATATGTATTTCCTTTCAGTGCAGGAATCTCCTGCTTAACTTTTTCCGAGAAATTAGATTCCCAGAATTCGATCAATGACTAATTGATCAAGTGCTTCGTTGCCGTAGGACCTAGCCGCAAGCGCATCTGGATCAAATGACTCACGAAGCAATCCGTCAGCAACTTCAGACGTGAAGTTGCCAACGCTCGGTTCCGCGAGTTCAGGTGTGCTCGATCTGTCCAGTGCTGCCTTCACCCGAGGATCTTGGTCGAACTCACGTGCCTTGGCTGCGAGTGCGAGATAGGTGCGCATGCATCCGCGCGCGAAGTCCCAAATACCGTCACCCCATTCGTTACGGTAGGGGCGCGCATCAAAGTGCTTCGGCCCGGTGTAGTCAGAGTTTTCCAACAACCGCACCAACATGAAGTCGTCTTTGATGCCTTCAGACCCAAAGCGCAGGTCTTGATCAAAACGTCCAATTTTTTGGTCATTGAGGTCAATGTGGTAGAGCTTTCCTTGCCACAAGGCTTGGGCAACTCCTTGGAAGAAACTCAGTCCTGCCATAGTTTCGTGGGCGACTTCGGGATTGAGGCCGACCATAGCTGGATTTTCGAGTTGATTAATAAATGCCATGACGTGGCCAATTGTGGGAAGAAAGGTATCCCCTCGCGGCTCATTCGGCTTTGGCTCTAAGGCAAAACGAATGTCGTATTTTTTTTCGGAGACATAGCCGCATAAAAAGTCCAAAGCTTCCTTGTACCGGTCAAGTGCATCGGCAGGATTCTTGCTCGCGGCACTCTCGACCCCTTCACGACCGCCCCAGAGAACATACGTGGATGCTCCCAGCTCGGCAGCAACATCGATGTTGCGCAATGTCTTTTGAATCGCATAGCGTCGGACATTTCGGTCATTTGAAGTGAATGCGCCATCTTTGAAAACTGGGTGCCAGAACAGGTTAGTTGTCGCCATGGGGCATACCAAGCCCGATTCGTCCAGTGATTTCTTGAAGGCATCAAGCTCGGCGCGGCGCTGTGATTCGCTCGCTCCAAAAGTCATGAGATCGTCGTCGTGGAATGAAACACCCCAAGCGCCAATGTCCGCGAGTCCCTTGACAAAGTCTGAGGTGGTGATGGCTGGTCGAGTTGCATCACCAAATGGGTCTCGACCGATATGGCCGATGGTCCACAGGCCGAAGGCAAATTTATCTTCTGGAACGGGCGTAAGACGATCCATCACGAGTCCCTCAATCCACATTGGATGACTAAATTGTTGTGAGCGACAACATAATCTCATTTTTTAAGCAGTGCAACTAAAAATGGCCATATTTATCAACATTCGGGTAACAATTTCATTACGGAGATCTGGCTATTCGGTGAAAAGAGTCGTCAATCGCTCGGCGGAGTCGAGGGCCGTCACAAAAAACATCGAAGGTTCCACTAACTCCAGTTCCAAAATGACCGGCCTCCCGTAGGGGTTATCGAGCAGGTCAACCCGCGCGTACAGCGGAGTGCCAAAACTCCTAGCGACGTATGCGATGACCGCGTCTGCCAATTCACGTTGTGCCTGGCTTGGGTCCCGGGGTGAAATGTCCTCTTTGAGGAATAAGCCATGCTCTTTTTCGGCCAGCACATTGGGGGCCAGGAGCGGGCCCTTGCGAACTGCATGCGAATAGTCGCCACCAATAAAAAGTTGCGCCGTCTCTCCCACCTCATCAACAGCTGCCAAGTATGGCTGCACCATTGCAGTTTTTCCATGGGAAACAATTCGATTAATGAGATCTTGAGCATTGCGCTTCGAACCCGGCCTATCCGCGGGAAAACGCATAGTGTCTTGGCTGCCGGCAGAGACCGTTGGTTTAACCACAAAATCCGCGGTATTCGGTGGGTCCCAACCGCTGTCCCCGCCTGACACAAATTGAGTGTCAACCACGGGAAACCCCGCGGAAGCTAAGTCTTTGAGGTAAATCTTGTCGCAGTTCCATCGAATAGTCTCGAATGAATTTCGAATCCGGGACTTATTCGATTTCGCCCATGCTAAGAATTCTCCTAGCCGATTGGTGTAGTCCCAGGTGTTTCGGATAATTATCTGATCAAACAGCGTCCAATCAATGCTCGAATCAGACCATATGGCTGGCGCCGCCTCAATCCCGATCTTGCGAAAAAGATTGATTAGTGGCTGGTCATCGGGGTCAAGGTCGGGAAGTTGCTCGCAGGTTGCGAGGGCTATTCGAGTGGTCACCCGACACATGTTAGTCAGAATGAGTTTGCCGGAAAGCGCTACCTTTTTAGGAGACTGTTACCACGATGTCTCGAATTGAACCATCGGGACTGGTGACCGTAATAGTGGCTGTTCCTGGGGAAAGCGCCTCAGCACCTGGGTTAAAGGTCGCACTTCCGTCATCTTTACCTTGTATGACCTCAAGTACCTCAGCATTGTCGACCGCGATCGTCGTATTTGCTGGGTCATCAACCACAATGTCGATAAAAGCGCCCACTGTGGCCGACGCATCGGTTTGATCCGCCGTGACAATGACCGGTGGGAGCATTTGGTTCGACTCTGAGGAGGTAGTTGTGTCGGTTGTAGGGTCATCGCTGCTTGAACAACCCGCAAGAACCGTGACGCCAAGAATGCTGATCGCCCCGACTGACGCAAACTTGCTGATGCTTTTCATATGTACTCCTATCACGTGGATTTAGTCTATCCTCAATGCTCAGACGAGTATAACCCAGAAAAGGTTCCGCTAAGTCAGTTCATTTAGTTGGGCTACTCGATCAGCATGACGCCCGCCTTCAAAAGGCGTGGACAGGAAAACGGCAAAAGCTTCTTGTGCGAGTGATGCATCAGTCACCCGTCCGCCGAAGCAGGCCACATTCGCATTGTTGTGCGCTCGTGCCAGTTGTGCATCTTCGACCGTTCGGATGAGGGCCGCGCGGATTCCTTGAATTTTGTTTGCCGCCATGCAGATCCCTTGGCCGCTACCGCAGACAGCAATTCCGAATTCCGCTTCACCTGCGGCCACAACGCGGCCAAGCTCTGCTCCGAACTCTGGGTAGTCAACCCGTTCTTCGCTGAAGCCACCTACGTCGTAAATCTGGTGACCCAGGTCGAGTAGCCATGCGCTCAGGGCGTTTTTAAGCTCGAATCCGGCATGGTCGCTGCCTAGTACAAGTTTCATGAACTTTCCCAACTTCTGATGGACAACACAACCGAACTCCTGCCATGACATTATCTCTCTGTGAGTACACCTGCAAACATCAAATTGAACCCGTCTGAATCAGTCGTAGTGGTCGTCGGAAGTCTTAACACAGACTTCCTTCTTACACTGGACACTTTCCCAGCATCCGGTGAAAGCGTTCTTGGCAAAACTTTCGAGCAGGCGCCTGGCGGGAAAGGTCTCAACCAGGCCGTTGGAGCTTCCCGACTTGGCGCCCAAGTTGCCATGATCGGCGCTGTTGGAGGTGACCAATTCGGACACGGCTTGATTCAAACCCTGGCAGACGAAGGAATCGACTCTCTCGTGAGTCAGGTGCCGGATATCAGTACCGGGATGGCGATTATCGAAGTGGAAAGCTCCGGCGAGAATCGCATAATTGTGGTCTCCGGTGCCAACAACTCTCTGAGCGAAAATGCTGTCGAAACATCGCTACGAGAAATTGCTCGTGAATACCGGATCGGGGTAGTACTCACCCAAGGTGAAATTCCGGTCCAGACTACGGAAAAAGCATTAAAGGTGGCGAAAGAATTGGGAGCGATCACGATTTTGAATCCTGCGCCTGTACGTGACTTCCCTCCATCCGTTTTTCCCCTCGTTGACTACTTGGTTCCCAATGAACACGAAGCTCAGGGGCTATGTACGTTGGAAGGCAACGCTTGTATATCTATGCTCGACTTCGTTGAGGTCGCGACATCCATTGTTGATCTGGGTGTTGGCTCCGTGATCATCACACGCGGAGAGAAGGGTGCAGTGTGGTCAACAGCGACTGCATCGGGGCAGGCGGCGGCATTTCGAATTGTCCCCGTTGACACGGTTGCCGCGGGGGATGCCTTCTGTGGCGGACTTGCAGCTGCATTAAATGAAGGGCAGCCATTGAATGAAGCCTTGCGTTGGGCGAGTGCTGCCGGAGCATTAACTGCAACACGCGTGGGCGCAGCCGCCTCACTACCACGACGACCCGAAGTTGAAGAACTACTACTTTAGGGAGCGGGGAATCCTACGGTCACGGGATTGCCGTTTCGGGTAATTGTGACCGTTCCATCACTGATTTGCACAGGGACACTCTCGGCTGATCCTCTTGGCACAAATACCGTAACCATCACTTGCTGATCGCCTTTGCGGGGAACAGTTGTTGACCGTGACAAGACCGTGCCAGGTGCCTTTACACCCCAGTCCGTGGTGTGCCAACCAATTGAAGAACCTTCTACCGCTGAACTCAAATTCCAGTCACCAACACCTGCCTTGATTACATCAACTCGCTGATCACCCGACACCAGTGTCAACTGACCCTCGGTGCCTTCAACTCCGATTCCGGGACCAATTTGCCAACGTTGCGATATTTCACGTTTCTTGTAATTCTTCCGCTTTTTCTTGCGGACTTTGACTTTGGTTGCATTTATATAATCTGCCACAACGAGTGCATCGCTTCCACGAACATAAGTCACACAGCGAGTTATTTCGGACTTTTTCCACGAATTGTCAACCAAGCATGAATAGTCGTTGCCTCCAGAGCGAGAGTCCGAACGACTTTTGGTTTTAACCACACCCTTCCCGCGATTGTATTTTGTATTGGAGACTGTGAATGTGGAATGAGCCGCCCGTGTTTTCACAAAAGATCGTAATGAGCTGGAGTTGTAGCGGTACGGGCCCGGATCCGAAATCCAGGGCACTCCACGAGAATAGAAAGTCAATGATCCGCCATCGTCATGGGTATGAGCCGTGGCCGGTCGAATACCCTTATATCTCAGCGAATAATAAGTATCCGGCGCACCCGAGCCACTGAGAGCCCACGAATGGCGGCCGAAAATGTAGCCACCGTCGTAAGCCCTGTAGACCGGGGTGGGTGGCGTTCCGATCGCACCTTTACTGCGCAACCAATCCGCGCGCCAGTCCCCGACTCCGAAAGTTCGGCGAAGTTCAACTGCGGCGGTATCACCAAGTGATTCAAGTCTGAAATCAGGTCGGACTGCCTGTGCAACAAAGCCGTACAGCAATCCACGAAGTTGTGGAATTGGTTCGTTAGGTATCCCACATGTGGCTGCTGCTGCCTCCACGGTCGACAGTAGCTTCTCCATATACATTGCATAATGTGGGGATCCTTCAACATCACTGCCATCGCTATTAATTACTCCTCGGGCGATTGCAACAAGATGATTCCAAGCAGCATTTCGCAGATTGACATCTCCCACGGAACAGAAAGTTGCGAGGGCGCCCAATTGGCGAGTGAGGTCTGTGTTATTTGCACCGATCTTGACATCGGTCCCACCACGATACGTTTTCCACATCGAGGTTGCGTCCCGTACCGCTGCCTGCTGAATGATTGGATCCTGCAATGTTTGCCACGCACAAGCAAGTGTTTGGGTTCGTAAACCACCGTAGATTGATGCGTTCACCCAGTAAGAACGCTTTCCTTGATGGTCATCGATCCAGTCGTACATCAGTTGTTTGAATCGGTCCACCATCGCTTGGTTCTGTGTATTGACCCCACGAAACAAGAGCGGCAACGCCCAGCGCAGCGAATTAATATGCCGATTTCCGGAGAGGTCTGCTGAAGATTGTGGTCTCCAGTCGGGATTCTCCGTGAGCGAGTACGTTCCTCCCTTGTCAAGATTTACTTTCCCCACCATCAAAGCTCGGGCTCGGTTGCGCTGCTTCTTCACCGACATCGGGAACAAACTCGTGCACCAACTGCCGAGTGCCGTGGGCATGACCGGAGGAGCTGGGGCAGGCACAGCTGGTTCCGCTGGAGCCGGCGAATCTTCCGCGTGAGCCACCGACCCAAGAGTTGACAGGCAAATGGCAGCGCACACCACGAAGGTGGTTGTCCGCGCTGGGAGAAGTCGACCTTTCGGCCGCAGCGACCGCATGTAAGACATCATCACCCGAGCGGAGGTAGTTATGGCGAACCGGGGGTCTCTTGGCATGTCGCGACCCGCTCATTTGCGGCATTCATCGAGGGGGAAGTGGGTCCCAGAACCCAACCAAGGCTCCCCAGCATTCCGGTCACCAGGGGTTTAACGGCAGTCATTGGGATTGTCGGTAGCCCCAATAGTTCCCGCTGGTATTTCGGCATTGTTGCGGCCGCACCGGCAAAAAGCGCACTGTACGGCGCTTTTGCAGCAAGTGGGACCGGTGCATTTCTCACAAATCTCACCGTACGAAGTGCCCGTTCACCACCACAAAGATCTGGTCTGAAAGCGTTGAGTTGGTCGTGTAGTTCGTCAAAACTTCGAGGCGGATCGGTGACTCCAACCATTTCACCAGCGATCGCCCACTCGCGCACGTACTGGTCCGGGCCGCCAGGGATTGGCCCACCCCACACTAAATGCGCAGCTAAGAATGAGTCTGCAAAAGCGACATGAACCCAACGTAAGAGATCTGAATCTGTTGCCTTGTAATCCATTTCTTGACCGTGCGCGTTTATGTAACTCCCCGTTACTTTTCGATGCATTCCGCGAACGCGTGCGCACTCTCGCTCTGCCATCTCGGTGTCACCGAATGTCACAACCGTCAGCCACTGTGTAGTTCCTGCCAAGCGACCAAGTGGGTCTGCCTCGTAGCGCGAATGCTCGTCGACGCCGGCAAGGGCACCGGGGTGCAATGCCTGCATGAGCAGTGAACGCACACCACCCACCAGCGTGGGCAGGGAACCGTGCACGGCCCACGTTGCCGAACCAGGACCAAAAAAACCCTCATCAACACCGCGGCTTAATTGCGTCACCCATTCGGGCGCTCCGTCGGGCTCCCCAGACACCATGCGTCTAAAACCTGAGGCGATTCGCTCACGGGCGATAGAAAGTGGGTTGATCACGGACTAACCCTGCCCAATAAACACCAAACCCGCACCTCGAGGGGTGCTCACGGCGCTCACGGCTGCGCGTCACTCACCGTCGGGTTCAGCAGAATCGGAAACATTGTTTTCAGCGTATGGGAATTGCAGTGCGTCACGGTCATCACGCGACAGAACTGAGCCCGCCGTGGAGGAGGTCACGGCGGGCTCAGGCTTTACGGGGTCATGACAAAAGTCACTTGTGCTTAGATTTTTTCAGCCGTCGCAAGAGTTATGTTGACTGAGAGTGTGTCGCCATTGCGTAGCACGGTGAGTTCAATTTCATCTCCCGGAGCATTCGCGCGAATGGCAACTATCAAAGCGGTTGAATCACTGATCAAGTTGCCAGCGACCTTGGTGATCACGTCGCCTTCTTGCAACCCGGCAGCCTCAGCCGGTGACCCCGAAGTTACTTGTGCGACAGCTCCACCGGGACCTTCGAAGCCCATGTCGAGTTGAACACCAATCACCGGAGTTTGGGATGTTCCGGTATTAATCAGCTCATCAACAATTCGTTTCGCTGTATCAATTGGGATTGCAAAACCAAGTCCGATGCTTCCCGCGGCATCACCTCTGCCCACCGTCGCGATTGCAGAGTTAACTCCAACTACTTCACCTGCCATGTTCACAAGTGGCCCGCCAGAGTTACCGGGATTAATCGCAGCATCTGTTTGAATTGCGTTGATATACGCCGTATCCCCCTGACCGCCAGCGGTCACCGGGCGATTAAGTGCACTAATAATTCCCGAAGTCACGGTCCCTTGGAGCCCCAACGGTGAACCAATTGCAATGGCAATGTCGCCCACGTTGACTGTTTCAGAACTACCCAGTGTCAATGCGGGTAGTTCAGTACGATCGACTTTAACAACAGCAATGTCGTAACCCGGGTCGCCTCCTACGAGCGTTCCCGTCGCGGTTGAACCGTCAACAAAAGTTACATCGATAGTTCCGTCATTTCCTGCGTCCCCTGCCACGTGATCATTGGTAACGATGTATCCGTCGGAGCTCACAACAAATCCGGTTCCAGTCCCATCACCCTGCGATCCCGACACATTTAGCTGAACCACGGAAGGTTGCACCGCCGCGGCGACCGCGGCGACGGATCCGGCTGCGGGATCAATTGAACCACCGGATAGAACCGCGATGGGTGAACTCGAATTACTCTGAGCAACCGTGTAGCCAACTGCTCCACCTACTGCCCCGCCAAAGAGTGCCGTGATCGCTGCTCCGGTAATTACCAAGCCGACACGGGATTTACCTTTGGGAGTTGCACCTATCGGTGTATCGAAAGTTGGATTTGGATCAGGTTTTGGATCCACTGACTCTTGAGCCAATGTGTCAACATTCATTGTTCTATCTGGATTAATGCTCTCGGGTGCAATGGTCATTTTGTTCCTCCTGAATTGGTTGCTGTGCCCATTAGAGCGACCGTGCACCCGATTGGCTCCATCAAAATCAATACTTTGCCGAGCCCAAACACAATCTTTACCATTCCCTTACAAAACTACACAGAATCCACTACGGCTAGAGTTCAACCGTGCGTGAAGTAACAAATCCCAGCGAGGTGGCAAATGCGCTCGCACGAGGACATCTAGCGATCCTGCCCACCGAAACGGTTTATGGCCTCGGTGCTGACGCCGACAATAAAATTGCCGTAGGCCGGATCTTCACCGCAAAGAATCGCCCGGCGAACCACCCCGTGATCGTTCACATCTCTGGCCAGGAACACGTCAGCGCTTGGGCCGCACAAATTCCCGAATATGCCAAAGATCTTGCAACCGCATTTTGGCCCGGACCCTTGACCCTGGTTCTTGAGCGACTCCCCCGAGTGGGTGACTATCTCACCGGTGGCCAAGACACTATTGCCATAAGAGTTCCGCAGCACCCCGTCTTCCGACAGGTCCTCGCAGCCCTGGCCAAAGAAAAAAATGATCAGGCGGCAGGGATCGCAGCGCCGAGCGCAAACCGTTTCGGCAATGTGAGTCCCACGTCACTGGCGCACGCGGTTGAGGAACTCAATGACTATCTTGCGCAAGACGACCTAGCTCTCGACGGAGCAGGCTCACGGATCGGAGTCGAATCCACAATTATCGATGCAACTGCGTCAAAACCAATCATTCTTCGTCATGGCGGCGTCACGGCTGAAGACATTGACACAATCGTTCACCTTTCACGTAACGAAAGTCACGTGCGAGCACCCGGCACTCTCGCGTCCCACTACAGACCCAAAAGGCAACTGGTGCTCACCACAGAGTCTGAACTAAAAAATTCCCGGGGCGGGGCACTGATTGCGATGCAAGATATTGAGACACCGGTTGGATTTAACCGAATTGCTTCCCCTGAAAATGCTGATCAATATGCCCACGTTCTGTACTCGGCTTTACGCGAAGCCGACAAATCTAGTGAAGCAGTTATTTACGCTGTTCCGCCCACCGGTGGTGGGCTCGCTGCAGCAATTCGAGACCGACTCAACCGGGCTGCTACATAGTAAGTACTACTTCGGTGCCATGCGCAATGCCGCATCTAGTCGAATGGTTTCGCCGTTAAGGTAGTGGTTTTCTAGGATCGCCTGCACTAGATGTGCATATTCGTCTGGCAAACCCAAACGCTTTGGGAATACCGGTGTTGATGCCAGCCGCTCTTTCAAACCCTCCGGCATGGTGTCGTAGATCGGCGTATCAATTAGTCCTGGCGCAACGGTCATAACTCGGATTCCGGTAGCTGCGAGATCACGGGACAACGGAAGAGTCATTCCAACAATGCCGCCTTTGCTCGCGCTGTACGCGGCTTGACCAATCTGCCCATCAAAGGCGGCGAGGGACGCGGTCATCACGATCACTCCCCGCTCCCCGGAGTCTTGTGGCTCGTTCTTGGCAATATGTGACGCAGCGATTCTGGTGACGTTGAAAGTTCCCACGAGGTTGATGTTGATCACTCGACGGTAGTTGTCAATCGGTGCGGCATTATTTTCTCGATCGAGGGTTCGCTCAGCCCAACCGATCCCTGCACAGTTAATTGCCGCATCAATTCGACCAAAGCGGGTAATCGCAGCGTCCATGCCGGCGACAATTTCATCCGTGTTTTGCACATCGACCCGCACGGCAAGTGCAACATCGCCCAATTCTGACGCAAGTTTTTGTGCAGCTTCCAGATTTAAGTCGGAGATAACAACGCCTGCGGCTCCATTAGCTGCCAAGCGTCGAGCAGCAGCCTCACCTAGCCCAGATGCCCCACCACTTATGAAATAGACCGAGTCAGCAATATGCATGGTTCACAGCCTACCCGTAGCCCAACTCGTGTAAACGCTCGTCGCTGATCCCAAAGTGATGCGCCACTTCATGGATCACCGTTATTTTGACTTGGCGAACCACGGCTTCCTCTGATCCACACATCCGCAAGATGGGTGTGCGGTAAATGGTGATGTGGTCGGGGAGAAACCCCGAATATCCGGTTCCGCGTTTTGTGAGCGGGACTCCGTGATACAACCCCAGCAGATGGGGTCGACCAGGTTTCTGCTCCTCCACAAGCACAACTATGTTCTCCATCAGGGCCACGAGTCCCTCGGGAATAGTGTCTAAGGAGTCACTCACGAGTTCCTCGAACCGAGCCAATGGAACATCAATCACGGCTCAACCTTCACATGTGAGGGCGAGTACCACTCACGGAGGTCTCTCCCCTACACTTCCCAGTTGCACCAGGTCCCCATCGTCTAGTGGCCTAGGACGCTGCCCTTTCACGGCGGTAACGCGGGTTCGAACCCCGCTGGGGATACGATTTCTATAGTGTGGAGATCACAAGTTTGGCCCCGTAGCGCAGTTGGTTAGCGCGCCGCCCTGTCACGGCGGAGGTCGCCGGTTCGAGTCCGGTCGGGGTCGCTTAGTTCGGAGAGATCCGAACTTGTTGGCCAGGTAGCTCAGTTGGTACGAGCGTCCGACTGAAAATCGGAAGGTCGACGGTTCGATCCCGTCCCTGGCCACCCATCGCCTCTTTCTCTC
>Ga0209199_1000416_pt1 | contig 61292 bp, 57 predicted proteins | sample COGITO_mtgs_1105_7_FD_184805 | JGI IMG/M metagenome (GOLD analysis project Ga0209199, IMG submission 184805) | Pelagic marine microbial communities from North Sea - COGITO_mtgs_110523 (SPAdes) (version 2) | ecosystem: Environmental > Aquatic > Marine > Epipelagic ... | reverse complement strand
ATGAATTTTATTTAGACCAAACCTTTGATAGTGTAGCTCACGCAAAGAGAGCTGCAAAAAACGCAATTAATTTATACAACGAAATAAGATTACACTTATCTTTAGATTATAAAACACCAAATAGGGTGTATAAATTATCAGCTTAATTCAATTTTAACCTGTAGCCATATTTCAGGACAAGACATTTCCTAAAATGTAGCAAAGATCGAAAAAACTAAATGATGGAATAATTTGACTTATGTTTAAAACAGATAGATTAAGATTTAAAATATTGCATTCTAAATATGAAAAAGATTTAGAAAAATTACTTTGTAAAAATCATCTAGTAATGAAAACAACCCTAAAAGGAAGAGTTTTTACTAAAGAAGAGTTTAAAAAATTAATAAAAGAAGATTTCATTAAGTCAAAAAATGATAAAATTGGGTTTTGGTGTTTGACATCTACTTCAGAAGATGAAATTATTGGAATTTCGGGCTTATTAAAATGTGACTACTTAAATAACTATAATTATGAATTCGGATTTATTCTTAATGAAAATAATTGGGGAAAAGGTCTAGCTACAGAAATTGGCCAATTCTGGTTGGAATATGCAAAAAATAAAATGAATTTGACTGAATTAATAGCAACTGTTAGCCCTGAAAATATAGCGTCAAGAAAAGTACTAGAAAAATTGAATATGGAATATGTGAGTAAATTTGAATCGAAAGAAAGAGGAAATAGATTAATATTTAGAAAACACATATAAAACGAAAACCCAACAATGGCTATATTTAATACGGGTTTTAGTGCTTAATCCAAAGTTCTGTGTGTTTTTATAAAGTCTGCCAAATCTTTTGATTTGGCTTTAAAAATGAAAAGATAAAAAAAAATAAAAAGTTTTGGCTATGTGCTTAATCGGAAGTTAATTGTTTTTTAATTCCCGTACTAACCATAGCCTAACCGTTGGCTGTAATTAACCAATCAATCTCTGAAAAATGACTAATAATATTTTCAAAACACTTTTTTTAGTATTATTATTAAATTCTTGTGGAATAACATATAATAAAAGTGAATTTAGAAAATTCAAAAATGCCGAATCTCAAAATAATGAAGTTGAAAAGAATGGATATTATTTTAGTGAAAGGAATAGTTTTATTTATGAAAATTCTAATGGAGATTATTCAGCTACAGATTCGATTAAAGTTAAATCTATAACTGGAATTATATTTTACAAAGACGGAAAAGTTTATGTAAAAACTGGATATTCTTACAAAATGAAAAATCACGAAAATACTCTTGAAATTGCTCAAGAAGAATTTGAAAGATATGTAAATGAATTTAATATAAAAACAATTGACAAGGAGAAAACTCATATATCTACTTTAGGAAAATATTCAATTCAAAATGACACAATTACAATTTATTATTTTAGACATTTACAAGGAGACAGATTATTAACAGAATTAAAAGGGAAAATCAATAAAAATAATGAATTTGATATGTTTCAAAGAAAAGACTTTCAAAGGACAGGATTTTGGATATTTAAAACAAAACCTGAAATTTATAAAATATCTGAAAAATACCGATTTAAAGAATATTAAAAAAACTACAGCCAACAAAGAACTGTGCTAAAAACCAAATTGAAATCGATTAATTTTTAGCCAGAATACTTCTATAATTTTCATCATATGGTAGTCCTGATTTTGCGATTACAAAACATTGTTTTAGTAATTTATTAGAAACTGCTATCAAGGCTAATTTCTTGCTCTTTCCTTATTTGTAATTCTTTGAAAAATAGCGCTACTAGATCCTTTATTATGAAGATGTGCCGTAAAAGAATACATAAGGCTCATAAGATGAAAAAGATACTGAGAGCACCTGTATGTTTTTTTCACACCAACTCAAATATTGAACTAAATTTTAACCACAAAAAAACTCCAACAAATAGCTGTTGGAGTTTTTTTTATATTGAAAGATTCTAGAAGAATTACTCTTTTTTGAATTTTGCGTATTTTGTTTTAAATTTATCAATACGTCCTGCAGCATCAATAAGTTTAGATTTACCAGTGTAAAATGGGTGAGAAGTTCTAGAAATCTCTAATTTTACTAAAGGATACGATACACCATCAACCTCTAAAGTTTCTTTTGTGTCTACAGTAGAACGTGTTAAAAATACATCTTCATTAGACATGTCCTTAAACGCTACCATTCTATAATTTTCTGGATGAATTCCTTTTCTCATTTTATGATGTTTTAATACTTTAATGTTATGTTTGCATGAGTAAAGTTGGTAAAGCTTACTCTTTCTCTAAATAGTTGTTATCTACTATTTTGAGGATGCAAATTTAACTATATTTTTTAATTAACAAATAAATATTTTACTTTTATTTGATTCAATCAAGACAATAGTTACATTTACCCATATTTAATCGAAATAAAGAGCGGTATCCTCCCTTTATGAAACGGTGAAAAACTAAAAAATAAATATAAAAAACCCAAAAATGAAAAATAGTACTTTACTTGTTGTTTTTTTATCCTCTTTTCTACTGATCACTTCTTGTTCTGATGTGTATCAATTTAGCTTAATCCATACTAAAAAAGTAGCACTAAACGCAAACATCGAAGTTACTTTAAAAGAGAAAGAAGACAAGAAAGTAAACAAAGTTCAGTTTTTTGTGAATGGAAAAGAAATTGCTTCTGAAGGAGTTTCTACAGAAATAAACACAGCAGACTTAGGTGTTGGGAAACACAAAATTTCGGCATTGGTTTTTTATCCTGAAAAAACAAAAAAAGAAAATAGTTTTTTTGAAATTTTGGCCAACTCCCCTCCCATTGTCTATGACTACAAAATTATCAACAGATATCCTCATGATACAAAAGCATACACTCAAGGTTTGGAATATTACAATGGTTTTTTATATGAAACCACAGGACGTAGAGGGGAATCTACACTGAGAAAAGTTGACATTAAAACTGGAAAAGTTTTACAAAAAAAAGCTTTAGATAAAAAATATTTTGGCGAAGGAATGACAATTTTTAACAACAAAATATTTTGGCTAACATGGCAAGGAAAAAAAGGGTTTATCTACAATGTAGATACTTTTGAACAAGAAAAAGAGTTTGCTTATCAAAAAAGCAAAGAAGGTTGGGGCTTTACGCATAACGAAACCGCATTGATTAAATCTGATGGTTCTCATAAAATTTGGTTTTTAGACCCTGATACTTTAGAAGAAAAAAAGTCGATTCAAGTATACACAAACAAATACGCCGTAAATAACTTAAATGAATTAGAGCTTATCAATGGGAAAATCTATGCAAACAAATACCAGCAAAATGCGATTGTTATTATAAATCCAGATACAGGTATTGTTGAAGGGATTGCCAATTTAAAATCTTTGAAAAAAGAAATGGAAAAAACCCAAAAACTAAAAGCACAAGACGAAGTTTTAAATGGTATCGCCTATGATGCTAAAAACAACAGAATCTTCGTTACAGGAAAAAACTGGGGTACATTATTTGAAATTGAATTGATTGAAAAACAATAATTAACCTCATAAAAAGTTATATCAAATACATGTTGAAAGATAGAAGAGTTAAAAACAGTTTTTATAAAAAATAATATGCGATACATTATATACACATTCTTAATTATTATGGTTGCTTATATAAGTTCTTGTAGAAAAGATTTTAATACCGTACCTAGTTTTGGAAATTTAGAATTCTCTAAAGACACCGTTTTTTTAGATACAGTATTTACAAATATTGGTTCTTCAACTTATAATTTAAAGGTGTATAATCGTGGAAATAATGCAATTACAATTCCTGAAATTCGATTAGAAAATGGGACTTCCTCTAACTATAGATTAAATGTGGACGGCATACCAGGAAAAGAATTTTCAGATATTGATATTCTTGCCAAAGACAGTATTTTTGTTTTTGTAGAAACAACGACTGATGTAGGTAATGCACTGAGTCTATTATATACAGATCGAATTTTATTTGATAACGGAAGCCAACAACAAGATGTAGATTTAGTAACATTAGTGCAAGATGCCAACTTTATTTTTCCTGGTAAAGATGCCGTTACAATGAAAATAGACAGCCTTACTTTAGATGGGGAACCAACGACTTTAAAAGGGCGTTTTTTAACAGATCCTGAATTAACAATTACCAACACAAAACCAACAGTAATTTATGGTTTTGCTGCTGTTCCTGCAAATAAAACATTAACAATAGAAGCGGGATCAAAAATTTATTTCCATAACAATTCTGGTTTAATTGTGGACAACAAGGGGACTTTAAAAGTCAACGGAACACGTACGGAAAAAGTGATTTTTGAAGGCGATCGTTTAGAGCCTTCTTTTAGTAAAATTTCTGGACAATGGGGAACCATTTGGATGCGTGGAGGCAGTAAAAACAATGAAATGAACCATGCTATTATTAAAAATGGAATTATAGGAATTTTGGTGGATAGTATTGGAACCTTTTTTTCGCCAACATTAAAGTTAAAGAATACAGAAATTTACAACCATTCTAATTTTGGGGTTTTAGGTAGAGGAACGAATATTGAAGGGCAAAACGTGGTTATTGGAGGTGCGGGTCAAGCATCTTTAGCTGCGACCATCGGAGGTACCTATAATTTTACACATTGTACTTTTGCAAACTTTTGGAACGAAAGCTTGCGGACACTACCTGCTGTTTTAGTAAACAATTTCTTTGAGTATAGGGATGCTACTGGTCAGGATATAATTGAGGTTAGAGATTTACATGCTGCTAATTTTACCAATTGTATTTTTGACGGAAATAATTCTATTGAATTTGTCTTGGACAATGTTAATGGAGGTGGACTATTCAATTACAACATTCGTAATGCGATGATTAAATTTACAGATCCGAATGCATCTTTTAAAGACAATATTGAATTAGATTTTACAAATTCTTTTTATCAAAATATTATTTTAAACGGTAATCCTAGTTTTAAAAACACCCAAAACAATGATTTTATTATTGGTGAAAATTCTGATGCGATTAACAACGCAATAAGAACCAGTTTTTTCACAGATATCTTAGGGATTGACAGGAGTACGAACCCCGATATTGGAGCTTACCAACATATTACTTTTGAGTAACTTTTCTTTTTTTTAAAAGTAAATGTGGCTGAAATTTATATAAAATTTAGTCTTAAAAGTATGAAAATTTAAGTAGCTTGCTTCTTTAAATTTTTAGGAATGAAAAATATTGTTATTACTGGTACCAGTAGGGGAATTGGTTTTGAACTTGCAAAAAAATTTGCAGAAAACGGACATCAAGTTTTAGCTTTGTCCAGAAACAAAAAGCCTTTGTCTGACTTCAATCACAAAAATATTACTGTAATTTCTGTTGACCTATCTAAGAATTCAGATTTTATTAAAGTAACAGACTTTATTAAAAATAACTGGAAACAAGTTGATATTTTAATCCATAATGCTGGAAAACTAATTCACAAACCTTTTGCAGATTTATCTTCAGATGATTTCTTAGAAGTCTATAAGGTAAATGTATTTGCAGTTGCTGAATTGACAAAACGAATGATTCCCTATCTACAAAAGGGAAGTCATGTTGTTACAATCAGTTCCATCGGAGGGATTCAAGGAAGTTTAAAATTTCCTGGATTAGCAGCTTATTCTTCTGCAAAAGGAGCGGTCATCACTTTATCTGAATTATTAGCAGAGGAATACAAAGAAGCCAAAATTTCTTTTAATGTTTTAGCCCTGGGAGCTGTTCAGACAGAAATGTTAGCAAACGCTTTTCCGGGTTACAAAGCACCGCTATCAGCTTCAGATATGGCAAATTATATCTATGACTTTTCCTTAAATGGAAATACGTTTTATAACGGTAAAGTTTTGCAAGTTTCTTCTACAAATCCATAATTAGTTCATAAAATTAAAAAGTGAATTCAAACTATCAAAAATTCGTTCCTTTAAAGGCTATTCCATTTGTCGAATTTCTAATAAACGAGCATAATTTTGACTTAAAAATTGTGAATCAGCGGGCTACAAAACATGGTGATTTTAGGCAACTACCTAATGGGAAATTTCAAATTACCGTGAACAACAACCTCAACAAACATCAATTCTTACTAACTTTGGTGCATGAAATTGCACATCATGTTACGCATCAAAAATTTGGAAGAGTAAAACCTCATGGAAAAGAATGGAAAACAGTTTTTCAACATTTAATGTTGCCTTTTTTACGTCCTGAAATTTACTCCAAAGAAATGCTTCCTTGTCTGGCAACATATTTAAAAAACCCAAAAGCAAGTACAGATACTGATGTTAACTTATCATTAGTTTTAAGAGGAAGTGTGGCAGCTTCGGGAAAGAGTTTTATCTTTGACATTCCTTTTGGGTGTTTTTTTGAATTTAAAAAGGCTATTTATCAAAGAGGAAACAAAAGAAGAACACGGTTTGAATGCTTAAACATGAACAATAAAAAAGTGTATTTATTCAATCAAAACGTAGAGATAAAAGTACTTAAACCTAAGCATGAGGAACAGTAAAAATAATTACAATTCTCCTCTATATATTTCATAAAATAGAAAAACGAAACTGAAGGCATGAAAGCAAATAAAAATTATTACGCAGTTATTATGGCGGGTGGAGTTGGTTCTCGTTTTTGGCCAATGAGCACCCAAGAAAATCCGAAACAATTTCACGATATGTTGGGTGTTGGACAAAGTTTAATTCAACGAACATTTGACAGAATTAATGGATTAGTCCCTTCAGATAATATTTTAATAGCTACAAATGCGCATTATGAAACATTGGTTTTAAAACAATTACCAAAAGCAACTAAAAACAACTTATTATTAGAACCTGCAATGAGAAATACAGCTCCTTGTATTTTATATTCAGCATTGAAAATTTATGCTCAAAACCCTGAAGCGGTAATTTTAGTTGCCCCTTCTGATCATTGGATTGATAACGAAGCAGCGTTTTTAAATAACATTCAAACTTCGTTTGATACTTGTTCAAAAAAAGATATATTAATGACTTTAGGAATTCAACCAGATTCACCGAATACGGGGTATGGATATATTCAATTTACAAAGGAGGATACAGTGATTAAAAAAGTAGCCAATTTCAGAGAAAAGCCAGCTTTGGAAACAGCAAAAAAGTTTCTTGCTAGTGGTGATTACCTATGGAATGCTGGCATCTTCGTTTGGTCTGCTAAAAGCATTATTAAAGCTTTTAAAGAACACCTACCCGATATGTTTGCTATTTTAGATGCTGGAGACACTGTTTATAATTCTGATTTTGAGAGTGATTTCATCAAGAAAAATTATAGTAAATGCGAAAATATCTCTATTGATTTTGGAATTATGGAGCAAGCAAAAAACGCACATGTCTTATCTGTAAAATTTGGCTGGAATGACCTAGGAACTTGGGGTTCTCTCTATAATAAATTAGAAAAAGACATGCACCAGAATGCTGTTGTTGGCGCTAAAACCCTATTTAAAGATGCCAATGGAAACATGGTTAGAACGCAATCTGGCAAAAAAGTCGTTATTCAAGGTTTACAAGATTTTATCGTGGTCGAAAAGGACAATGTACTCCTAATTTGTCCTAAAAAAGACGAACAGGACATCAAGCAAATAGTTGCCGATGTTAAAAATAATTTTGGTGAGGAATTTGTCTAAACAATAAAAAAAAGCTTTTACTTTTGCTAAAATAATGGCAGTATGTGGGATTTTTTTTTATTCTCTTTTGATAAATAAAGTATCTAACTTCATTTCTTTTTGAAGCCAATTTCTTAAACCTCTTTGTTTAGTTACAATAATACTATCTGGCAACTTTAAATTCCATTTTATAGTCGCCATGGGAATCGTATCTATATTGATAAAATCTTTCGATGACAATACGTTTGCAAAACCTATCTTTTCTATTCCATTATACCTAATTTTAGCTTCTTTAGAAATGCGACTAAATGCCACTACTTTTTGATTTTTATTTAAAGCGTCTTCTTCAATTCTTGTGTTTAATAATAAAATCGTTTCTTGTAAATCTGTAATTTGTTTTTGAAGTCCTGCTATTATATTTTTACTTTCCTGTAATTCAACTCTCTTTTCTTTGTAGGCAGTTGTAATCAACTCAAAACTCTTTGTATCACTTCCTTTAATTTCAATGACTACCTCTTTTAAATTCGCATATCTAGGGTCATTAATTAATTGATTTTGCAGCATATTTTCTTCTGCCTCACTAATTTCATTGAAGAAATTCAAACTAATTACTCGCCTTTTAGTATCTATACCTTTATCAATTAATTGATATTTAGGATTAGAATTTATTTCATTTTTGACATAGTTTTTAAACTGTATGTTCATTCTACTGTCGTTCAATGCATATATGAAGGTATACACGGCTGGAATCATGACTGCAATACCAACAACAGCAGCGATGGTTGCATAGCGTTTTCTTCTTGCAGCATTTGCATATTTATGCATGGGAAAACGAAGTAATTTTAACACTAAAAAAGTAGCTAATGCTATAAAGATGGTATTAATTGTAAAAAGATACATCGCTCCAAAAAAGTATTGAAAATTACCAATGGCTAATCCATATCCAGCGGTGCATAATGGAGGCATTAAAGCGGTTGCAATAGCAACGCCAAAGATTACAGAAGCAACCGTACCTTTTTTTGTTCTTGCGACCATCAAAGCGAGACCACCAAAAAAAGCAATTAAGACATCTCTAATATCTGGACGAACTCTGCCCAATAACTCTGAATTATCTTCACTTAGTGGAAAGAGATAGAAAAACAAAAAAGAAGCAAATAAACTCAAACCAATCATGGTACCAAGGTTGACCAATGACTTTTTGAATGTATGAATATCATTTAAGGCAAAAGACATTCCAATACCTAAAATTGGCCCCATCAAAGGCGATATCAACATTGCCCCGATCACAACTGCTGTTGAATTTGCATTTAAACCGATAGATGCCACAAAGACTGCAAAAATAAGAATCCAAGCAGTAGCTCCTTTAAAAGGGATGTCTACTTTGATCGCTTCTATTGTTGTTTCATAGTCTGTGTCTTCTCTAAAATCTAAAAGCTCTTTTAAAAATTTTTTCAGACTTGAAAATAAACCTTTAGCCTCCTTTTTTATTTCTTGTTTTGACTGCTGAACAGCATCGTGATTTAAATTTTTTTGTTCCATATATACTACTTTACAAGATTGGAAAGATACAAAAAAAGTTTTCTGAATGTAATTTTTATAATTTTACTGGAGATAAATAGTATCAATTTCTAATTTAAATTTTTGACCAATTTTATTACCAATTAAGAAGACAATCTGCTCAATTTCATCGGCTGAAAAATTATCCTTTTCTAATTTTCTTCCTCGATAGACAGGAAACATACTTTTTAATGGAATACGAATATCTTGCCATTCATTCTCTTTTGTAGAAAATTCAGACATATAAGAATAGCTCTTATTCGCAGCATCTTTAATTCGGAGTTGATATGTATTCCCATCCCCTTTTACTCTTAAAACGATATTTGAAAGGCCTTCGATTCTTAGTGCTTCAAAACCGTATCTTAATGAAGAAAAACCTCCGTTATTTTCTAGGGAAACGACACCAGAAAATTCACCGAAACCATTGTCATTCAATTTAAAATTTCCTTTAGATTTTCCACCCATTACTACATCGTCAATAACTTGCCAATTAGAAATAGTTGAATTTGAGTTAAAATTGAAAATAACAATTTTGTAAACGCTCATAATAAATGGGATAAAAATTAAAAATAAAGCTTTGTTCATAATCAGTATAAAGTTAAACGACAAAAATAATATTCCTTTGGCAATAACTATCTTAAATCGCTACTAAATAAAAAAAGCTTCACAAGGATGTGAAGCTTTTAATGTGACCGGGCTGGGGCTCGAACCCAGGACCCTCTCCTTAAAAGGGAGATGCTCTACCAACTGAGCTACCAGGTCATTCTTTTCTTTTAAGCGGCTGCAAATATATCTTTTATTTTATAAAAAACAAATCTATTTTTATTTTTTTCCACTTAAATAAGCTTCTCTTACTTTCTTAAATAAATTAGAAGAATATACAAAATCTACAACTGCTTCATTATCAGTTTTAAATATCTCTTCACTGCTTCCTTCCCATGCTTTTTTTCCATCTTTTAAGAAAACTATTTTTTCGCCAATTTCCATCACAGAATTCATATCATGCGTATTAATTACAGTGGTAATCTTATATTCATCTGTAATTTCTTGAATTAATTTATCAATCACAATGGCAGTTTGAGGGTCCAGACCCGAATTTGGTTCGTCGCAAAATAAATACTTTGGATTCATAACAATTGCTCTTGCAATAGCGACTCTTTTTTGCATTCCTCCAGACAGTTCTGTAGGTAGTTTTTTATTAGAATTTTCTAAATTGACTCTATTTAAAACAAAATTCACTCGGACTAACATTTCTGCATGCGACTGATTTGTAAACATTTTTAACGGAAACATCACATTATCTTCTACTGTTTGAGAATCAAACAATGCACTTCCTTGAAAAACCATCCCAATTTCTTGCCTCCATTGTTGTTTTTCTTTTTCTGAGAATTTTGTGTTTATTCTTCCGTCAAAAGAAATTGTACCCTCTTCCGGAGTATGTAAACCTATTAAGGATTTTAAAAACACGGTTTTCCCCGAACCACTTTGACCAATTATTAAACTCGTCTTTCCTGGATGAAAAGTAGCGGAAATATCTTTTAACACCTCTACTTCCCCAAAACCTTTTTGTAAATTTTTTACGATGATCATTTGTTTAAGTTAAAAGCATTTGAGTTAAAAAATAATTAGAAATTACAATTAAAATGGTTGTCCAAACAACAGCTTGCGTACTTGCTTTACCTACCGCTATTGATCCTCCCTTAACATAATATCCATGATAAGAAGGCACAGTCGCTATTAGAAATGCAAAAATTAATGTTTTAATAATTGCATATATCAGTAGAAATGAATTAAAATCTGTTTGTATCCCTTCTATATAATCTGCACCAGAAAATAGACCCGATAAAACTCCAGAAACCCAACCACCAAAAATACCCAAAAACATCCCTAAAGAGATTAAAAATGGGTAAAAGAAAATGGTTGCTAAAATTTTTGGCAACACCAGATGATTCAAAGAGTTTATACCCATTACCTCTAAAGCATCTATTTGCTCTGTAACACGCATTGTACCGATACTTGAGGTTATATAAGACCCCACTTTACCCGCTAAAATAATCGAACAAAAAGTGGGCGCAAATTCTAAAATTATAGAACGTTTGGCCGCAAAACCAATTAAAGAATCTGGTATAAAAGGATTTTCTAAATTTAAGGCTGTTTGCAGGGCAATAACACCCCCAATAAAAAAAGAAATAAACATAATAATCCCTAAAGATTTTAATCCTAAATCTTCTATTTCTTTTAGTAAAGCTTCGTAAAAAACCTTTGATCGTTGTGGTCTTCTAAAAACACGGCGTAACATGATAAAGTATTTACCAATATGTTCTAGGTAATTCATTCATTTTAATTTTATGCTAAAGTATTAAAATATCATTAATTGAAGGTTAAATTATGTCTATCATAATAAAAAATAATTACTTTTGACGAATTATTTAATTATCGAAATATGAAACTCAAAATCCTTTTTAGTCTTCTAAGCTTGTTTTTTTTTTTAGGAAGCTGCAGGCCAGAGAAAAAATCTAAAAAACCAAAATTAGTTATTGGTATTGTTATCGATCAAATGAGGTATGATTATTTAACAAAATATGCAAATAGATATGGGGAAAATGGATTTAATAGGATTTTAAAAAATGGTTTTTCATTAGAAAATGCGCATTTAAATTACATTCCTACTTATACTGCTGTTGGCCATACCTCAATTTACGCAGGTACAACACCAAGTGAACATGGAATTATTTCTAATAATTGGTATGATAAGTTTTTAAAAAAATCGATTTATTGTGTTGATGACGCTGCTTATAAAACTGTTGGAAACGATAGTAAAAAGGGTCAAAAATCACCAAAGAGATTGTATACTACAACAATTACTGATCAACTACACCTAGCGCAAAATATGCATGGAAAAACGATTGGAATTTCCATGAAGGATCGTGCTGCTATTTTACCCGTTGGTCCTACCGCAGATGCTGCTTATTGGTATGATGGTAATGATTATAATACTTGGATTACAAGTACTTTTTATACAGATAGACTTCCTAAATGGGTAAAAGAATTCAATGCAAACAACAAGGCAGATGCGTATCTAAACAAGACCTGGGAAACTCTTTATGACATAAAGAGTTATACAAATAGTAGAGATGACAATAACATTTTCGAAGAAAAATTAGCTGGTCAAAAAACGCCTACTTTCCCTAAGAATTTAAAAAAATTACGTGAAAAAAATGGGAATTTTAATTTGCTAAAAACGGTACCTGCTGGCAATACTTTTACCGTAGATTTTGCAAAAGCAGCAATCATTGGTGAAAATTTAGGAAAAAGTGAATACACTGATTTCTTAGCTTTAAGCTTTTCTTCAACTGATTACATTGGTCATAAATACGGCGTTGCTGCTGTAGAAATAGAAGACACCTATTTACGTTTGGATAAAGATTTGGCAGATTTCTTTGATTTTTTAGACCAACAAGTTGGGAAAAATGCCTACACCTTATTTTTAACAGCAGATCATGCAGCGGTTCATGTTCCTTCCTATTTACAATCGCTAAAAATACCTGCCCACTATCTTAAAACTAAAAAATTTAAAAAGTTCCTTTTAAAGGTGACTAAAAAATATTTTAATTCGATAGAATTAATTGAAAACGTTTCTAACTACCAAATTTTTCTGGATAAAGACAAAATAGAATCTTTAGGGTTTGAAGTAAATACAGTTGCCCAAAAGCTAGCTGATGAAGTTGTTTCTTTTGATGAAATATACAAAGCTGTTACTGCAAGAACGCTACAAACAGCTCATTTCTCAACAGGAATTTTAAATGCGCTACAAAATGGCTATAACCAAAAACTATCTGGAGAGGTATTAATGATTCCTAATCCTGCAACCTTAATGAGAGGAAAAAAAGGGACAAGCCATGGTTCAGGTTATTCTTATGATACACATGTTCCATTAATTTTTTATGGAAATGGAATACAAAAAGGTGCATCAACAAAAAAATATAACATTACAGATATTGCACCAACAATAGCAAACTTATTAGATATTGAAGCACCAAATGGTACAAATGGCGTTGTTATTGACGAGGTTTTAAAATAGGAATTAAACTTTAGGTAGAAACACTTCTGCCATCATACAACGTGCGCTTCCTCCTCCACAGGTTTCGATAGTTTCTAAAGGACTAGAAATAATTTGACAATGGTTGCTTATTTGTGATTTTTGTGATTGTGTCAAACTTTCAAAAGCAGTTTCACTCATTATTAAAAATCGTTCCTCATTTTTACCATTAACTTGTAACAGGTTTCCCGCAAAGCGAGCTACTTGTTCTTCGGTAATATCAATCACCTTTTTACCCGTTGCCTTTAAATGCTTCAAAACATTTTTACGTTCCGTTTTATCATCTATAGCTGACAAACAAATGATCGCAAAAGTTTCTGCAACACACAGCATCACATTGGTATGATAGATTGCTTTCCTAACTCCATCTATTGTTTGATTGGCTGTAAAAAGAACTGGCATATACTCAAAATCTTCACAAAACTCGATAAACAATTCCTCATCTGCTCTGGCAGAAAGTGCGCAATAAGCCTTTTTATTCACTCGATCTAAAACCATACTCCCTGTTCCTTCCAAAAAAACAGCTGCTTCTTCTGCAGAAGTATAGTCTACAATATTTTCAATTAAAAAACCCTCTTTTTCTAGTGCTTCTAAAACATCTTCTCGCCTTTCTAAACGTCTATTTTCAGCAAACATAGGATATATAGCAACAGTACCCTCTTTGTGAAAAGAAATCCAATTATTGGGGAATATTGCATCTGGAGTATCAAATTCTTTGGTGTCGGAAAACACAATTACATGAATACCAAAACTGCGAAGTTTCTCTACAAATACATCAAATTCTTTTTGCGCTTTGGCATTTATTACACCAGGAAGTGTATTGTCAATTTTTCTTTGATAATAGTTGTTTACTGCGGTTTGTTCATTCATCCTAAAACTTACAGGACGTATCATTAAAACTGTATCTGATGTTTGCTTCATTATACTTGGACTATTTAAAACAAAATTAGCCTTTTTTTTAAGTTGATAAACCATTCACAAAGTTTAAATCGTATCTTTTACTTATTTTTACTTTATGAAAAAAATAGTTTTCTTTTTTACAGTTACTTTTTCTCTTTTTACTTTAGGCCAAAATCTTCCTAAAGGATTTGTTTATTTATCTGATATTGATAAAACCATACAAAAAGAAGTACGCTATTTTAGTAACAATAATTTTATAGGAAAACGAATTGATGGCTACCATAAAAATCGGGTAATAATCACTGAAAAAACTGCCATGTCTTTACAGAATGTGCAACAGATTTTATTAAAAAAAGGATTGAGTCTTAAAATATTTGACGCCTACAGACCGCAACAAGCTGTTGATCATTTTGTACGCTGGGCAAAGGTTCTAAAAGACACCTTAATGAAAAAGGAATATTACCCTAATGTACGAAAATCTGAATTATTCAAAAGAGGTTTTATTGCGTCAAAATCTGGGCATTCAAGAGGTAGTACTGTCGATTTAACCATAGTAAACAGTAAAACAGGTATCGCATTAGACATGGGAAGCCCGTATGATTTTTTTGGAGAAGAGTCGCATCCTTTTTATAAAAAGAGTACTCAAAACCAACAAAAAAATAGACTTTTACTTCGGAACATTATGATGAAAAATAATTTTATACCCTATAGTAATGAATGGTGGCATTTTACATTAAAAAAAGAACCCTTTGCTGAAACTTATTTTAATTTTTCAATAGAATAAAAAGTTTTAACAAAAATAGCAACAACTTCACTTAAAATCGGCATTATATTTGCACCACTATTGTTTGTAAGCAACCTAGAAATGAAATTAAAAATAAAACTTCTTTTTTTATCAATATCTCTTTTATCCCTTGGTCACTTATCTGCACAATTAGATAATAGTTCTGAAAATGAAGAAAAAGGAAAAATTAAAGCAATAGCACTAAAGAGTGCTAAAGAAGTAAAAAGGCCAAAATCTTTAGAATTAAACCCTAAAAACAGCTTTAAGAATGCTTACAATATAGAGAAAGAGAAGTTAAAAAGGTTACAAGAAGAAGACAAGTTTAACAACCAAGGAATTATATCAAAAGCAAAGGTCAATGAGGAGCGTTTTTTAAAAGCGTTTCAAAAAATAAACGGACAATACATTTATCCAAGAATAGACCAAGACTTAGGTAGTTTTAGAACGAATTCTAAAAGTGTTAATATCATCTGTAGAGACTTTCAATACCCTGATGGAGACCGAGTTACCATACTCATAAATGACATCCCCGTTATTCTTAATATCACCTTACAACGAAACTATCAAAAGTTTAATATCCCTCTGGAGGTTGGCATCAATAAAATTGCTTTCAAAGCGCTAAATCAAGGTACTTCTGGACCAAATACTGCTGCCTTTAAAGTTTATAATGATGCTGGCGTATTACTTTCTTCTAAAGAATGGAATTTAGCAACTGGCGCTAAAGCCACGATAGTTATAGCAAAAGACAAAGAATAACCTTATAATCTTTTGTTGTAATTTAAACTAATCTTGTTTTTTTATTCTATCAAAAACAGTTATTTTTGTGATTGATTACACAAAAAATAAATTTCGGTATTCTCAAAAATAAACAATAGTACAAAAATGAAAAAAATCACCAAACAAACCTATTTAGATTGGTACAAAGACATGCTTTTTTGGCGTAAATTCGAAGACAAACTAGCTTCTGTTTATATTCAACAGAAAGTTAGAGGTTTCTTACACTTGTACAATGGTCAAGAAGCAATTTTAGCAGGTGCATTGCATGCAATGGATCTAACTAAAGATAAAATGATTACTGCCTACAGAAATCATGTACAACCAATTGGTATGGGAGAAGATCCTAAACGTGTAATGGCAGAATTATTTGGAAAAGCAACTGGAACATCTAAAGGAATGGGAGGTTCTATGCATATTTTTTCTAAAGAATTTCGTTTTTATGGTGGTCATGGTATTGTTGGTGGACAAATTCCTTTAGGAGCAGGTCTTGCTTTTGGTGATAAATATAGTGGTTCTGGTGGTGTTACATTAACCTGTTTTGGAGATGGAGCAGCAAGACAAGGTTCTTTACACGAAGCATTTAACCTTGCAATGTTATGGAAATTACCTGTAATTTTTATTTGTGAAAACAATGGATATGCAATGGGTACTTCTGTAGATAGAACGGCGAATCATACCGATATTTGGAAACTTGGTTTAGGATATGAAATGCCTTGTGGACCCGTAGACGCTATGAACCCAATTAAAGTTGCAGAAGCTGTAGACGAAGCTTTAGATAGAGCAAGACGAGGTGATGGACCTACTTTCTTAGAAATGAAGACCTACAGATATAGAGGTCATTCCATGTCTGATGCGCAACATTACAGAACCAAAGATGAAGTCGAAGAATACAAAAAAATAGATCCTATTACTCAAGTAAAAGATATTATTTTAGAAAAAAATTATGCTACAGCTGAAGAAATCGCTGCTATAGATAAAGAGGTGAAAGCGAAGGTAAAAGAATGTGAAGAATTTGCAGAAGATTCTCCTTATCCAGAACCTGAACAGATGTATGACATGGTATATGAACAAAAAGATTATCCTTTTATAAGTTAAAATATGGCTACAATTATAAACATGCCAAGATTAAGTGACACCATGGAAGAAGGTGTACTGGCAAAATGGTTAAAAAATGTTGGAGATAAAATTGAGGAAGGTGATATTTTAGCTGAAATCGAGACTGACAAAGCAACAATGGAATTTGAATCTTTCTATGAAGGAACCTTATTATACGTAGGTCTTCAAGAAGGAGAAACTTCTCCTGTAGATGTTTTATTAGCGATTATTGGTGAAGAAGATGAAGACATCTCTGCAATTATAAATGGCAGTAGTTCAGAACCAGAGAAAACAGTAACTCCCGAAGCAATAAAAGAAGAAATAACTGCAGAAGTAAGTAAGACTGATACTGTTGAAATCCCTGAAGGAGTTCATGTAATAACAATGCCTCGTTTAAGCGATACGATGACTGACGGAACTGTGGCAACATGGTTAAAGAAAGTTGGAGATGTTGTTGGAGAAGGTGACATGCTCGCTGAAATTGAAACCGATAAAGCGACTATGGAATTTGAATGTTTCTACGAAGGAACCATATTATTCATTGGCGTGCAAGAAGGAGAAACAGTTCCTGTTGATAGTTTATTAATTATTATTGGACCTGCTGGAACAGATGTTGCCGCACTTGTTGCAAAGGGTAACGCTGTCACTTCTAAAGAAGAATCTATTGATGAGAAAACAGCAACAAAACCAGCTGCTGCAAATAAAACTGAAGAAGTAAAAGCGGTTGTTACTTCAAGTAACACTTCTAACGGACGTGTTTTTGCATCTCCATTAGCTAAGAAAATTGCTGCTGATAAAGGAATTAATTTAGCAGATGTAAATGGTTCTGGTGAAAACGGAAGAATTATTAAAAAAGATGTAGAAAACTTCACTCCTTCTACAAATGAAGCAGCAAGCAAAAGTACTGTTGCTGCTCCTACTTCGAGTTTCATTGCTACTGGCGAAGAAAGATCTGAAGAAGTTAAGAATTCTCAAATGCGTAAAGCAATTGCAAAATCTTTGGGGAATTCTAAATTTTCAGCACCCGATTTTAGTTTGAATATTGAAGTTGATATGGACAATGCAATGGCATCTAGAAAAACCATAAATGCAATCCCAGAGACTAAAGTATCTTTCAATGACATGGTTGTAAAGGCATGTGCAATGGCATTGAAGAAGCATCCACAAGTAAATACTTCTTGGACAGATACAAATACCGTTTATCACAATCATATTCATGTAGGTGTTGCCGTTGCTGTTGATGATGGATTATTAGTACCTGTTATTAAATATACGGATCAATTAAGTTTGACTCAAATTGGTGCAGGTGTTAGAGACTTGGCAGGGAAAGCAAGAAATAAGAAAATAGCTCCTGCAGACATGCAAGGTAGTACGTTTACCGTTTCTAACTTAGGAATGTTTGGAATTGAAAACTTTAATTCTATAATCAATCAACCGAACTCAGCAATTTTATCTGTTGGTGCAATTGTACAAAAACCTGTTGTTAAAGACGGACAGATCGTTGTTGGAAACACGATGAAATTAACCTTAACTTGCGATCACAGAACTGTTGATGGTGCTGTTGGAGCACAATTTTTACAAACATTAAAAACGTTTATTGAAAACCCAGTTACAATGTTAGCGTAGGTTTTTTAAAACTATATTTTTTAAAAAAGCTCGCAAATTTGCGAGCTTTTTTTGTTTATTTATTTTCGATGAAAGGATTAGAAAAAAAATTACAAAACCCAGTTTGGCATTCATTAAATGAGACACATACTGAATTTCTCATGGAATATGATGGTGTTCAATTTTACCACCCAGATATTTGTGTTTTTGGAGCTTTCTATGATCCAAAAAAAACGACAAAAGCATTAAATGAATATTCGAAAATAGCTGAAAGATTCTTTTTAGTTTCAGAAAATGAAATGCCAATTATAGATCGTAATTATGTGATTTTAGAAAAAAAATTTAGTGGCTGTCAAATGGTTTTAGACCATTTCGTAGACATAAAAATAACAGAAAATATTGTTGTATTAACCAAAGATTACAAGAATGAAATATATGATTTAATCTGCTTGGTAATGCCTGGTTTTTATCAAAAAGGAGGTTTTGAAATGGGACAATTCTTTGGGATCTTTAGAGACACGAAATTGGTAGCAGTTTCGGGTCAGAGAATGCAAACAAACGATTTCATTGAACTTAGTTCTGTTGTTACACATCCAGATTATACGAGAAGGGGATTTGCAAAACAACTGATTACATACACAACAAAAGAAATTCTAAAGACAAAAAAACTCCCAATTCTACATGCAGATAAAGGAAACACTGCAATACACCTCTATGAAAAATTAGGTTATAAGTTAACCAGAAATATGAATTGGTGGTTATTTCGTAGAAAATAAAGAACAGGAAAATGCCTAAAAAAGGAAAAGCAAAAAATACGGTTAATAAAGCAAAACACACCAAATTGATGCAAAGAAAAATCAATAAGGTGAAGCTAGAAAAGCAACTTCATAAAGAGCGTTTAAAATCGATTATTAAAAAAGTCAACGAATCTAAAACTGAAGAAGAATGAATTTAAAATATATTTTAGGGAGTCTTATTTCGTTACCCCTTTTACCTTTGTTATATTTTCAAGGAAGAAACATTAGAAAGAAAGTACCTAGACTTCCTGAAGCAAAAGAACCGAAAGGTTTTGTAAATGGTAATTTTAAAAAAACACTAGAGATAGTCTGTATAGGAGAAAGTACGTTTGCTGGAGTTGGTGTAGAGTATCATAAAAACGGATTTGCGGGATCATTAGCAAACACGCTCTCCACAAAATTAAAGAGTAATATAAATTGGCGAGTTTATGCTAAAAGTGGGTACACTGTAAAACAAGTTTGTGAAAAAATAATTCCTACAATCGAAGAAACCGCAATAGATATTATCGTCATTGGAATGGGGGGAAATGACGCTTTTACGCTAAACTCACCTAAAAAATGGATTTCTGATATTGATGACCTTGTAAATTCAATTCAAAGTAAGTTTCCTAATACTCCAGTCTATTTCGCAAATATGCCTCCTATAAAAGAGTTTCCTGCTTTTACAAAAAGTATAAAATTTGTGATCGGTAATTTGGTAGAAATTTTGGGAAAAAAATTAAAAAGATTTACAGATAATAAATCGAATGTTTATTATAATAATGAAATTGTCACCTTAAAAAAATGGAGTAAAAGACACTCTTTGCCTACTGATAATTCTAAACTTTATTTTAGTGATGGTGTCCATCCATCGAAATTAACCTACCATGTTTGGGGAGAAGAAATGGGTGATTTTATTAAAACAAAAATTAAATAACCGAATTTATCTTTATAAAGATAAAAACACGAATTATTTACATAATAAACATTTGTCTTTTTTTTTACGAATCTATAGCACCTAAAACACGTTTCATAAAAGCATTTAATGCTTCTTTTTTTGGTGTTCCTTCTTTGATCATTTTATCTACTTCAATTGCGCCATATAAATTAGAAATCAACTCACCAATAACATCTAATTCTTCCTCTTTCAATGACGGAACTTCAGTTAAAGCTTCTAATGTTTCTATTGTTTCTAAAACATAATCTTGATCGTTTTCTTCGATAAAACTCGTTAAGTGTTTTATTACAGGTAGTTTCATGTGTCTATATTATTTTTTTAAATGGTCACGTGTAGCTTCCATTTAGTCATTCCGTTGAGTATTGAGACCTCGTTATGGAAGTTTCATAATTAAATTATTTCGTTGACCAATTCTTTCAATACATCAAACTTATTTGTCTGTGTTTGATTCTTAATACTTCCATTTTCAAAAGTGGCAAATGTTGGTAAATTACTAACATCTGCTAATTTTCTACTTTCTGGAAATTTCTCTGCATCCACAATCACAAAAGCTATGTTTTCATTCTCTAAAGCTAACTTTTTAAATTTTGGCTTCATAATTCTACAGTTTCCACACCATGTTGCAGAATATTGAACAATTACTTTATTATTTCCACTTACAAACTCTTGTAAATTATCTTCGCTTAATTCTTGAACCATATTCATTATGAATTTTTCCATCCTAAATCCTTCTCTTTGGGAAGGATTTAAGATGGAGTTAATTATTTTTTAATGAGAAGCTAAATATGCTGCAGTTCCTTTTGCATTAGGAGCCATTGCATCTTTACCTTCTTCCCAGTTTGCAGGACAAACTTCTCCGTTCGTTTGAACATGTGCATATGCGTCAATTAAACGTAAAAATTCATTTACATTTCTACCAACTGGCATATGATTAACGCCTTCATGAAAAACAGTTCCTTCTTCATCAATTAAATACGTTGCTCTGTATGTAACATTATCTCCTTCAACCTGTAACGTTCCTGTTGCCTCATCATATGTTTCATTTGTGATATCTAAAATACCTAAAATTGACGACAAATTTCTGTTGCTATCTGCTAAAATTGGGTAAGTAATCCCTTCAATTCCTCCATTATCTTTAGAAGTACTTAACCATGCAAAATGAACTTCTGGAGTATCACAAGAAGCACCAATCACGATGGTATTTCTTTTTTCAAATTCTCCTAAAGCCGCTTGAAAAGCATGTAACTCTGTAGGACAAACAAATGTAAAATCTTTTGGGTACCAGAATAACAACACTTTCTTTTTGTTTTTAACTGCTGCTTCTAATACATTTAGTTTAAATGTATCGCCCATTTCATTCATTGCGTCTACATTTGAATTTGGAAATTTATTCCCTACTGCTGTTGCCATTTATTGTTTTTTAATTGTTAATTATCCTTTTTTTAAAGTTCCAAATATATCTACTGAAAAGTATTTTTAGAGTAAAAAATAAATTTTTTACAAATAGCAGAATCAATTTTATTTATAAAGACAAATACTTTTTTTTTAAGTGACGATTTCAACTCATTAACAATTCCTATTACCAACCCTTTTAATTCTTTAGAAGTTTTTTATATTAATAAAAAGCTATGCTTTCTTTAAATCAAACGCATAAGTTTTTCTTATCATTGAATAATAAAATAAATATATTTAATGGATGCATTACTTTTATTTTTTTTTAGTTTTATAAAAAAAATGGAAAATTACAACAAGAATGATGTCAACCAATGCCCATTTATGGGAGGAATTCAAAAAGAAACTGCTGGTAGTGGTACTAGAAATAGAGATTGGTGGCCAAATGAATTAAAATTAAATATTCTTCGTCAAAACGGAATTGCATCAAATCCGATGGGTAAAGATTTTGATTATGCAACTGCATTTAATAGTATCAATTTTACTGAGCTAAAAAAAGATGTTGTAGATTTAATGACAAATTCACAAGATTGGTGGCCTGCAGATTATGGTCATTATGGGCCATTTATGGTTCGTATGGCTTGGCATAGTGCAGGTACATATAGAGTTGGTGATGGACGTGGTGGAGCTGGTTCTGGCACACAACGTTTTGCGCCATTAAATAGTTGGCCAGACAATGGTAATTTAGATAAAGCACGTTTATTATTATGGCCCGTTAAAAAGAAATATGGACATAAATTATCTTGGGCAGATTTAATGATTCTTGCTGGTAATTGTGCTATGGAATCTATGGGGTTTGAAATTTTTGGTTTTGCTGGTGGGCGAGAGGATGTTTGGGAACCTGAACAAGATATTTATTGGGGATCTGAAACAGAATGGTTAGGAAATGATGCACGTTATGAAGAAGGTAATTTAGAAAGCGATCTAGGAGCTGTTCATATGGGATTAATTTATGTAAACCCAGAAGGTCCTAACGGAAATCCAGATCCTTTAAAATCAGCTATAGATATTAGAGAAACTTTTGGTAGAATGGCAATGAATGATGAAGAAACTGTTGCCCTTGTTGCTGGAGGACATACATTTGGCAAAGCACATGGAGCTGCAAATCCAGATGAATATGTTGGTGCAGAACCTGCAGGTGCACCAATTGAAGAAATGAGTACTGGTTGGAAAAACACTTATAAATCTGGAATTTTAGAAGATACAATTACAAGTGGAATTGAAGGAGCTTGGACACCAAACCCTACCACTTGGGATCATGATTATTTTGATGTTTTACTAAATTATAATTGGAAGTTAACCAAAAGTCCTGCAGGAGCGCATCAATGGACACCAACTGCGGCATCTAATGCTAAAACAGCTCCAAAAGCCGGAAATGCATCTGAAAAACAAGCCTTAATGATGACTACGGCAGACATGGCTATGAAAATGGATTCAGCTTATTTAGCCATTTCTAAACGTTTCCATAAAGATCATAAAGCCTTTGAAGACACTTTTGCAAGAGCTTGGTATAAATTGACACATAGAGATATGGGACCAGTTTCTCGCTATTTAGGACCAGAAATTCCTCAAGAAGAATTAATTTGGCAAGACCCAATTCCGACAGGAAACAAGCTTTCAGAAGCTGAAATAGCAACATTAAAAGCAAGTATTTTAAGTTCAGAATTATCGATCTCTCAATTAGTAACAACTGCTTGGGCATCCGCTTCAACTTTTAGAGGTTCTGATATGAGAGGTGGTGCAAATGGAGGACATATTCGGTTAGCACCACAAAAAAAGTGGGCAGTGAATAATCCTTATGAATTGAATAAAGTACTAACTGCTTTAGAAGGAATTCAAAAAGATTTTAACGGAACAGTTTCTATCGCAGACTTAATTGTTTTAGGAGGTTCTGTAGGTGTAGAACAAGCCGCGAAAAATGCGGGTTATTCTATTACAGTCCCTTTTCGTTCTGGAAGAGGAGATGCATCTCAAGAACAAACTGATATCGTTTCTTTTGGGTATTTAGAACCAAGGGCAGACGGATTTAGAAATTTCATCAAAAAAGATTTAAAATTAGCTGCAGAAGAATTACTAATTGATAAAGCTCAATTATTAACACTTTCAATTCCAGAAATGACCGTTTTAATTGGTGGGTTACGTATTTTAGGAGCAAATTATGATGGTTCTAAACACGGAGTTTTTACTGATAATGTTGGTCATTTAACAAACGATTTCTTTACAAATGTGCTAGATTTTTCTTTAACTTGGAAAGCTACAAATTCTGAAGAAAAAGAATTTATTGGAAGAGATCGAAGAACAGGAGCAATGAAGTTTTCTGGAACAAGAGCCGATTTAATTTTTGGTTCTAACACAGAGTTACGTGCAGTTGCAGAAGTTTATGGAGCAGATGATGCTCAAGAAAAATTTGTAACCGATTTTGTTGCAGCTTGGACTAAAGTGATGAATTTAGATAGATTTGATTTGTAAAAAAATAATTTTTATAAATATATAAAGTTGATATAAATCTCGTATTTATATCAACTTTTTTTATAATTTATTTTTTAAAACTGTTTTATCTTAAGTTAGTTATCTAATTCTAGAACATAAAATACTTGAGTATTTAGAGTCCCTAAAAAGCTAATTGGTGAATATACTTTTTTAATAATTGTTAATTCTTCTAACTTAAAAAGCTCTTCTAATTTTTTATAATTAAAACCTATATGTGTATAAATATAATTTGCTTGCTCATATCTTTCTACTTTTTTATAAAATAACGCTTTTATAATATTTCTAAAATTGGTGTCTTTTTCTACTTGACTTATAGAAATTCTTACAATATTTTTTAAAAGTGACGCGAATCCTACTTCAATTGGAACAGAAATTACGATTTTTCCTTTTTTATCTAGCTTACCTTTAATTTCACGTATTCGTTTTAATTGATATTCTTCTCTAAAGTGCTCTAATACTTCTAAACAATAAATAACATGAAAACGTTCTTTACTTTCTTCTAAATTGTTAATTAATGCAATTTCTTTATCAGAAACTGTCTCTTCTAATTGCTCAAACATATCTCTAATTGGCTCGTAACCAGTTATTTTTACATCTTTATTTTGATTCAAAAGATTTAAAAAGTAACCATCTCCAGTACCAAAATCTAAAACGGAGCTTTTGTATGATAATTCTACTAAATTAAGTGCTTTTTCAAAACGTTTATTATGAGAAAACCTTTTAAAAAAAGAAGGGTTTTTAACTGTTAAATTTGAGTAAATATATTTTTTAGCCATTCTTGATTTGTTTTATTTACTCGCAAACAATTTTATATCATTTGCAGAAATTTCTTTCTCCCCTAAAATTATTAAACGTTCCACAACATTGCGTAATTCACGAATATTCCCTGTCCAATCATACTCCTGTAATAATTTAATTGCTGCTTCTGAAAATTCTTTTTCAGGAGTTCCTTGTGTTTCTGATATTTTCTTTGTAAAAAATTCTACCAACAAAGGAACGTCTTCCCTTCTATCATTTAAAGAGGGGACTTTAATTAAAATCACTGCCAATCTATGATACAAATCTTCTCTGAATCTACCTGCAGCAATTTCTTCCTTCAAGTTTTTATTCGTTGCTGCAACCACCCTAACATTTACTTTGATATCTTTGTCAGAACCAACCCTAGAAATAGTACTTTCTTGCAATGCCCGTAAAACTTTTGCTTGGGCAGACAAACTCATATCACCAATTTCATCTAAGAAAATAGTGCCACCATTTGCAGCTTCAAACTTCCCTGCTCTGTCTTTATTTGCTCCTGTAAAAGAACCTTTTACGTGTCCAAAAAGTTCGCTTTCTATTAATTCAGAAGGAATCGCTGCACAGTTCACCTCAATCATAGGTGCTTTTATTCTGTCTGATTTCTCGTGTAACCAATGTGCAACTAGCTCTTTTCCGGTTCCGTTAGGACCTGTAATTAAAACTCTTGCATCTGTAGCAGCTACTTTTTCTATGATCTCTTTTATGTGAGAAATAGCAGGACTCTCACCAATCATTTGGTAACTTTTACCCACTTTCTTTTTTAACCTTTTGTTTTCTACGAGTAAAGTTTTGGTATCCAAAGCATTTCTTACAGTATTTAAAAGTCGGTTTAAATCTGGGGGTTTAGAAATATAATCGAAAGCGCCTAAACGCATTGTATTTACTGCCGTATCTATATCTCCATGACCAGAAATCATAACTATTGGTATTTCTGGTTTTATTTTTTTTACCTTTTCCAATACCTCAACACCATCCATTTTTGGCATTTTAATATCACATAAAATCAAATCATAATCATGATTTTTTATCATTTCTATTCCTAACAAACCATCTGCTACTGCTGTTACGTTGTAAGATTCATTCTCTTCTGAAATAATTTTTGTTAAAACCCTTCTAATGGCAGCCTCGTCTTCTATTATTAATATTTCACTCATTTTTTTAGTTTGAAAGGTTCTGAAATGTAAAAGTTTAAATTTTGATTAAAGGAAACCTCTTTTTAAACTTTCTTACTCATTAATTTCTAGTATTAGTATTAACTATTTTAATATTACACATCCGTTTTTGTTGCTATTTTCTACTCCTGAAAACACCCATTTCTTAATAAAAAAAAGAATGTAAAAATGTTTTCACTACACTTTTTCAACTATTGAAACCCATCCAATAGATCAACAAATACAAAGGTAACCAATAACAATGCCATAAAAAAAAATAATTTAAATCAAGAAAATTCTATTAAAAATGAATAAAAATATTTCTTAATTTCTAATAAATTACTTGTCAATATTTATCTATTTTTTTAAAAACAATTGACAAAACAAATTTACCTATTTTCTCAATAGTACGAGTTAACCACCTAAGCTGATCTTCTTTAATTTATGTTAAAATTTACTATGCGTGCATAACTTTTTTGCAATTTACTATGCATGCATAATAAATTTGTATATATTTGACACAATGGATAAAATTAAATCAATAGATCACCAACTAAGAGCAACATGGCAAGCAGTTGCTAAAATGTATAACGAACAAGCAATTCATCACAATAGCACGATGTCTACTGCTTTTGTTTTATTAAATATTGACAAGCAAAATGGAACTCCATCGACAGCTTTAGGTCCTTTAATGGGTATGGAACCGACGAGTCTTTCCAGAATTTTAAAAACAATGGAAGATAAAGGCGCTATTTCCAGAAAGAAAAACCCTGATGATGGTCGAAGTGTTATCATTAAATTAACTGACTATGGCAAAGAAATGCGTAGAGTGTCAAAAGGCCATGTTATAAAGTTCAACGAAACGATACATGAACATGTTTCTGAAAAAGATTTAGAAGGCTTTTTCAAGGTAACATCAACAATTAACAAATTAATTGCAGACAAAGATATTTATGAAAATATTAAAAATAAAGCAGTTTAAAAAAACAGAACAATGACGAGAAGAATTAAAAAAGTAGCAATAGTTGGCTCTGGAATTATGGGAAGCGGAATTGCTTGTCATTTTGCAAATATTGGTATAGAAGTTCTTTTATTGGATATTGTTCCAAGAGAATTAACTGACAAAGAAAAAGCAAAAGGATTAACATTAGAGGACAAAGTTGTGCGTAATCGATTAGTAAATGATGCGTTAAAAGCTTCTTTAAAATCGAAACCCTCTCCAATTTATAATCAAAAATTTGCAAACAGAATTACGACAGGTAATTTAGAAGATGATATTTCAAAAGTTACGGATGTAGATTGGATTATGGAAGTTGTCGTTGAAAGATTAGACATTAAAAAACTCGTTTTTGAACAGTTAGAAAAACACAGAACTCCAGGCACGATTATCTCTTCGAACACCTCTGGTATTCCGATCAAATTCATGAACGAAGGAAGAAGTGAAGATTTTCAGAAACATTTTGCAGTAACTCACTTTTTTAACCCACCACGATATTTAAAGCTTTTTGAAGTTGTTCCAGGTCCAAATTGCAAACAAGAAGTTACTGACTTCTTGATGATGTTTGGAGAAAAGTTTTTAGGAAAAACTTCAGTCTTAGCAAAAGATACCCCAGCTTTTATAGGAAACAGGATTGGAATCTTCGGAATCCAATCCCTTTTCCATCAAGTAAAAGAACTAGGTCTAACTGTTGAAGAAATTGACAAATTAACCGGACCTGTTATTGGTCGCCCAAAGTCTGCTACGTTTAGGACAGTAGATGTTGTTGGTTTAGACACCTTAGTTCATGTTGCCAATGGAATTTATGAAAATTGTCCTGACGATGAGGCGCATGCTCTTTTTCAATTGCCTGACTTCATCAACACAATGATGGAAAAAAAATGGCTAGGAAGTAAAACTGGCCAAGGCTTTTACAAAAAAATTGTAACGACTGAAGGAAAAAAAGAAATCTTAACTTTAGACTTAGATACATTAGAATATCGTTCTAAAAAACGTGCGAAATTTGCAACTTTAGAATTGACAAAGACAATTGATAAACCTATTGATCGCTTTAAAATATTAGTTGACGGAAAAGACAAAGCTGGCGTGTTTTATAGAAAAAACTTTGCCGCAATGTTTGCCTATGTTCAAAATAGAATTCCAGAGATTTCTGATGAAATCTATAAAATAGATGATGCAATGAAAGCTGGTTTTGGTTGGGAAAATGGACCTTTCGAAATTTGGGATGCAGTTGGTATAGAAAAAGGGATTGAATTAATGAAAGCTGAAGGAATGGAACCCGCCCTGTGGATTCAGGAAATGTTAGCAAGTGGTACTTCTTCCTTTTATAGTATAAAAGAAGGGGCAACCTATTATTATGATATTCCTTCCAAAAATCAAACTAAAAAACCGGGTCAAGAATCATTTATCATTTTAAATAATATTAGAAAATCAAACGAAGTTTGGAAAAATACGGGTGCTGTAATTGAAGATCTTGGAGATGGAATTTTAAATTTAGAATTCCAATCTAAAATGAATACCATAGGAGGCGATGTATTAGCAGCAGTAAACAAAGCAATTGATTTAGCAGAAAAAGACTTTCAAGGTTTGGTGATTGGTAATCAAGCAGCCAATTTCTCTGTGGGTGCAAATATTGGCATGATTTTTATGATGGCGGTTGAGCAAGAATATGATGAATTAAACTATGCTATAAAATATTTCCAAGACACAATGATGCGCATGCGTTATTCAGCAATACCAACCATTTCTGCACCTCATGGAATGGCTTTAGGTGGGGGTTGTGAAATTTCATTACATGCAGATAAAGTTGTAGCAGCGGCAGAAACGTATATGGGATTAGTCGAATTTGGAGTTGGTGTAATTCCCGGTGGTGGTGGCTCTAAGGAAATGGCTTTAAGAGCATCAGATTCTTTTAGTAAAGGAGATGTTGAATTAAACATTTTACAAGAAAATTTCTTAACCATTGGAATGGCAAAAGTATCAACCTCTGGGTATGAAGCTTTTGATTTAGGATTACTTCAAAAAGGAAAAGATGTTGTTGTGGTTAATAAAGACAGGCAAATTGCAACGGCAAAAGCACACGCAAAATTAATGGCAGAAAGCGGTTATACACAACCCGCAAAAAGGAATGATGTAAAAGTTTTAGGAAAACAAGCTTTAGGCATGTTCTTAGTAGGAACTGATGCTATGAAAGATTCTAAATACATTAGTGAACACGATATGAAAATTGCGAATAAACTAGCTTATGTAATGGCTGGTGGAGATTTATCTGAACCTACATTGGTTACAGAGCAGTATTTATTAGATATTGAAAGAGAAGCGTTTTTATCACTTTGTACAGAACGTAAAACGTTGGAAAGAATTCAACACATGTTGAAGACAGGGAAACCCTTGAGAAATTAGAAAAAGACGTAGGACTAAATGATATAAGACTTCAAGATTGTATGGAAAATCCTATGTTTTAAGTTCTTTTAATCACAAGTCAAATAAAAAATAAATTATACAAGGAATGATAACCCGATTTATGGAAAACTTGAGCAAGTCTTAAGTCATACATCAAATCATCATAAGTCAAAATAATTATTATGAGTAAAACAGCCTACATAGTAAAAGCATATAGAACTGCAGTTGCAAAAGCTCCAAAAGGTGTTTTTCGCTTTAAACGTGCAGATGAATTGGGTGCAGAAACAATTCAACACATGATGAAAGAATTACCAAATTTAGACGTAAAACGTATTGATGACGTAATTGTTGGTAATGCGATGCCTGAAGGCTCTCAAGGATTAAACATGGCGCGTTTTATCTCTTTAATAGGGTTGAACTCTGTGGATGTTCCTGGAGTTACAGTAAATCGTTTTTGCTCTTCAGGGTTAGAAACCATTGCAATGGCAGCGGCCAAGATTCAAGCAGGAATGGCAAGCTGTGTTATTGCAGGTGGTGCAGAAAGTATGAGTTCTGTACCCATGACTGGTTTCAAACCTGAACTAAATTATGATACGATAAAATCTGGTCATGCAGATTATTATTGGGGGATGGGAAATACTGCAGAAGCAGTTGCAAATGAGTTTAAAATTTCTAGGGAAGATCAAGATGATTTTGCTTTTAAGTCTCATATGAAAGCTTTAAAAGCACAAGCAGAAAATCGTTTTCAAGATCAAATAGTTCCTATTGAAGTTGAAGAAACCTATTTGGATATCAATGGAAAAAAAGCAACTAAAAAATATACCGTAACGAAAGATGAAGGTCCAAGAAAAGGAACTTCCACTGCAGTTTTAAATAAATTACGCCCAGTTTTTGCAGCTGGAGGAAGTGTCACTGCTGGTAATTCATCTCAAATGAGTGATGGTGCAGCTTTTGTTATGGTGATGAGTGAAGAAATGGTAAAAGAATTGAATATAGAACCTATTGCAAGAGTTGTCAATTATGCTGCGGCTGGTGTAGCACCAAGAATTATGGGAATTGGTCCTGTTGCTGCAATTCCTAAGGTTTTAAAACAAGCAGGATTACAACAAAAAGACATTGATTTAATTGAATTGAATGAAGCTTTTGCTTCTCAATCTTTAGCTGTAATGCGTGCGTTAGATTTGAACCAAGAAATTGTAAATGTAAATGGTGGTGCTATTGCATTAGGGCATCCTTTAGGTTGTACAGGAGCTAAATTATCCGTGCAATTATTTGATGAAATGCGTAAACGCAAACTAAAAAATAAATACGGGATGGTCACGATGTGTGTTGGCACAGGCCAAGGTGCTGCTGGTATTTTCGAATTCCTGTCTTAATAGAGACGTAAGAGAAAATAGACTTAATTCTATCAATAAGAAAATAATTAAAATTTAATCATAAGGTAATTCAGAAATCTTAAAAAGTCAAAAGTCTTACCGTTATAAGTCAAAAAAAAATATGGAAACATCAAAAAAAGACCTTCTGAGAGGTGGACAATTCTTAGTAAAAGAAACCAACTGTGAAGACGTATTTACTCCAGAAGATTTTTCTGAGGAGCAACAAATGATGAAGGAAGCTGTAATGGAATTTAATGATCGTGAAATCATTCCTCACAAAGCTCGTTTTGAAGCGAAAGATTATGCACTAACAGAAGATGTAATGCGTAAAGCTGGAGAATTAGGTTTTTTAGGCGTTGCTGTACCAGAAGAATTTGGTGGCTTAGGAATGGGATTTGTTTCGACCATGTTAACGTGTGATTACATTTCTTCTGGAACAGGATCTTTTAGTACTGCTTTTGGTGCACATACAGGTATTGGAACCTTGCCAATTACATTGTACGGAACACAAGCACAAAAAGAAAAATATGTGCCAAAATTAGCTACTGGTGAATGGTTCGGGGCTTATTGCCTGACAGAACCTGGTGCTGGATCTGATGCGAATTCAGGGAAAACTACTGCTGAAATCTCTGCAGATGGAAAATCATATAAAATTAACGGACAGAAGATGTGGATTTCTAACGCTGGTTTTTGTAGCGTAATGATTGTTTTTGCTCGTATTGAAAATGATAAAAACATTACTGGATTTATTGTCGAATTTGATAAAGAAAATCCAAATGGAATTGTTTTAGGAGAAGAAGAACATAAATTAGGAATTAGAGCTTCCTCAACAAGGCAAGTGTTTTTTAACGATACTGTTGTCCCTGCAGAAAATATGTTGGCAGGCCGTGGAGAAGGATTTAAAATTGCAATGAACGCTTTAAATGTAGGACGTATTAAATTAGCTGCAGCTTGTTTAGACTCTCAAAGAAGAGTCATTACCTATGCAGTAAAATACGCCACAGAGCGCAAACAATTTAAAACACCTATTGCAGATTTTGGAGCTATCAAAGTAAAAATAGCAGAGATGACAACCAATGCTTATGTTGGTGAATCTGCTTCTTACAGGGCTGCAAAAGATATTGAAGATAGAATTGCATTAAGAGTTGCTGCTGGTAATACACATCAAGAAGCAGAGTTAAAAGGTGTTGAAGAATATGCTATTGAATGTTCCATCTTAAAAGTAGCCGTTTCTGAAGACATACAAAATTGTGCAGATGAAGGAATTCAGATTTTTGGAGGAATGGGATTCTCCGAAGAGACTCCGATGGAATCTGCTTGGAGAGATGCAAGAATTGCTCGTATTTATGAAGGTACCAACGAAATTAACAGAATGCTTTCTGTGGGTATGTTAATTAAAAAGGCTATGAAAGGTCATGTTGATTTATTAGGCCCTGCCACTGAAGTGGCCAATAGTTTAATGGGAATTCCGTCTTTTGAGACACCTGATTTTTCAGCATTGTTTTCTGAAGAAAAAGGGATGATTTCTAAATTAAAGAAAACATTTTTAATGGTTGCAGGTGCAGCACTTCAAAAATATGGGCAAGAAATAGAAGAGCACCAACAATTATTGATTGCGGCTTCAGATATTTTAATAGAAATATACATGGCAGAATCTGCAATTTTGAGGACAGAAAAAAATGTAAAACGCACGAATAAAGAAGCACAAAGTGTACAAATTGCAATGTCCAAATTATATTTATATCACGCAGTAGATATTATTGAAAAAAAAGGAAAAGAAAGCATTATTTCTTTTGCTGAAGGCGATGAACAACGCATGATGTTAATGGGCTTAAAACGTTTTACTAAATATACAAACTATCCAGATATTGTTGACTTACGTAACGAAATTGCCGAAAAAGTAAAAGCAGAAAACAAATACTGCTTCTAAAAACTGCCAAAACGTCCTTCTTTTAGAAGGACGTTTTTTTTTAGACAAATGTAGATGTCATTTTCAAATGCTAAAAGTTTTTGTTTAATTGTATATTAGTATCAAAAAAATGAAGAATATTATGAAATTTTACCTACCAATAATTGCAAGTTTTTTGATTCTTTTCTTTACGAATCTGGCGACTAAAAAAGAAACATCAATACTCGAATACAACAAAACAAGTACACCGATCAAACATCCAAAATTCAATGAATATTGGTATCAAGGAAAAGCAGAAATAACTTCTTATAAACTAACACAAGCTAGATACGGTGAAATTTATGAAGGGATTGCAGTAAATATATTTGTAACAGAAGACTTTCTTCCAGAGAAACAGGTAAAAGCAGATTATCAAGACAAAAAAAATGTGCGTATCTTAAAATTAAATAGCACTAAAAAATTTACCACTGGTATCTATCCCTACTCGTTAATGACCAGTACCTTCTCCCCTATTGATCTAAATAAAAAAGCTATAAAAATTTCATTTTCTGCTCAAGAATGGTGCGGAAATACATTTGTTCAATTGAACAATCGAAAAGATTTTGAAATTGATTTTTATTCTTATTTTGAAAGTAATCGAGATCGAAAATTAGTACTAAAAAAACATATTTTAGAAAATGAACTTTGGAATCAATTACGAATTTCTCCAGAAGATATGCCAATTGGAAGTTTAGAGATCATCCCTTCTTTTGAATTTTTAAGTTTAAATCATAAAGAAATAAAACTGTATAGAGCAAATGCATCCCTTACAACAGATGCTCATTTTATAATTTATTCTCTAAATTATCCTGAATTAAAAAGGACGTTAACAATAAAATCTTCAAAAGATTTCCCTTATACAATTGAATCTTGGGAAGAAAGTTTTCATCAAAAAGGAAAAAAAAGAACGTCAAAAGCAGTCAAAATAAAAACAATACTTTCTGCCTACTGGAGTAAAAATGGCGTTACTGACATCAGTGAGAGAAAAGAGTTGGGTTTATAATCTAAAAAATAAAATTTTTAATAGATTTATGATACCATAATCAATTTAATATCAATACTTTTGCACGCAATTTGAAAACACAGAAATGAAACGTATAAAAGAATATAAAAAACTTTTTAAAGTAGAAGGTCCCATTGATTTAAAGGAATTAAAAAAGGCTTACAGAGGTTTAGTAAAAGAATGGCATCCTGATAAATTTCAAGAGCAAGAAAAAAAGGAGGAGGCAGATGTGATGAGTACTCAAATTATAGATGGGTATCATTTCTTAGTGAGCATTGCGCCAGAAACCAAAGAAGCGAACTTAGAAGCTTATAAAACAACCATTACCGAATTTCAAGTTGCAGATTGGCATCATAAAAGCATGCTGCTAGAAGTTACTTTTACAGATGGTAATAAATATGAATACTTTGGTGTTAGTAAAATACTTTTCGGAAAGTTTGTAAATGCAAAATCTATGAACAATTTTGGTAAAAGAAACATCTTTAATTCTTTCATCTATAGAAAATCTATGAAAGCTTCAGTTACCGTATAATTCTGACCCAAATTTCAAAAAATAGCGCTCTTTTCCATTGATAAAATAATTATTTTATCAATTCCTACTTTTAGAGTAACAGCAAAAAAAAAGAGATTACTCAATGTAATCTCTTTTTTTTTATACAAAATTGCTATCGCGTTGCTACTCTAAAGCTCCTAAATAACGTTCTGCATCTAGTGCTGCCATACAACCTGTACCCGCAGCAGTTACAGCTTGTCTATATTCTTTATCTTGAATATCTCCAGAAGCAAAAACACCCGGTAAATTTGTCTTGGTTGTTTTACCTTTTGTAATTAAATACCCTGTTTCATCCATATCTAAAACTCCTTTAAATAAATCTGAATTTGGCGTATGCCCAATCGCTATAAAAACACCCGTTACAGCAATGTCTATCGTTTCTTTGGTCTGATTATTAATCGCTCTAACACCTTCCACAACAGTAGCTCCTAAAACCTCATCAATCTCTGTATTGTATAAAACTTCAATATTTTCAGTTTTGTTAACTCTGTGTTGCATTGCTTTTGAAGCTCTCATAAAGTCTTTACGCACTAAAATAGTTACTTTACTACAAATATTAGCGAGATAAGTTGCTTCTTCTGCAGCAGTATCTCCTGCTCCTACAACCACAACATCTTGACCTTTATAGAAAAATCCATCACAAGTTGCACATGCTGAAACACCACCTCCAATTAAACGTTGCTCACTTTCGATTCCTAAATATTTTGCAGTGGCTCCCGTCGAAATAATTATCGTCTCCGCTTCGATATGTTTCGCTTCATCTACAATGACTTTATGAATTCCACCAACCTGGTTACTTAAATCAACACTGGTTACCAAACCAAAACGAACTTCTGTACCAAAACGTTCTGCCTGTTTCTTTAAATCTTCCATCATTGCAGTTCCATCTGTACCTTCAGCATAACCTGGAAAATTATCAACCTCAGTAGTCGTTGTTAATTGCCCACCCATTTGCATTCCTGTATACATAATAGGTTTCATGTCTGCTCTTGCTGCATAAATTGCTGCAGTATATCCTGCAGGACCAGAACCTATAATTAAACATTTAATTTTTTCTGTTGTATCTGAAGTCATATTATCTAATATTTGAAGACGTAAAAATATAGTTTTTTGTCACTTATAATCGCAAATGTTTATAAGTTTTAATAATGAAAATATAATGCTATTTGATGAATGATTGATATCAAATAATAAACACCTATTTAATTGCATTTTTACAAAAAGGATGTATCTTTGCAGTCCTTGAATTAGCAATCATTTTCGGGGTGTAGCGTAGCCCGGTCATCGCGCCTCGTTTGGGACGAGGAGGTCGCAGGTTCGAATCCTGCCACCCCGACCAATTTAAGTATTAAAACAGTTAAAAAAACCTGATAATTTTTAGATTATCAGGTTTTTTTTGTTTTTAAACAATCATAAAATTTGATTGAGTTTAACCAAATAAGTGACCTATTTGGGTTCCCTAATTCGCAAAAGCAAAAAAAAGAACTAAATAATTTATGATTCTACTGCGATAATTGTAGATAAAGATTTAAATCAACATTAAAAAAAGCACCATCTCACAAGTGTGTAAATTTAGTAAGCCTCTCAATTACCTCCTCTCTTACCTCTCATAAAAAATCAACTAAATTTATTTAAAATAATTAATAGCACTCTGATCAATGTCAAAAATAAAAAAAATACTATCTTTCACTTTAAATAATTGTATCAAAAATGAAAACCTCTCCAAAGTCTCCTCTTACGATTTCCATTCTTATTATTTGTATCTATTTTAGTCAGTTGCAGTTGTTAGCACAAAACATAGATCAGTCGTCAAGTACAATTGCAATTAAAATTGAAAATATACTAAAAAAACTAACTCTTAAAGAAAAAGTAGCTTTGTGTCATGCGCAATCGAAATTTAGCACCAAAGGTGTTGAACGTTTGGGGATTCCAGAAATATGGATGGCAGATGGACCCCATGGTGTAAGAGCAGAAATAAGTTGGGATGACTGGTCATACGCAGGTTGGACAAACGATTCTATTACTGCATTTCCTGCACTTACTTGTTTGGCAGCAACTTTTAATCCTAAACTATCAAGTCAGTTTGGTTTTAGCCTTGGAGAAGAAGCACGATATAGAAAAAAGGATGTGCTATTAGGTCCAGGAGTTAATATCTATAGAACACCTTTAAATGGGCGTAATTTTGAATATATGGGAGAAGACCCATTCTTAGCTTCAACAATGGTGGTTCCTTATATTAAAGGGGTTCAAAAAAATGGTGTGGCTGCTTGTGTAAAACACTACGCGCTTAACAATCAAGAATTATGGAGAGATAAAGTAAATGTAGAAGTGAGTGATAGGGCATTACATGAAATTTATTTACCCGCTTTTAAAGCTGCTGTAACCAAAGCCAATGTTTGGGCATTGATGGGTGCCTACAATAAATTTCGAGGGAAATATGCTACACATCATGAATTCTTAACAAAAAAAATATTGAAAGAGGATTGGAAATATGATGGTGTGGTTATCAGTGATTGGAGTTCTGCGCATAGCACAATAGCGTCTGCTATGTTTGGTTTAGATATAGAAATGGGAACTGGAACAGACGGACTAGGAACCTCAACATCAAACCATTATGATCACTATTATCTTGCGACACCTTTTCTTAAAAAATTAAAAAGCGGTGAAATTCCTCTCGCTATTTTGGATGATAAAGTGAGACGAATATTACGTTTAAGATTTCGCACGAACATGAGTAATAACCGCCCCTTAGGTAGAGCAAACAACAAAGAACATCATGATGTCGCTAGAAAAGTAGCTGCTGAAGGGATTGTACTTTTAAAAAATGAAAATAATTTTTTCCCAATTAAAGATGATAAAAACTTAATTATTGCTGTTATTGGAGAAAATGCAACAAGGTCAATGACTGCCGGTGGTGGTTCTTCAGAACTAAAGCCACAATTTGAGATTTCACCTTTACAAGGCATCCGAGCTCGCTATGAAAATGCAACCATAATTCACTCCATGGGATTTGCATCTGGCCCCTCAGTTTATGACAAAGTAATCCCTTCAAAATTAAATGCAGACTCGCTTAGAGTTGCCGCGATTCAAACGGTTAAAAAAGCAGATATCGTACTATTTGTAGGAGGTCTAAGTAAGAGCCATTTGCAAGATTGCGAAGGTGACGATAGGAAACAATTTGGACTCCCATTTGGTCAAGAAACATTGATAAACGATATTGTTGCTGTGAATCAAAATGTAGGATTCGTTTTGATTACAGGAAATGCTGTGGCAATGCCATGGTTAAAAAAAGTGAAAGGGGTTATTCAAACCTGGTATTTAGGATCAATGGCAGGTCATGCTATTGCCGACGTTATTAGCGGTGCCGTAAATCCTTCGGGTAAATTGCCCTTTACGTTTCCTATGAAATTAGAAGACAATGCTGCGCATTCTTTTGGTGAAATATCTTACCCCGGAATAGACATGACCCAACAATACAAAGAAAATATCTTAGTTGGCTATAGGTGGCACGATACTAAAGAAATAAAACCATTGTACGCCTTTGGTTATGGACTTTCGTATACATCATTTAAAGTTTCAAATATTGAAATTGATAAAAAAACATATATAAAAGAGGCTTCTATAAATGTGTCTTGCACAGTAAAAAATATCGGAAATATTGACGGAGCAGAAGTTATTCAAATATATATAGGGAAATCAAAATCAAAGGTTAAACGGGCTTTAAAAGAGTTGAAAGGTTTTCAGAAAGTAAAATTAAAATCTGGTGAAAAATCCAATATTAATATTGAAATACCTGTAAATTCTTTAGCTTTTTATGATGAGACTATTTCTGATTGGAACTTGGAAAAAGGAGATTATATTATTTACGTTGGGAATGCGGCTAACAATATTTTTAAAAAGAAAACCTTTTCAGTAAAATAAGCTTTGAATATAAAAATAACGAGCGTGAATTAAAGACCTCCTAATAGAAACTAAAAAGAGTATTAAATTTAAAAAATTAGAAACAACATCTGTTTTAGTTACAATAAAATATTTTATACTTCGTATTTTTTTTCTTCGAGGTCTTCACCTTATCCTTTTAAAATACAAGACTCACCTAAATGAAAACACAATTTTCCATTTCTTTTTAAATAGCACAAAAACACCAACTTTTCTTGGTACTTAAATCTCTAGAATACAAGTATTATCAGTAATTAAAACCTCCGGACTTTTCGTCTCACTTATAACAAATTAACTAAAACTTCATTCATCTTTGAAAATACGTTTGGATCGTTATCTCGTTTTGTATTTAAAACATCGAATCAAAACCTACTAAAAATAGTGTTTACTGTCGCTTTAAAAATAATTTAACATGATAAAACACTTAGAACGCTAATCTTTTTTAAGTATAGGTAGTTACTTATATCATTTTCACTTTGAGATGGCATAAAATATGTTTAAAAAAAAATAGATAACAGGAGTTTGTTGTGATAACAGAGAAACACGCGCTCTCTATATAATAACTTAGAAATCATCTACTTTTATTACTATGCTAAGTGTGTAATTATTTACCAAAAAAAAGGCAACGTGGTAAACACGTTGCCTTTAAAATAAATCTAAGTAATAAAACTACTTTTTAGTACCCAGGGTTTTGATCTGCAGTAGTTAATGCTTCATTCTTACTAATTTCTGCTAAAGGAATAGGAAATAAATCATTTTTCGATGTATAACCAGCAACAGCTAATTCTGCATTTGCTTTTCCCCATCTAACTAAATCCCAAAAACGTTGTCCTTCATGTGCTAACTCTAAATATTTTTCATTTACAATTGCATCAAATAAATCCGTTCCTGCTAAAGTTGCAGACACATCTGCTAATCCTGCTCTAAGTCTTATTTTATTCAACTCAACTCTCGCCTTAGCATCCTGTCCTTCTGCATTATAAGCTTCAGCCGCTAATAATAATACTTCTGCATATCTAAACACTCTCCAGTTAGTTGTATAATTTAATTCCTTAACTCCACTACTAGAAGTTTGAGATTCACTTGTTGCATATTTAGTTCTTATAGCTCCTTCGTAATCCCAATGATTCTTAGTTGCATCATAGCTACCCCCAAGAAGATTAAGTTCACCTTCCGTCATTACTGTAGCAGCTTTACGTTTTATATCACCAGCAGTTTCAAAAGCTTTGACTAATTTATCCGTTGGAAGATTGAATCCCCATCCGTTAATAAGACCAGTACCTGTTAAATCGAAAACACCATCACCACGAGGTCCCATTAACTGGACATGTAAATTACTTTCTACACGACCTCCCCAAGCTACATTACCCCAATCAACTCCGTTGGTTGAAATAAATCCTAATTCAAATAATGATTCTATCCCAAATTCTGTTTTTTCTAAATAAACATCAGCAACATCAGTTTCTAAATCATGTGATGCATTAGATATCACAGCTTCAAATAAAGGAATTGCAGCTGTATTCTTTCCTTGAAACACCAATACTTTCCCTAAAGTTGCTTGTGCAGTACCTTTTGATACTCTAAAGACATGACTTACAGCTCCCTTCTCTGGTAAACCAGCTATTGCAGCTGTTAAATCTGCTTCAACTATTTTATATACTTCTGCTCTAGTACTCTTTGGTACCGCAAATGCTAATGGACTAATTTCAGTAGGATTTACCAATCTTAATGGTACATCTCCCCATATTGTTGTTAATTCAAAATAGCACCAAGCTCTCATAAATTTTGCTTCTGCAATAACAAATTCTTTATTGCCTAAAGAACCAGCTTCCACTGTATTAATAATTGTATTGGCTAAAGCAATCGTTTTATAATATCCTGCCCACACACTTTCAATAGAAGGGTTTGAAATAGAAATATTTGTATGATCATCTATTTCTTGCAACTGTGGTTGGTCATCACTAACAGGACCCCCTGCATTTGCTGCATCACCAGGGATTTGTTTTAAAAAGAAAGCACTACTCCAATCTTTTGCATAATTGAATTGCATTAAGTCATATAAACCAATTAAGGCTTCTTCCGCATTACTTTCTTTCTCAAAAAAGGTTGAACTTTCTAGCACACCTACTGGTGCTATATCTGTAAATTCTTCGCTACACGCCGTACTTATAAGCAAGACAGCTAAAGCGCTATATATTATTTTTTTCATGTTCTATTATTTTTTTATTAAAATTCTAATGATAATCCTAGTAATAATTTGGATGGAATTGGATAGAAACCTCTGTCTACACCAATACTGTTATCTGAGAAACTTCCTGCTTCTGGATCTAAACCATTGTACTTTGTAAATGTAAAGTAGTCATCTAAAGAAATATAAGTTCTTAATTTCTTTAATTTAATCTTCTCAGCTACATTTGTTGGAAAGTTATAACCTAATTGAATTTGTTTAATTCTCATATAAGAACCGTCTTGAACCATTAAATCTGTATCATAGGTACTATTCGCATTTGCTGCTGACGGATAAGATGCAATATCTCCTGCTTTTTGCCATCTTCCTGTGAAAAACTCAACAGGTTTGTTTGTAATAGGTCTTGATGGTTGATGATACGCTGCAAAAATATCATTTCCTTGTGTTCCTTGGAAACGAATACTTAAGTCTAGTCCTTTATATCCAAAATCTAAACTTCCTCCATAAAGTATATCTGGATGCGGTGAACCAATTTCAGTTTTATCATTTGAAGTAATCCCTACAACACCATCAGTGTCAACAATAATTAATTCTCCCGTTGCTGGGTCTACACCATCTGTCTTGTATCCGTGGAAATACCATAATGGGCTTCCTTTTTTAAATCGTGTAATACCATCATTATTTTGAGGAGCACCTGCTCCTTGAATGAAACCTTTTTCACCTACAAAATTAATTTCTGTAACTTCATTCTTAAGGGTAGATAAGTTTAAGTTTATACCATAACTAAAACCACTATCTGTAGTATCATTATAACCAATTTCAAATTCAAATCCTTTGTTTTCTACTGTTCCTGCGTTGATAGAAGGCACACCTACTCCTAAAGATGGTGGTGCAATAATGTTTCCATTCACGATAAGTAAATCTCTGGTTGTTTTAACATAATAATCTGCTGAGAAATTAAGTCTGTTGTCAAAAGCTCTAAAATCTAGACCAAGATCTAATTGCTCTGAACGTTCCCAACCTAAATCTAGATTTGGTAAATTCCCTGGAGTAATTCCAGTAAGTCCTTGATAAGTAACAGGTACTACTCCTGCTTCTTGAGCAACCGTTTGAAAGATTAAACTACTAATATAAGTTCCTAAATTATTATCACTCCCGTTTTGTCCCCAACTAGCTCGTAATTTAGCGTAGTTAATTTTTGAATCTTCTTTCCAGAAATTTTCTTTTGAAAGTATCCAACCAGCAGAAATCGCTGGAAAATATCCTGATTTTTTATCCGTTGGAAAAAAACTTGAAGTATCATATCTTAAAGATCCTTCTATTAAATATTTCCCTTGATAATCATAAGATAATCTAGCAAATACAGATTTTCCTGTTCTTTCGAAAACTCCACCACCAATAACATTTTGAAGAGGAGTGTCTTTCTCATTTAATGTAACTAGTCTATTAAATAATTTAAAACCTGTTAAATACAAAGAAGATTCGATGTTGTTTGTTGAAATTTTTGAAGGATTAAAATAATTTATGCCTTTATAATTTCCAAAATAAAGTATTCCTTGTGAGTCTCTATAAGTTGAATTAATATAAAAATCATTAGAAAGCAGCCCATCGTTTTTTGTAAATCGAGTAAAAGTATTGTTGTTTATATCAAATTTTGAAATTCCAGAATTTGAACTAAGCCATATATTTCCTTTTAAGTCTTCAATAATACCCAATACATTGATAGCTTCTAAACCGTTCCGCTCATCATACCATCTAAAACTATCAGTCTCAAGATTATATTTACACAAACCCGAACCTCTTGTTCCAATCCATAATGAACCATCAGATGATTCAAAAAGTGATAGCACATGATTTGTTGAGACATCACTATCAGATGCTTCATACATCTTACTAGCCATTGAAACAATTGAAAAGGTATTCTCTTTTGACTTTTTTATTTTAAACAATCCTTTATTTGTTGTCGTTAGCCATAAATCGCCATTTTTAGCTATTAACACTTTCCTACCAAAACTGTTTGTAATACCCTTTTTCAAAAAAGGTTCGCTATTATGATATGTGATTTTTTGAGACTGAGGATTATAAGAATGGAGCCCTTTACCCCAACTAGCAAACCAGATAGTCCCATCTAATTCTTCAGCAATACTTAAAATATTGTTGGATTTTAAGTTACTGTTTTTAGTAGTATACTTAACAAAGTTTTTTGATCCATTTTTTAAAAAAAACAATCCATTAGCCCAACTTCCTGCCCAGATATTTTGTTTACTATCAACAAATAAGGACACAATATAGTCATTGGTTAGACCTGAATATGTTTTATTTTCTGAACTACTAATGTGGGTGGACTTATTTAATTTGGAATCGAATACATCAATACCTCCACCGTCCATGGCAATCCAAAGTTTATCATAATTATCTTCAACAATAGCAGTAACAGCTGTATTTTTTAGTGAATTTAGGTTATCCCCTAAACTTTCTATTTCTTCAAATTTATCATATAACTGATCATATACACCAATACCAGCATTATAATATCCTAACCAAATACGCTTATTACGATCTAAATACAAAGACCAAATAGAATTTGATAGTATACTGCTTTCATTCGTTCTTCTAGATAAATAATGATTTAAAACATGTCCATTAACATCAATGTGAAATAACCCATCATTTTCCCTTGAGCACATTAAAGTTCCGTCTGGCAATTTAATAATTGACAATAATCAGTTCTCTGAAATTAAAAAATGGGCAATATCAAATTGTTGATAATTACGATTGTCTACCTGCTTTATTTTATAAAGACCATTATTTGATGTTCCTACCCATAGCGTATTATTATCAATTAATAAGTACTGAAGAGGATCCTTGATTTCCCTGACCTCATTTTTAATTTTAAACAAAGAAGATTTAAGAATATTTGTTTTAGAATCAATTTCTTTAAGCCCTTTATTTGTAGCAGTATAAACTTTTTCTGTAGCATCAACTTCAATTGAATTTATTGTTAAAGGGTATTCTTCACAAACTATCTCCGCTACCTTTAAAGTTTCTAAATTAATCTGAAATAACCCATGTTCAAAAGTACCGACATATAAATTTCCTTTTTGGTCACCTTTCAAACTCCGAATAGAAACTTCCTCATTACTTTTAAATTCATTTAAAATAATTCTTTTGAACCGGTCGTTCTTACGATCATATAAATTAAGTCCAGCATCGGTCCCAAACCACAATCTATTTTTAACATCTATATATGAGCAATAGATTATATTGCTATTCAACGATGTATCATCTTTTATTTTTGAAGTATATGTTTTATAATCAACACCATCAAATCTATTTAATCCAGAGCCATCAGTCCCTATCCAAATCAGACCATACTGATCCTGAATTATTGAACGAACACCTATCTCTGAAACACTTTCTTTGATATTGACGAACACATACTTTTTAATTGGTTTTTGAGACCAAATATTAATTGCTAATAACAGTAAAAAACAAATTAAGAAACGATATTTTTTTTTCATAAGAAAATGGCCTTCTGTATTAACTAGAATAAAAAGCATACAATTTAATTCATCCATTCATGTTTATGGATTAACTTCAGAGTATGTGGCTCTTTCTTCTTCTTTCACTGTCTTTTAATTAGACCCGAAAAATGAAATTAACAATATTTTTTTTTGAGGGAGAGAGTACTGCATTCTTAATTAATAGAAACTAAAAAATCACTAATCTCAATAGTATTTGCTACTATTTAATAACAGATTGCTCCATTTTAAAAAAACAAACTTACTACAAAAAAAAGATTATTAGGATTTCTCTATACTAATTTTAACCATTTAACGGATATTAAAATGAAATACGAACCCATTGCTCTTTTAAAACCCTACTGATAAAACTACTTAAAAGATTTATACATAAATGCAACAATTATTATACTATATGCCTAATTTATATTACCCGACAGTTCGCTATTAAAATAAATTTGTATTGTAATTTTGAAGAAACTTTTGTTTACCACTTACTTTTAATTCTAGCCTATAAAACAGTTTCAATTCATCTCAAAAACAAATGTATACTACTTTTAAAAACTTTAATTGAAGATATTATGATAAAAAAAATCGCATTATTACTATTTTTACTACTATTTGAATCGTGATCTACTCCTAAAAAAGGCGAAATAACAATTCAACAAAAAAAGGAATCCTTAGAAACATTTAACAAACAAAAACTTAAAGTGTATACAACTGCAAAACATACAAGTTTAATACTTTCACTCACCGATGAAACTATTTTTGGTAAATCAAACCAACCAAAAGGAACTGAAATTGCTGTTTTTGTAAACCCGAATAATACTTATAGTTTAATAATAGGAGATGGTAAAGTTTCGTTAGAAATTGAGCCACATGCTATGCAATCTAACAATACTAATACATGAAAAAATTCATACATTACCTCCTAGTTTTTTGCTTTGTAGTATCATGCAAAGATAAAAGCACCACAAAACTATCTCAAAACGAAGTTGTACAAAACACAACCTTAACAAATTTTGATACTCAAATTAACGATTTGATGGCTAAAATGACCTTAGAAGAAAAAATTGGTCAAATGAATCAATACAATGGTTTTTGGGATGCAACAGGACCCAATCCAGACAAAGGAAAATCAGCTAAAAAATATGAAGAACTTAGAAAAGGACATGTAGGTTCTATGTTGAATATTAAAGAAGGTGTAAAACAGGTAAAAGCACTTCAGAAAATAGCTGTAGAGGAAACCAGATTAGGAATTCCATTAATTATTGCTTTTGATGTGATACATGGCTTTAAAACCATTGCTCCTATTCCTTTAGCAGAAGCTGCAAGTTGGGATTTAGAAACGATAAAGAAATCAGCTCAAAATGCAGCAGAAGAAGCGGCAGCCGCAGGCATCAATTGGACGTTTGCTCCAATGGTTGATACTTCTAGAGATCCTCGATGGGGCCGCGTTATGGAAGGAGGAGGAGAAGATCCTTATTTAGGTGCAAAAATAGCCACAGCAAGGATTAAAGGCTTTCAAGGAAAAAATTTATCATCGACCAAAACCATTGCAGCATGCGCAAAACACTTTGCTGGCTATGGGTTTTCAGAAGCAGGACGCGATTATAATACCGTAGATATTGGCACATCAACTTTAAACAATATTGTTTTCCCTCCTTTTAAAGCTGCAGCTGAAGCTGGCGTAAAAACATTTATGAATTCTTTCAACGAAATCAACGGAATTCCTGCAACAGGGAATACTTTTTTACAACGAGACGTTTTAAAAGGGAAATGGAATTTTAATGGTTTTGTAGTTTCTGATTGGGCTTCAATGGTTGAAATGATTGCACATGGATATGCAAAAGACGAAGAACATGCCGCAGAATTATCAATTAAAGCGGGGGCAGATATGGATATGGAATCTTATGTTTACGTAGAACATTTAGCTAATTTAGTGAAGCGAGGTAGCGTGAAAGAAACTTTGATAAATGATGCAGTAAAACGTATTTTAAAAGTAAAATATGAATTAGGCCTTTTTGATGATCCTTATAAATATTGTGATGAAGAAAGGGAAAAAGCAGTCACTGGAAAACAGGAATTTCATGATGATGCTTTAGATATGGCCAAAAAATCTATTGTCCTTCTTAAAAATAAAAAAAAGCTATTGCCTCTAAAAAAGAAAAATCAAAAAATAGCTTTAATTGGCGCCTTAGCAAAAGACAAAACAAGTCCTCTTGGAAATTGGAGTTTGGCAGGAGAACCAGGATCTGCTGTTTCAGTTCTAGAAGGACTACAAAAGTACAAAGGGAATATCCTAAAATACGCAAAAGGAGTAGATGTAATTACAGTAGACTCACCAACTGGCTGGTCAGATAAAGCAATTATAAATGAAACGGATACCTCCGGTTTTTCCGAAGCGATCACTTTAGCAAAAAAAGCGGACGTGGTTGTGATGGTTTTAGGGGAACATGGTATACAAACTGGTGAAGCAAGAAGTAGAGCGAATATTGATCTACCCGGACTTCAACAAGAACTTTTAGAAGAAGTATACAAAGTAAACAAGAACATTGTTTTAGTTTTAACAAACGGTAGACCATTAACGATTCCATGGGCAGATAAAAACATCCCTTCAATTCTTGAAACTTGGCAGTTAGGAGTACAAAGTGGAAATGCAATTGCACAAGTGCTTTATGGAGATTACAATCCTAGTGGTAAATTACCGATGACATTTCCTAGAAGTCTAGGACAAATTCCAATTTACTACAACTATAAAAGTACAGGCAGACCAAATGGAAACAACGTTTTTTGGTCTCATTATTTAGATGAAAAAAAAACGCCTTTATATCCATTCGGTCATGGTTTAAGTTATACCAGCTTCTCTTACAACAATTTAAAAATTAATAAAGTAAATAATAGAGAGGTTAAAATCTCTGTAAATCTTACAAATACTGGAAAAGTAAAAGGAAAAGAAGTAGCACAATTGTACATTCATGATCTGTTCGCCTCAGTAACCAGACCTGTAAGAGAATTGAAAGGGTTTAAATTGATCCAATTAAATCCAAGTGAAACAAAGACTATTCATTTCACACTCACCGAAAAAGAATTGGGATTCTATAATAATAAAGGAACATTTGTTATTGAACCTGGAAAATTTGAAGTGTTTGTTGGAGGAAGTTCTGACGCTAAACTTGCTCAAAAATTTACATTAGAATAAATATAAGTAAAGTATTGTGTCTATTTCTAAAAGTTTAGACTGAAATCATAGCAATTGAAGCATCACAAACACCGCTACTATAAAATTGATAGCCAAAAAATTAGGCTGTAATTTAAAGATTGAAATAAATTCAAACCAACCTTTAGAAATATTTTATACTGAAATTACCCATGCCAAGTATTTGCATTATTATTTATATTTTCTCTTGTTTCAACATTTTTTTTGGAAACAACCCACAGAAAAACTAAAAAAACTAAGATTACTCAAATAACGTGTTAATTGAAAATTCATTTTAAAGTTTCAGGTTTCAAGCAAATCTAACGATGCAATTTGTATGTAATTCACTTAAATTACATCTATTTTAGGAAGTATTTTTTGTCTAACAAAATATTTAATTTGTTAAACATTTTGTATCTTTGTGTAAAATTAAATGTATTATGGCGAACAAAAAAAACAGTACTAAAGACAACATTATTTCCTGGTATATGGAATTTGTTTTAGAGAACAACCACCAACCAAAATCAGTATTTAGTTTTGCTAAAGAAAATAATTTTGAAGAAGCAGATTTCTACAAATTTTATGGTTCTTTCGAAGTTATTGAAGAAGCTATTTTTTCTGAGTTTTTTCATCACGCAATTAAAGTTTTAGAAAAAAGTGATGAATTTAAAAATTACGATTCAAGAAATAAATTATTAAGTTTTTACTTTACTTTTTTTGAAATTCTAACTGCCAACAGGAGCTATGTTGTCTATGCGTTAGAAAATGTTAAAAAAGATTTGAAGAAATTAAAAACACTAAAATCTTTAAAATCCGATTACACAAAATTTGTTGAAGATTTAAATATTGAAAGGATTGAACTAAAACAAGAAACTTTAGAGAAAATTCAAAACACTTCTTTAAAAGAGTCCTCTTGGATACATTTGATAATCACCATGAAATTCTGGTTGGATGATATTTCTCCTTCTTTTGAGAAAACAGATATTTTTATAGAAAAATCTATCAACGCTCGTTTTGATTTAATGGATATAAAACCTTTAAAAAGTATTATCGATTTTGGTAAATTTATTTTAAAAGAAAAAATTAATTTCAACTAAAAAAATATGAAAACGATTGATTCTATACCAACTTCAAAAATACAACGTGCTTCAAAGCTTGTAGCCACAGGAGCAAAAATTGGTGTAAATTATTTAAAGTATTATGGTGATAAAATTACCAAAACAGAAGATGAAGCGAAAACTCGTTTGAATGAAAATAATGCAGAAGATATTTATGATGGATTAAAGCAATTAAAGGGAAGTGCTCTAAAGGTTGCTCAGATGTTGAGTATGGAAAAAAGTATTTTACCAAAAGCTTATGTAGAGAAATTTTCGCTTTCGCAATTTTCTGTTCCGCCACTTTCACCTGCCCTAGTTCTCAAGACTTTTAAAACGTATTTTGGAAAGAATCCGAATGAAATCTATGACAAATTCGACTCCGTTTCTGTAAATGCAGCAAGCATTGGTCAGGTACATAAGGCTGAAAAAGATGGAAAAAAATTGGCTGTAAAAATCCAATATCCTGGTATTGCACAAAGCATTAGCTCAGATTTATCACTCGTAAAACCCATTGCTATTAAAATGTTTAATATTAGAGGAAAAGATTCTGATAAATATTTTAAAGAAGTAGAAAATAAATTAGTTGAAGAAACGAATTATATTTTAGAAATTGAACAAAGTCAAGCAATTGTAGAAGCTTGCAAGCATATTCCAAATTTAAAATTTCCTGAATATTATCCTGAATTATCTTCAGATAGAATTATTACAATGGACTGGATGAATGGCGTTCATTTATCTCAATTTTCAACTGATGATCAAGAAGTTTCGACAAAACTAGGACAATCATTATGGGATTTTTACATGTTTCAAATTCATAATTTAAAAAAAGTACATGCGGATCCACATCCTGGAAATTTCTTAATCTCTCCAGAGAACGAGTTAATTGTCATCGATTTTGGATGCATGAAGACCATTCCAAATGATTTTTATGTTCCTTATTTTGAATTGGCGAAAAAAGAAAACATCTCCAATCCTGCCTATTTTGAAGAAAAATTATTTCAACTAGAAATTTTAAGAGCAGATGATTCCAAAGAAGAATTGGATTTCTTTAGAGCGATGTTTCATGAAATGCTAAGCTTATTTACAGAACCATTTAATAACGAAAATTTTGACTTTTCTGACGAAGTTTTCTTTAGAAAGATTTCTAATTTAGGCGCAAAATACGCAAAGAGTACAGAGCTTAAAAACATGAATGGAAATAGAGGTTCTAAACATTTTATTTACATCAACAGAACCTTTTTTGGTCTGTATAATTTAATGCATGATTTGAAAGCAAAAGATGTGAAAATTAATAATTTTAAATCTTTATAAATGGCAATTTTTACATTTGACGAAATACAAGGTTTAGAAAAAATTTATAAAATAAATTTAATTAATAGCTGTACTGGTTTTAAATCTGCCAATTTATTGGGTTCTATATCTGAAGAAGGAGTTCCAAATGTAGCCGTTTTTAGCTCCGTTACACATTTGGGTTCGAAACCACCGACTTTGGGCTTTATTTTGAGACCAACGACGGTTCCAAGGGATACCTATAAGAACTTGAAAGATCTCGGTTATTTTACAATCAATCATATTCATGAAGAGATCATTGAAGACGCCCATCATACCTCAGCGAACTATCCAAAAGAAATCTCAGAATTTGATGTCACGGGTTTAGAAGAAGAATATAAAGGTAATTTTAAAGCACCTTTTGTGAAAAACGCCCCAGTCCAAATGAGTATGAAATTTATTGAAGAAATTTTTGTACCTTCCAATAGTGTGATGTTGATTGTTGCTCAAATTCAAGAATTATACGTTAAAGATGAAATCCTTGAAAAGGATGGACTGATTAACTTATCGAAAGGAAACGTAGCGACTATTAATGGTCTTGACACGTATGCGATTCCTAAATTTAAAAAACAATTATCTTATCAGAGACCTAAAAAAACAGAATAAAGTGTATGAAAATTCTCGTAACAGGAGCAACGGGCTATATTGGTAAAAGATTAATACCTCTTTTACTAAATGACGGTCATGTTGTTGTTTGCGCTGTTAGAGATAAGAAAAGAGCACAAAACTATTTTAAGGACCGAAAAAATATCGTTTTAATAGAAGCCGATTTTTTAAATGCGGAGAGTCTAAAAAATATTCCAAAAGACATTGATTTTGCATATTATTTAATACATTCTATGTCTAATTCGGCTAAAGAGTTTCATATTTTAGAAGAAAAATGTGCTTTTAATTTTAGGCGTTTTGCAGAAAAAACTTCTTTGAAACAAGTACTTTATTTAAGCGGTATTACCAACGATACAAAACTTTCTAAACACTTACTTTCTAGAAAAAATGTAGAAAAAACACTCGCATCTGACACCTACGCTTTAACAACATTTAAAGCAGGCATCATTGTTGGTTCTGGGAGTTCATCTTTTGAAATCATTAGAGATATTGTAGAAAAACTACCGGCCATGATTACTCCAAAATGGCTAAACACGAAAACACAACCCCTAGGAATAAGAGATGTACTGACTTTTTTGCACAAAGCAATGGGCAAGAAAAAGTTATACAATACTTCTTTTGATGTTTTTGGTCCAGAAATATTGACTTATAAAGAAATGTTATTTCAATTTGCAGAAGTAAGAAAATTGAAAAGATGGATTTTAACGGTTCCTGTTATGACACCAAAACTATCTTCTTATTGGCTTTATTTTGTTACTTCTACTTCTTATAAACTCGCCTCATCCCTAGTAAACTCTATGGGAGTTGAAGTCATTGGAAACAAAAGTGATATTAATAAAATTTTGGAGGTGCAGCCAATGTCTTATAAGGAAGCTGTTAAATTTGCTTTTATAAAAATAAAACAAAATAGTATTATTTCTAGCTGGAAAGATTCGTACATAAGTAGCGGAAAGTTAAAGAACTATGTACATGAATTTATCAATGTTCCAAAACATGGTTGTTTTAAAGACTTTAAGAAAAGAAAGCTAACAGATAAAGAAAAAGTACTGGAAAAAATTTGGAGAATTGGCGGTAAGACGGGTTGGTATTATGGAACTTTTTTATGGAGAATTCGAGGTTTTTTAGACCAGTTCTTTGGAGGTACAGGACTCCGAAGAGGAAGAAGACATCCTACAGAATTAAATGCTGGTGATGCCTTAGATTTTTGGCGCGTTATTTATGCCGATAAGGAAAAAGGAAAACTCTTACTTTATGCAGAAATGATTTTACCAGGAGAAGCTTGGTTAGAATTCAAAATTGAAAATGATACACTATACCAAACAGCAACGTTTAGGCCTCACGGTCTTGCCGGCAGACTATATTGGTATGCTGTTTTGCCTTTTCATTGGTTTGTTTTTAACGGAATGATTCATAACATTAATAAACAAAATTGAAAAAAAAACACCTCCCTCAAAAAATCTGTTTGATTTGCAAACGACCTTTTTCTTGGAGAAAAAAATGGGGGAAAAATTGGGAGGAAGTAAAATATTGTAGCGAAAAATGCAGAAGAAACAAGAAAATACAAGCTTAGTTTGGTTTCGTAATAATTTACGAGTTCATGACAACCTATCTCTAAAAAGAGCCACAGGAAATCATGTTAAGGTGATTGCTGTCTATTTTTTTGATCCAAAAAATTTTAAAATTGATACATTTGGATTTCAAAAAACAGCGAAATACAGAGCGAAATTTCTTATTGAAACAATAAACGACTTAAAAAAAAACCTATCAGATTTAAATATTACGCTTCTCACTTATTTTGAAAGCCCTGAAGACTGTATTCATAAAATATGTGATACGTTTTTAGTGAACAATATTTACACACAACAAGAATGGACAAAAGAAGAAGTTGAAACGACTAATTTAATAAAGAGTACATGCTCAGAAAAAGTCTCTTTTATTGAAGATTATGACCAATTTCTATACAATCCAAAAAATGTATCGAAAGACTTCTCAAACATTCCAAATGTATTTACTGCTTTTAGAAAAAAATTAGAAAAGACAATAAAAGTTGAAAATGAAGTTGTTATTTCCAAACACTCAAAAGAGAATTTAATTAAAAACGAAACAGCAATTCCTACATTAGAAGAGTTGGGTTTCAAAGAGTTTACGACAAATTTAAAAACTGCTTTTCCTTTTTCTGGCGGAGAAAATGCTGCGTTGGAAAGAATTGAAAATTATTTTTTTGAAACAAAAAAAGTCGCAGTTTATAAAAAAACACGAAACGGATTAATTGGCAGTGACTATAGTACAAAGTTCTCTCCTTGGTTAGCAAATGGAAGTTTGTCTGCAAGAACTATTTATTGGAAAGTAAGAGCGTTTGAAGCTGAATTTGGAGCAAATCAATCTACATATTGGGTGATTTTTGAATTGATATGGAGAGATTATTTTAAATATATTTCATTAAAATATTCCTCTAAAATATTTAAAATCGGTGGAATTTTAGATAAAAACTATCACTGGAATTCTGATGAAAAGTTAATTCACCAATGGATTCAGGGAGAAACAAAAGACGATTTTGTAAATGCCAATATGATAGAACTTAAAGAAACAGGGTTTATGAGCAATAGAGGAAGGCAAAATGTAGCATCTTACTTTACAAAAGAACTTTTATTGGATTGGAGAATTGGTGCTGCTTATTTTGAGTCCATGCTATTGGATTATGACGTTCACAGCAATTACGGCAATTGGATGTATGTAGCTGGAGTTGGTAATGACCCCAGAGACCGAAAATTTAACACGCAACTACAAGCAGAGCGCTATGATCAAAATCATAAATACAGAAAGCTTTGGTTAGAAAAAACATTGTTTTAAGATGAAAAAACTACGATTAATATTAGGAGATCAGCTAAATACGCAACATTCTTGGTTTTCAAAAACGGATAAAGAAGTAATCTACTGCTTGTTTGAAATGCGACAAGAAACAGATTATGTAACACATCATATTCAAAAAGTAGTTGGTTTTTTTGCAGCGATGAGAAACTTCTCAGAGGAACTAGAAGCAGCAAATCATACCGTAATTTATTTCAATATAAATGACACAAAAAACACTCAAAATTTAATTGAAAATATATCACTGTTAATTGCAGAAAATAATATTGAAAAGTTTGAATATTTAGCTCCTGATGAGTATCGACTTGAGAAGCAATTGAAAGATTTTTCTACAAGTTTAGAAATAGAATCAGCCGTTTTTTCTACGGAACATTTTTATACGGAAAGAGAAGATTTAGCAACTTTCTTTAAAGGCAAAAAACAATTTTTGATGGAACATTTTTATCGCAACATGCGTAAGAAACATCAAATTCTGATGGTAGACAAACAACCCGAGGGTGGAAAATGGAATTATGATGCCAGCAATAGGAAAAAATGGAAAGGAGAAACTTTAATTCCGCAAGAAATTAGTTTCGATAATAATGTTGAAGATCTATTCGCTGAAATTGAAAAATCAGGAATAAAGACCCTGGGGAAAATCAATCTTAAATATTTTGAATATCCCATTTCCAGAAAACAATCTTTGGCGCAGTTAACATATTTCTGTGAACATTTATTAGTACATTTTGGGGATTATCAGGATGCAATGCATACAGATAAATTGTACCTTTTTCATAGCAGAATTTCTTTTGCAATGAACACAAAAATAATCTCTCCAAAAGAAATTATTGATACCGTATTAGAAACCTATAGAGCAAAAGAAGAAGAGATCGATATTTCTCAAGTAGAAGGTTTTATCAGGCAAATTTTAGGTTGGCGAGAATACATGAGAGGCATGTATTGGATGTTAATGCCTAGTTATAAAAAGGAAAACTTCTTAGACAACAGAAACAAGTTACCCGATTTCTTTTGGACAGGTAAAACAAAAATGAATTGTCTTAAAAATGCGATTAATAATTCTTTAGAAAATGGGTACGCACATCATATTCAGCGATTAATGATTACTGGTAACTTTATGTTATTAACACAAATACACCCTGATGAAATTGATGCTTGGTATCTGGGGATTTATGTAGACGCTATTGAATGGGTTCAGTTACCAAATACAAGAGGTATGAGTCAGTTTGCCGATGGTGGGAAAATAGCCACGAAACCCTATGTCTCCAGTGGAAGCTACATTAGTAAAATGAGTAATTATTGTGATGCTTGTGTTTATGATAAAGCAAAGAAATTCGAAGACGAAGCCTGTCCTTTTAATACGCTTTATTGGAATTTTTTAGATGAAAAACAAGAAAAGTTAGCGTCTAACTTCAGAATGAAAATGATGTATAGTGTGCTAAATAAAATGACAACAGAAGACAGAGTTAAGATCAATGAGAAAGCAAATCATATTATAAAAAATTTAGATGAATATTAATAAAGAAGAAATTGTTATTGTTTGGTTTAAACGCGATTTACGTTTGCAGGATAATGAGGCAATTCAAAATGCTTTAAAAACAAACAAGCGAATACTTTTCTTATATGTTTTTGAGAATTCTTTAATTGATGATCCTCATTATGACATCCGCCATTGGAATTTTATCAAGCAATCCATCGTTGCTTTAAATGATGAATTAAAAAAATACAACACAAAAGTTCTTTGCGTTCAAACTGAAGTTGTAAATGCATTCAACCAAATTTTTGATAGTTACAAGATTGATACAGTATTTTCTCATCAAGAAACAGGCTTATTAATTACTTACAATAGAGACAAGGAATTTACAAGGTATTGTAGAAACAACTCAATTAACTGGGAAGAAAACAATAACAACGGTGTTTTAAGAGGGCTTTTAACTCGAGAAGATTGGTTCGATAAATGGGATGATTATATGTATGCTCCTCAAATTAAAAATCAATTAAATATTGGTGATTTTGTTTCTTTGGAGGCAATCAAGCAACTAGAAAAATACTTTCAGACTACAGATTTAACAACCCCAAAGCACAAATACTTTCAAAAAGGGGGGACAAAAACAGCATGGAGATATGCCAATACTTTTTTTGAAAAACGACATGAAAAATACATGTTTAACATATCGAATCCAAATTTGGCCAGAGAGAATTGTAGTCGACTATCCCCATATATTGCATGGGGAAATGTTTCTATTCGTCAGATATTTCAGGAAGCAACAAAACACAAAACAACTGCAAATAAAAGGCATTTAGGCGCTTTTATTTCTAGATTGCGCTGGCAGGCACATTTTATACAGAAATTTGAAATGGAGCACACTATGGAAAATGCGAGTATTAATAAAGGGTATCAAAAATTAAAAAAGAGCATTTCTGTTGAATACCAAAAAGCTTGGGAAGAGGGAACAACTGGCTTCCCTTTGATTGATGCATGTATGCGCTGTTTAAAAGAAACAGGCTATTTAAATTTTAGAATGCGTGCAATGATCGTTTCCTTCTTTACACATATTTTATGGCAACCTTGGCAAGCATCCTCTCAGTATCTCTCAAGATTATTTTTAGATTTTGAACCTGGTATTCATTTTTCTCAGTTACAAATGAATGCAGGTGAGACAGGCATTAATATTCTTAGAATTTACAACCCTATAAAAAATAGTATTGAACATGATGAGGACGGAACTTTTATAAAAAAATGGGTTCCAGAATTAGCTCATTTACCAATTCCTTTCATACACGAACCGTATTTAATGACTCCCCTTGATCAGCAGTTTAATAATCTAGAATTGGGCGTACAATATCCAAACCCTATTATAGAAATAAGAGTTGCAAGAAAAAAAGCAAGTGACACGCTCTGGAACATGAGAAAAAATGCAGAAGTGCAAAAAGAAAGCATCAGAATTTTGAAAAAACACACGTTATCAGATAGAAATAGAACGCTAAAAAATGAATAAATAACTCCGATACACAAAAATAACAATTTTAGTAATTGTGTTTAACTACTTTACTAAATAGTTAAACATAGTTATTTTTTTTGTACCTTTGATTATGCTTTTTAATACCACCCACAACAATAAAGATACCACTGCACTCATTAATGAGATGTTGGGTATTTCTTATAGTTTTATCAAAGCGATTAAACTCGGTGGGGTCGGTTCAAAAAGAATGATTATTGAAGCGGTAAGCCCAGGTTTTGAATCGTTAATAAATTCAATTTCAGACATAAACTACGGAAATATAGAACTTCGCGAGAAAGGAATTCTTGTACATATTAACAAAGGTCTAAAAAACTTTAGTTGGGCTATTCCTTATTATCAATTACACACATACAAGACAGCAGGTTTCAGTATCCATGCTCAAGGAAATTTCGTAAGATTTAAGAGCAATAAGTTACTAAAAGAAAACAAAAATTTTATCCAAAAAATAGTACATTTTAAGATAGAAAATGACAAACAATATCAATTCTATTAAATGCAACAATTAGATAACATAGCCATTGATAGGATTATAGAAATGGCTTGGGAAGACAGAACAACTTTCGAAGCGATTCACTTTCAGTTCGGTTTAAAAGAACAGGAAGTTATTGATTTAATGAGAAAAGAAATGAAGCTAAAAAGCTTCAAAATGTGGAGAGAAAGAGTTCAAGGAAGAAAAACGAAACATGAAAAACTGAGAGTATTTGCAAAAGGTCGGTTTAAATGTTCTAGGCAAAAGTCAATCTCAAATAATGGGATTTCAAAAAGATAATTCGTGTTTCTATTTTAAGATTAGGATTTTAAAGATACCAAATAAAAAAATAAAAACACAAAACGCATTAAAATAGCATGGTATGGATTTAATAAACAAAGCTTTAGAATTTGAAACAAGAAAAATGAGGTTTCCTACAACTAGTGATCGTATTATAGCTGCCAGAGAAGCAAAAGAATTAATTCTTAGTTTGAACGAAGTTTATAAAGAAAGTAAAGATTCTAAAATTATGGACATCATGAAAAGGTTGACGATAATTAAACAGCGACTAGAAAGACGCCTGAAAGGAAGACCTTTAACCTCATAATAATTAACAAACATTTTTATTGCTTTTCTATCTTTTATAATTATATTACCGATTATAAAAATGAAAAACGAATAATGAATTTATTAGAAAGAGCTGAAGAATTTGAGAATAGAAAATTCTCTTTTAAAAATACAAGTGATAGAATTGTAGTATCAAGAGAAGTAAAAGCTTTAATACTAGAACTTAACGAAGTATACAAGTTAGAAAAGAATCCTGAAATCATGGATATAATGAAGCGCTTAACTGCAATTAAACAAAAAATTGAAAAGCGCTTGAAAGGAAGACCTTAAAAGCATATGAATAAAATTTTAATTATTGGAGGAAGTAAAGGAGTTGGTAATGCAATTGTTACCTCTTTATTAGATGAAAATCTAGTGATCAATATAAGCAGAACTGCCCCCTTGCTTAGCCACAGTAATCTTACCCATATCACCTGTGATATTCTTACAGATGAATTACCTGATTTTGAAGAAATAGACACCTTAATTTATTGTCCAGGAAGCATCAATTTAAAACCAATTTCTAGACTAAAACTAGACGATTTTAGAAATGACTTTGAAATAAATGTTATTGGTGCTGTTAAAGCAATTCAACATTATTTACCTTCATTAAAAAAAGGAAACAAACCTTCCATATTACTTTTCAGTACCGTTGCAGCAAAATTAGGGATGCCTTTTCATGCAAGTGTAGCTGCTGCAAAATCTGCCGTAGAGGGTTTAACAAAATCTATGGGAGCAGAATTAGCCCCTTTGATTCGTGTAAATGCAATTGCACCAACGGTAACAGACACTGATTTGGCAGCAAAATTATTGCGCAATGAACGAATGATAGAAATGATTAAAGAACGTCATCCGTTAAAAAAATATTTAGCTCCACAAGAAGTTGCGGACTTAGCAACTTTTTTAATCTCTGATAAAGCCAGCTCAATTTCTGGTCAGATTTTTGAATTAGACTGCGGAATTGTAAGTTTTAAAATTTAATTAAATTTCAATAGTATGCGTATTTACGATATAGAGATTAAAAGTCTCCAGAACACCCCTATCCAAATATCAGACTTTAAAGGGAAGTATATCCTCTTTGTAAATGTGGCTTCTAAATGTGGTTTTACACCTCAATATAAAGGTTTGGAAGAGTTGTATAAAACATATCAAGACAGGTTGGTTGTTATAGGAGTTCCTTGCAATCAATTTGGAAAACAAGAGCCAGGTAACAACCAAGTTATTCAAGAGTTTTGTGAATTAAATTATGGTGTTTCTTTTTTAATTACAGAGAAAGTAGATGTAAAAGGTAGTCACCAACATCCTTTATATACTTGGCTAACCACGAGAGAATTAAATAATAAAAAGAGCTCTTCTGTAAAATGGAACTTTCAAAAATATTTACTTTCTCCTGAAGGAAAGTTAATTGATTATTATTTATCAATTACAAAACCATTGAGTTCAAAAATCACAAAACAATTAAAATCATAAAATTATGTTTGGTATCTTTAAAAAGAAAAGTGAGGAAGATAAATTACAAGATTCCTATAAAAAATTAATGGAAGAAGCTTACAAATTACAATCTATCAACCGCAGCGACAGTGATAAAAAATATTTAGAAGCAGACAATGTTCTTAAAAAAATTGAATCTTTAAAGACTAAATAATAAAGCGTGAAGCAACTTAGAATTACTCTTTTGTTTTTAATTATAAACTTTGGTGGCTTAGCTATTGGGACTTGGTTTATGAACAATGGACCACTTTCTATTTGGTATACAAATTTAAATCAAGCCCCTTGGACACCCCCAGGTTTTGTTTTTGGAATAGTTTGGACTGCTATTATGATTAGTTTTTCAATCTATTTAGGAAAACAATTTACAAAAGGAATTGGCATAAAATTAACCCGTGTCTTTTTAATTCAATTTGTTCTAAACGTTAGTTGGAATTATGTTTTTTTCAATCAACACCTTGTATTTTTGGGCTTGATAATAATAGCGTTATTAACAGCACTTATTTTTTATTATTTTTTCAAATTAAGTAATAAAACTGGAAATTATAAATTTTTATTACTCCCTTATATAATTTGGTTGTGCATCGCAACTTCATTAAACCTCTATATTCTAATTCATAATTAATATGAAAATTTACACACTCCATAAAAAGCAAAAACTCCCTATTTCAATTGAGAAAGCTTGGGAATTTTTATCCAACCCAAAGAACTTAAAAGAAATTACGCCAAATTATATGAGTTTCAATATAATTTCTACAATAGACAGACCACTATACACTGGACAAATTATACAATATATCGTGACGCCTTTATTAGGTATTAAAACCAAATGGGTTTCAGAAATCACACATATAGAAGAAAAAAAATATTTTGTAGATGAACAAATGTATGGCCCTTATGCACTTTGGCATCATAAACACTTTATCAAAGAAATTGATGGAGGTGTTGAACTAGAGGATATTATAGATTACAAAGTTCCCTTAGGAATTCTGGGGCAATTGATACATCCAATTTTAGTAAAACCAAAATTAGAAGAAATTTTTTCTTACAGGCAAAAAAAATTAATTGAACTTTTTGGAGAATGCAAATAATGGGTGAAAAAATAAACATTTTCTGGTTTAGAAGAGACTTACGATTAGAAGACAATTGTGGATTATTTCATGCGTTAAAATCAGGTGAAAAAATAGTGCCTATTTTTATTTTTGATGCAGAAATTTTAAGTAAACTTCCAGCAGATGACGCGCGTGTCTCTTTTCTTCACCAAGAACTAGAAAATATCAATCAGCAACTTCACAAAATAGGCAGTTCTTTAGCTGTTTATCACGGAAAACCAACAGCTATTTTTAACTCATTAACAGAAAAATACTCGATTGATACTGTTTTTACAAATCATGATTATGAACCCTATGCCATTAAAAGAGACCTAAAAATTAACGATTTTTTATCCTCTAAAAAAATACTTTTCAAAACCTATAAAGACCAAGTAGTATTTGAAAGAAATGAAATTGTAAAAAAAGATGGAACTCCCTATAAAGTATATACGCCCTTTTCAAAAAAGTGGTTGGAAGCTCATCAATATAAAGGAATTCAATTTTTTCCTTCAGAAGATTATTTAGATACTATTATCAAAGAAATGAAACTTCCATTTTTAAGTTTAGAAAAAATTGGTTTTGTACCAGCGAACATAAAGGTTGCATCCTATAAAGTTTCATCAAAAATTATTGACACGTACGAAGAAACTAGAAACTTTCCTGCAAAAGACAGCACTTCAAGGCTAGGAACTCATTTACGTTTTGGAACCGTGAGTGTTCGAAGAATGGTTGAAAAAGCATCTAAAAGTAATAATACTACGTTCTTAAAAGAATTGATATGGCGTGAATTTTTCATGCAAATTCTATGGCATTTTCCTGAGACGACTAAAGATAGTTTCAAGCCAAAATATGATAGAATCTTATGGAGAAACAACGAAAAAGAATTTGATGCTTGGTGTAAAGGAGAAACGGGTTACCCACTAGTAGATGCAGGAATGCGAGAACTCAATAAAACGGGTTTTATGCACAATAGAGTGAGAATGTTAGTAGGGAGTTTTCTTTGCAAACACTTATTAATAGATTGGAGATGGGGAGAAGCTTATTTTGCAGAAAAACTTCACGATTATGAACAATCAAGTAATATAGGAAACTGGCAATGGGTTGCAGGTTGTGGTGTTGATGCAGCTCCCTATTTTAGGATTTTTAACCCAACAACTCAAATTCAAAAATTTGACAAAGAATTGAAATATCTAAAAAAATGGGTTCCAGATTTCCAAGAACTCACCTACCCTACTCCTATTGTAGAACATAAATTTGCGAGAGAACGCTGCTTAGAAACTTATAAAAAAGCACTAACAGACTTCTAAAATACCGAATATGTTAAACATCAAATTAAACCTAGGATAAAAGGGACAGAACTATATATTGTATCATCCTAAATAACCATTACAGGTTTATACAAATATAGTTTTAAATCTCCGAGAGTTGCAACTCTCGGAGATTTTCAGTTTTATAAGTTTTTATTTTCACAATTTTTTGTTTATGCATTTGGCTTGGAGTAAGCATATTACAA
>Ga0209199_1000404_pt1 | contig 62068 bp, 52 predicted proteins | sample COGITO_mtgs_1105_7_FD_184805 | JGI IMG/M metagenome (GOLD analysis project Ga0209199, IMG submission 184805) | Pelagic marine microbial communities from North Sea - COGITO_mtgs_110523 (SPAdes) (version 2) | ecosystem: Environmental > Aquatic > Marine > Epipelagic ... | reverse complement strand
CATCGTCGGCATCGGCAAAATCTGAAACAAAATCACCATCATTATCTGCAGGTCGGCTTGCAGCATCTAATGGATTTGAACCTGCAATTGTTTCGTCAGTATCGGTATATCCATCACCATCTGTGTCAGCCTGGTTGTTAGCTTTGTAAAATTTCACATTATCAATGCGATACACCGCACCAAAACCAGCACCCCAAGCTGGGAATACCATAACGACATCTATAGCGCTAAGGTCTAAACCTGCGTCAGATAACGTGAGAAGGTCAAAGGTATAGGTTTGCCATTCACCAGTAACTGGTTCTTGCGCTTCGATACTGGTGTTTAGGTTACCTTCTACGGAAGTAGTATTACCGTCAGCTTCTATTTTCAACATCCATGGTGTGCCATCAGCAGGCGCGGCCACAATTTTCATTTCAAAGCTGAAATTACCCGTTGTTAATAATGCTGATGCATCAAAGCTTCCTGAATCACGACCAAAGAATCCTTGAACGGTATCAGGTGCACCTAGTACAGAAAACTCTGCTACCGCACCGTGCTCTGTATCATCTATTTCTACTGTAGGTGTTGAGCCTGCACAACAATCCCACAGTGGCCATTGTGGATTGATTGCATCTTGGAACAGCACTAATTCAGAGGTAGCATTATCATCATTAGCGAAACTATTAACGGTAAAAATTAGTGAACTTAACAGCACAAAGGTTTTGAGCAAACGAACAGATAAAAATAGGGACATATGGAATTTCCTTTTACAACTTAATAAAGGGCATTTTTAATTTGAAGCGGAAAGGTATGAAGATATTGGCCGTTCCGTGTTCCAAGAATAACTGCCTAAAATAGTTAATACTGCGCTTGAATAAAAATCACACATAATAATAAATAGTTTCATAAAACTAATCTATAGGAAGTTTTCCTATAGATTATTCTGGCTTTTTGTGAACGAGATTACGGGGCAAGTCTTTTGAGCATTAACACTATTCAAAAAAGGTAAGTTATTGACGCGCTATGACTTCAATTATAAGATTTTATCAGCCCTTTGATTAGGTCGTTGAATTTACGTTCAAATTGATGGTTTTTCCATTTTGCGTTGGCGCATTTGGTGGGTCGTAAAGCCAACGGAGCCATAATGATGTAAATTTAAATAATCTATAATTTCCACCAACCGAGCTGCTGACAGCAGCTGGCTCAGATACATAGCCACTTTGCGGGGTTCATTGCCATGCTGTGGTCCACAACTACACTTCAATAGTGCCTCGGGTGTTGTATTGTAGAAAGCAGCAACACCTTGGACTACTATCGGCATAGACAAATTGGGTTGTATCATCCGGCTTTTTCCTTCAACAGCCAGTTGTGGCATCAGTTCGTCGAAAACCCACAGTTTGAATGTTTTATCACCGAATATCGTGCCCATGTTGCCTTTTGCGTGAAAGCGTTTGGTTTGCTCATCAACACCTCGCACAACATAATCACGATAACCCGCAAAAGGATTAGGATGTTTAAGTAATTGACAAGTAAGCACTACGTCAAGCCAATCTTCGGGCTCTCGCAGGCCAACGAACGCCGGGTAGCTTGACCACGGCTAGTCCTCTAGCCTCTCAACCATTGGAATAGTCGTTTCGATTGGGTTAGTGTGGATATAACATAACAGTTGCAAAAGGTATTCATCCTGACTGACCAAAATCCCTTTGTAGCGCACCCAGAATAGCCTACCATCAATGCGTTTCAGCCGATTATAACGCTGTATATAGACGCCGTTGATATGCCGCATACTCGGCTAAGGTTGGCATTAGGGGTTTTGATAGGACATGGTAATGATTGCTCATCAAACAATAGCTATGTACTACACAGCCAAATCGTTGATGTGCTTCGGCTAAAGTATCCAAAAAGGCACGAAAGTAAGCTTCCCCATGGAAGATATTTTGTCGCTCTCTTCCTGTGTTTATCACATGGTAAAAAGTATTTACGTACTCTATTCGGTATTGTCTGGTCTGGGTATCTTTTAAGGCTAGTTAAGAAAGCTTTAATAAAAAAATGACGTGGCCCCTGTTAGTACAATCACTAAAGTGTACAATTTGTATGGTCGAAACCCTTACATCTATTCACTGTGGTATGTGGCAAATCTGCCCACTATCAACACTTATTACTGCCTATTATTTGAAAGCGTTCGATGAACAGTGGTTCCAAGATCGCAACTATTTTTATCAGCGCTACATGGATGACATCATTATATTGGCGAAGACCCGCTGGCAGCTGTGAAAGCTAACCCAAATGTCGAGATACACAACCTGCCCTTTTAAATCAGATAATTTGTTAGATAACTGAGCGTTAGGGATTACAAAATATGGCGCTGTAATCTCCTGTGCAAATCTTAAAGATATCGGTGTGAAACCGATAAGAATAAGCAGCATACTGAATAGGAACTGACGCAAATTATTGGCCTTCTAGATAATTTCTCATCATTCTAGAAGTAAAACTTAAGGCAATAAAAAAGCTTCCGAAATCGCCTGTCAGATTTGTGAATCCGGAGTTAAAAGGCAGCAGGCCCCACACAAAACGTTTATCAGAAAAGTAAAAAGGAAGGTTTATTTTTAGGGTAATAATTTCAAAAAAGGTTTACTGCTTACCAGTGTTACAATCGACACATGCGGGTTGAGTACTGGCGACTTTATATGCAAGCAATAAAAGCTCCCGTGGGTACAGTTATTGGTACTAAATAATAATAATTAAAACTTCAACCTCCTGCGCAAGTGTCATCTGACGCAGGCAGAAGATGAACTCTATAAAACTGACTACGCTGTTATTATCGTTAATGATATGAGCAGAACAACTTCGGTATACCAAATCACTGAAAAATAAAAATATTGAACTACAGAAAATAACGAGTGTTTCGGGCGTAAAAAAAAAGAAAAATACTGAATTTTTATCTTTTTTTACGCCCCTAATTATTCTCTTTGAACATCATGATTTTTGCTTCGACTTCATCACTCTTAGTAGCTTTTATACTGCATATTTGTCTTTCATCAAATAGGCAAAAGCGGTGTTGAAGGCGACTTCTTGAAACATCTTTAAGCCTGTGTCGGGCATAGGCACAACTACAAAGTGGAGTGGCCTTGTCATCATAATTATGATGTTAGCCTATTTAGTGACTTACGGAATACGCAACAGAAAAACTAACAAAGACAATTCCTAAGGAACCATAATGAAACTTATTCATTTAAGATTATAGAATGACTTTCCTTGTATTGGTCTGCATCTGATTTTCCCAACAAGTAATAGGGGATCCAATCGAATACTTTTTGTTACAGAGAAATATTAACAACCCCTCCTTATTTTCAAACGCCGTTCGAGTTGATGAATTAACTTACCTCACAATCATCAGCACAAGTAATCTGTCATAAAGCTGTCACCTGCGCTTCATATAAGTGTCACCGTTGTTTCATATCCTGAAATGAAATATCACATACATTTAAGGAAGTAGAGATGAAAAAAGTTGCACAGTTATGTACAAAGACCACTTTGGCTTTAGCCATTAGTTTATCATTAACAGGTTGTTTTTTAGAAGGTGATAACGGAGAAGTAGGCGCAATCGGAATCCAAGGAGTAGCAGGTACGGATGGCGCAAGCGGCACAGAGGGTGCTAATGGGATAGATGCCAATGCATCAATTACTCTGGGTCTTGTTGGTCGTATTCAACTCAACTCAGATGATCCAGAAGGTGCCGCTGAGATTGTTCAGTTTCACAGTGCATCTAGTACCATTTATGCAATAAATAGTGCCGCGGATGAACCAACCATCGAAATAATTGATGCCTCGACCTTAACAAGTGATGTATTGGCAAATCCCCTTTCCAGTGAAAACCTAACTTCTATCACATTAGTCTTACCCACAGAGCAAAACTCAGTGCAATTAGCTGGCCCCACAAGTCTTGCAGTGTCTGGAAACTGGATGGCTGTAGCCATGCCCGCAGCCGATAAAGCAACAAATGGTATGGTATTGTTTTATAACGGGCTTGATACGTCATCCCCAACTTTTGTAAAAGCGGTAGAAGTAGGCAACTTACCCGATATGGTCACCTTCACACCGGATGCCAGCAAAGTATTGACTGCCAATGAAGGCGAACCTAGTGGTGACTACACTATTGATCCAGAGGGTTCGATATCGATCATCTCGATTGTAGATGGAACGCCCAGTGACACATCAATAAATATCAGCTTCTCTGACTATAACGGTAAACAAGCTGATCTGGAAAAACAGGGCATGCACTTCCCTAATCCTTCTGGGCGCACTATTAATGGATCATTGATTAGCACAACAGTGGCTCAAGATTTAGAGCCAGAATACATCACCACTACTAATGAAGTTGCTTACATAACACTTCAGGAAAACAACGGTTTAGCCATTGTTGATTTAAGTGACAACAGTGTAAAAGTGATTGGCCTTGGCTTTAAAGATTGGAGTGAGTTTCAGATAGATGGCATGGAAGATGGTACTGTGAGTTTTGGTCAATATGACAATCTGTACGGTATGTATATGCCTGATACCATTGCAACATTTCAATGGAAAGACGCCAACTTTTTAGTGACCGCAAATGAAGGTGACGCTAGGGAGTACTTCTTCGATACATTAAATACTGACGGCGTACAAGATGAAGACTTATGTAATGCTGCAGGTGGCCAAGACTTTGATGAGGATGATGGTTGTTTATCTTATACCGAAGAAACGCAAGGGCGTCGATTGGATTATTCGCCAGGCTCAAACTTAGAGACTATAGCCGGTGACGATCCAAGAGACTTTGACTTCACTGCTTTTCCACTAGGACGCTTAACAGTGACCAATGTATTAGGTGACAGTGACAATAATGGTGAATATGAAGCACTTTATGCCTACGGTGCACGTTCATTCACTATCTGGGACACTAATGGCCTAGTGGTATTTGATTCAGGCGATGACTTTGAACGCATTACTGCTTCTATCCACGGTAACGCCTTCAATAATAACAACGATGAAAATGAGGGTGACTCGCGCTCTGCCAACAAAGGTCCTGAGCCCGAAGCATTAACCGTTGGCCAAGTGGGGGACAAAACCTATGCCTTTATTGGTATGGAGCGTTTGGGTGGCATTTTTGTTTATGATGTAACCAACCCTTACGACGCTAAGTTTGTCGACTATATGATTAATCGAGATCTTACAGAAGGCGGTGACTTAATCGGTGACAGCGCCCCTGAAGGCATGGTGTTTGTTGATGCAACCAATAGCCCAACAGGTAATGCTTTGGTCATTATTGGTAATGAAGCTAGCGGTACAGTGTCAGTTTGGCAGATTACTGAAAAATAAAAATATTGAACTACAGAAAATAACGAGTGTTTCGGGCGTAAAAAAAAAGAAAAATACTGAATTTTTATCTTTTTTTGCGCCCCTAATTATTCTCTTTGAACATCATGATTTTTGCTTCGACTTCATCACTCTTAGTAGCTTTTATGCCGCATATTTGTCTTTCATCAAATAGGCAAAAGCGGTGTTGAAGGCGACTTCTTGAAACATCTTTAAGCCTGTGTCGGGCATAGGCACAACTACAGGGTTACGCTTTAATGATTCTTTAATAGCTGTTGGAGACAACACTATCACGTCAACATCATCGAGTAGCTCTAATGCTGCTTCTAATTTAAAGCCTATAGCCCCACCAGCAAACTTTCCTTTCATCGGACGTTGGCGAATGACAATTTGGTCTATTTTATAATCTTGTACTAGCTGCGCAAAGGTTTTTTGAAAATAACGTAAGTCTTTCGCTATTGCGTTTTTAGGCAATGATAGTTTGCGCGTATGGCAATCAGGAATTTGAAATACCTCTTCAGCCAAAGATAACAAACAAATATTTGCATCATTACCACTTAATTCAACACCAATTACCCGCATAACTCTTTACCTTTACTTTTGTTTTTAACTTTAATTGTGAGGATTATAACTTAATTCCTAAAAATGAGTGATACCAATACATCAATAAAACGATGTTGAGTGAAATGCTACTTTATACCAACATACCTAAGCCCTAAATTAACAATTCAAAGGTACAAAATGTTAACTCTGTATGGTTTCGACGTCAGTAACTACTTCAATATGATTAAACTAGCTTTGGCCATTAAAGGTATTGAATATAAAACAGTCACTCTTTACCCCAATCAGTCAGCTGAATATCTCAGCAAAAGTCCAATGGGCAAAGTACCCGCTTTAGAAACCGAACAAGGTATTTTGACTGAAACCAATGTCATTCTTGAATATCTTGACGATACCTATCCAGACAAACCTTTGTATCCTGGTAATACGTTTGAAAAAGCTAAGATTAGAGAATTAGTAAAAATGGCAGAGTTGTATTTGGAATTGCCCGCCAGGCGTTGCCACCCTGAAGTGTTTTTTGGACAAACGGTCAATGAACTGACTAAAAAAGAGACCAAACGTGCTTTATGTAAAGGCATCGAAGGCGTGGCCCGCTGTGCCCAATTCAGTCCTTATTTAGCAGGTGAGCAACTTACGGCTGCAGACATCGTATTTCTGTATAGTGTTGATTTGGCTTCAGTGGTGGCTGACAAGTTATTTGGTCTTGATTTACTCGGCATGGCTCCAGGTGCTAAACAACTGATGACTTTATTAAATCAGCGAGAAGACGTAATGAAAATTGCCGAAGACAGAAAAATTGGCAATATAAATTTCAAAAAATATATTGCCAGTCTCACTTAAAAATTTCAATAAGTGATCGATTAATAAAATATTGGAGTAATTTTTTAGGTCATCTAAATATTTATAGGGAAAAAATGAGCCTAACCGCACACGCTGAATTCAGTTGCCCATATTGTATGGCCAAAAACGATTTGGAAATTGATGAAGAAAATGATTTAAATCAGCAACAAATAGCTGATTGTCAAATCTGTTGCTCACCCATTGAGGTTATTGTAACAGCAGGTTATGACGGCGGATTTAATATTGTCGCCAAAACTGACAGTGAATAAGATGTCAATGGGTATCTGAATGATAGATGTATTTAATGCCACTGCATCGTTACAAACAAAACTCCAACAAGCAGCAAATGAGAGGTCTTTGCTGCAGTTGGTCGTCAAGCATATCCGTAGCTATGAATTTTCTACGAAAGTAGATAGCGATGAGATAGACATAGCATTTGCTGCCACTGGGGGAATAACTCGCTGGGTGAACAGCGACAACCTAAAAATCAAATGCGAGCCTATGCCAAATAGGCGAACAACCTTTGGGGATATTTTAATTGAACAACCTCAAGGTTATGTCAACCTAGCCACGCCGGCAGGTTTTATTCCATTAGTCGATGTGGTGTATTCACTGGGTCAACTTAGCGTAAAACAAATTAACTAATCACATACATACATTATACCGAGCCACCAATAACAAAGGTAAATTGCCGTTTAGGTTAAGTTGATGATAACCTAAGTTTTTTTGTTTCTATAAGTCAGTATCATATTTATGTTCAGGGTATCTCGCAATAAAATCAGATGGTTTACTTTAGTTTTCATGAGTGTCCATCTCTCCAGTTTCTCACAGCAGTTATCCTTTAATAAATCCAAAAAAAATAAGGAAATGTATTTCAATTACACTTGGTCTGATCATCAAGAAAAAACCTCCGATATATCTTTCTCATTGCCATTTCACCAATTAAACAAGCAAAATCATAAAAAATTTATACCTAACTTAGCCCAACAATATGTTTATATTGAAATGCATAAAGCCGCTAAAAAAATTGATCCCAAAGAAGCTCGAGTGAACATTCAGCGCCGAGGGCAAGATATTCATATACAAGTCACCAGTAGATCGAACGAACTCTTGGATAAGTGGCAGCGCTCAATGAACCAGGGTCAGCAAAAAGCCCTCGACCAATATCTGCAAGATAATTACTACAGTCACTTTCGTTCTTACTTGGGTCAAAAAGCAATAAAACCTGATCATCTTCGTTATATTTCGGAAAACACAGCGGCTCTGTTGCCAGTAGCACAAGCCATCTTCGAGAAATTACCCGCCGATAGTAAAAATCGTGCTTATGTAAATTTAGTGCTCAGCTGGGTACAAAGCATCCCCTACAATGAATTAAAGAATCGCTTAACGTCTAACGGTGCTGGCTATTTACCACCACTATCTGTGGTAGCCAATAACCAAGGAGACTGCGATAGCAAAACAGTATTAATGGCAAGCTTGGTGCGTGCGTTATTACCAGATGTGGAAATGACCATGGTGTTCCTACCCAATCATGCATTATTAGGTATCGTTCTGCCCTCTAGAAAAAACGAGCAAACCTTGAATATAGACGGCATGGACTATTTGCTAATGGAACCAACAGGCCCTTCAAAAATCCCCTTAGGTGAGGTTTCCAATCGAAGCGCCCAATATATAGCTGGCAATATGTATAACCTTGAGGAAGTACTTTAGCTAACTAAAAAGGATATAGCCGTTGCCAACAACATATGCACGATAATGTTGTCAAACAAGTTTTGATGCTTTTTTATTATATCTTCATCAGATCATATAGTTTGGGTATCGAGATGTGTATTGGGTAAATCATGAGTAAACGTGTTTGAAACTTGAGACATTATTTCACCTAAAGAGTTTTCAATTAAGATGGTCAGAGCCTCTGTAAAGGGCTCTCAGGTTTGTGATTGATCATCCATCCAGTCAAGTTTCAGGCATAAAATGTGTTTCTCTATCGGTTAAATGAGGAGGTAATACCACCATTTCACCTTTTAAATAGACTTAACCATACCTGTTGTGGTCGACGAAAAGCGACCTTGATAAATTGTTTTCAATCATGAGCAGGACACTTCATCACAGAGATATTCAGAATCACCGTCAATAGGAATACATAGCTATACAAAGGCCTTAATGGATGGATGGATGGATGGATGAATGAATGAATGAATGAATGAATGAATAATTTATCCATTCGATGTTGTTCACACCTTACAACCTACAAATAATATCAAGAAACAGGCCAGACCTTAGACAAATACATCAGTTTGCCTGTGGTTTCTAACCTGACCAACCTATCTACAATTGTTCTTCAGCAAATTCTGCTAACCTACTGCGCACTACACCATCCAAGTTTATTGTGGCACTGCCAGAAAAATTCTTAAATTTCTCAACTATATAGGTTAAACCTGATGTGACTGCAGACAGATAATTGCTATCTATTTGCGCCAAATTACCACTACAAATCAACTTAGTGCCTTCACCACAACGAGTAATGATGGTTTTTAGTTGAGAAGCCGTTAGATTTTGTGACTCATCTAAAATCACAATGGCGTTTTGTATACTCCGACCTCGCATAAAGTTCACTGATTTAAACTGAATATTAGCTTTTTCTATAATGTAGCTCATAGAGCCTTTTACATTTTCATCATTTTTATGCAGCACTTCTAAACTGTCGGTAATAGCGGCAAGCCAAGGCGCCATTTTTTCTTCTTCCGTACCAGGTAAAAAGCCAATAGACTCAGCAATTTCAGGGGTACTTCTGGTCACGATGATTTTGTCGTACATATTTTTCTCTACGACCATTTCAAGTGCCGCTGCCAGAGCTAATAAGGTTTTACCACTTCCAGCTGGTCCAGTTAGGATCACTAAGTCAATATGTGGATCGAGTAAGGCATGTAAGCTCATCGCTTGACCAATATTTTTTGGAGAAATCCCCCATGCTCTTCGCCCCATAAGTCGTTCGTAACCAAGGTCTAAGACGTCTAAATGATCACTACTAACAGACTCAACTAAACCTGCAAAGTGCTGGCTCTCATCCAGTAAAAACTCATTAACATAGGCTTGTGGTAACATTTTACGTTCAACAGTGTGAATAGTGTCTCGGCCTTCTGTACGGCTATTCACTGACTTAACTTCATCCCAAAAATTCCCCAAGAACTGATGATACCCCTTGGACAAATATTTAATGTCGGTGACCATCTGATCGGTTCGGTAATCTTCCACATATGCCAAACCAGCCCCTTTGGCCTTTAAGCGCATATTGATGTCTTTGGTGACCAATACCACTTGTTTAATATGTTGAGATTTTTGTAAAAACAGCGCGCTATTAATAATACGATTATCATTTTCGTTACTAGTGAAAACTTGTTGTGAAACAGGCATGCCGTGATCAACAAAAATCGAGAGACTGCCAGTAGGCGCTGACTCACCGGCCCCCATTCCTTGCATTGACACACCCTGCATTAAATCTTCAGGCGAGGCGTCGTGAAGTAAGTTTTCCATTGCACGAATAGACACACGGGCGTCTCTGGCAACATCTTTCTTACTATCTTTAATGTAATCCAATTCTTCAAGTACAGTCATGGGAACAACAACGTCGTTTTCTTTGAAGGATAAAAAGGCAAGGGGTTCATGAAGGAGAATATTAGTATCTAATACGTAAATTTTTGAACTGAGTGCTTTTTTTCTGGGCATCCGGCGCTCCTGTAAGACTTAGATAAAATGCCTGCCAGTTAAATCATGTTTTTGATCAGCAAAGGTGTAACGAGTAAAACACTTGTGCTCAAAACATATTTAACAACAAGCTTACAGTTGCACAATAAAACACTTTCTCTAGACAATCATCTACTTTTAAACAGTACAAGATTAAATTTTTGCTACAATGCGCACCCGTCGCACGGCAAGTATCAAAAGTAGTAATTTCATAGGTGAGGACAAAACAATGGCTAAGCAACAATTCTTTGCCTTAGGGCAACGCTGGCTCAGTGATACAGAGACTGATTTAGGTCTGGGTACTGTTGTGCAAATCGAATCACGTTCGGTCACAGTATTATTTCCAGCCACAGGTGAAAGTCGTGTTTATGCAGCCCAGACGGCCCCTTTAACTCGAATAGAGTTTGTGATTGGCGATAGCGTAAAAAGTCATAAAGGTTGGGAGTTGCTAGTTGAGCAAGTACAGGAAAAAGATAACCAACTTACCTATATTGGACATCGAGTTGATAATAACGAGGGGGTCGTTTTAAAAGAAACCTTCGTCGATCATCATTTCCAACTTAATCAGCCAGAACAGCGCTTATTAAATGGCCAATTCGACGACCCTAAGTGGTTTGATTTACGTGAACAATGCTTATCGCATCAATTCGAACATAACGTCTCGCCATTGCTCGGTTTTGTTGGTGCGAGAGTCGATCTTATACCCCACCAATTACACATTGCATCTGAAGTAGGTAGGCGCCATGCTCCTAGAGTATTACTGGCAGACGAAGTAGGTCTGGGGAAAACCATTGAAGCTGCATTAATTATCCACCAGCAGTTGTTAACAGCCAGAGCTCAACGGGTGTTGATTGTTGTGCCTTCTAGTTTGGTACACCAATGGCTAGTAGAAATGCTACGCAGAGTGAACTTAGCTTTTTCAGTTTTTGATGAAGCACGCTGTGAAGCCATGTCTGAAGACGCCAGTAATCCATTTGAAGCAGAGCAACTTATCATATGCAGCCTTGACTTTTTAACCCACAATAGCCGCTACTATGAACAAGTGCTGGAAGCTCAGTGGGATTTGATGGTGGTGGATGAAGCTCACCATTTAATTTGGTCTCAAGGTCAGCCTTCTCAGCAATACCAAGTTATCGAAAGCCTAGCAAATGTCACTAAAGGTGTATTGCTGCTCACTGCCACACCCGACCAACTTGGGCATGAAAGTCACTTTGCTAGACTCAGGCTACTCGACCCAGCGCGTTTTCATGACTATCAAAGTTTTGTGACTGAGGAAAAACAGTATAGTCAATTAGCGACTGCCATAGGCCCATTACTCAGTGGTGCGAACCTGAGTGAAGTCAATATTCAAGCTATCGGACAATTTGCAGCCCCTGAGATGTTAAAAGACATCAATACATCTGACTCACAAACTAAAACCAAACTGCTGCACACTTTATTAGACCAGCATGGTACAGGACGATTGTTGTTTAGAAACAGTCGGGCCGGTGTCAGTGGCTTTCCAAAAAGAAAGTTGTATGCCTACTCATTAGTGCAACCCATCGAATATTCATTGTTACAGTCAGAAGATCCAAGCAACTTACAGTTACAGCTGACCCCAGAAAGGCATCCAGACGTGGTGAATACTTGGGTTGATTTCGACCCTAGAGTTGAATGGTTTATGACTCGGTTAAAATCATTAAAAGGTGAGAAAGTCCTGACAATTTGTGCCAATGCCAGCACTGCATTGCAATTATCAGAAGCGTTACGAGTTAAAGCGGGTACTCGTTCCACTGTATTTCATGAAGGTATGGGCGTTGTTGAACGCGACAGAGCAGCTAATTACTTTGCCCAGTCGGAAGAGGGCGCGCAAGTGCTAATTTGTAGCGAAATAGGCAGTGAAGGGCGTAATTTCCAATTTGCACACCACTTAATTCTGTTTGATTTACCTTTAGTACCCGACCTTTTAGAGCAACGCATAGGTCGTCTTGACCGCATTGGGCAAAAGCACGATGTATGTATCCATGTGCCTTATTTTGATATGAGTGCACAGCAGGTGTTGCTCGATTGGTATCACCAAGGATTGGGTGCATTCGAACATACCTGCCCCACTGGCATGACGGTATATGAAGAAACCCAAGAGATGTTATATGCCTGTATTCAAGCACCCAGAGATATCCCTAAATTAGAACAATTAGTCAATCAAACAGCTAGCCTACACCATGATCTCAAGTTAAAACTTGAACAGGGCAGAGATAAATTGCTAGAACTTAATTCGTCTGGTCAAGGTAGAATTGATATCTTTTTAGAGCAAATTTTACAAGCAGAACAGTCTCCTAAGCTCGAACTATTTATGACTCGCCTGTTTGATGCTATTGGTTTACTACAAGAAGACCATGACGAAAGCTGTTATGTGTTGCGACCCACCGAAACCATGATTAGCCCTCTTCCAGGTTTAGATGAAGAGGGTATGACCATTACCTATGAGCGCACAACAGCAACATTATTGGAGCATGTTACTTTCCTAAGTTGGGATCACCCAATGATCCAGCATGCTATGGATATGTTGACCACAGACGTGGTAGGTAAAAGCTCGATTGCGTTTTGTCGAGATAAAAGTAAGCCTGCCGGTGCGTATTGGTTAGAATGCTTATTTGTTCTCTCAGCAAAAGCGGCACATGGTCTGCAATTGTCACGATTTTTACCACCTACTCCGGTTAAAATATGTATCGATGCCAACTCACAATCGATAGACAAACAATTTATTCAATTAGAAGCTGTGCTACCGAAAATGGGTAATCAGCTAGTTAATGCGCTAAAAACTCAGGTGCAAACGTGCTTGCATAATGCCCAGCAAGAGGCTCAGCAACAAACTGAGTTGGTGAAAAAGAAGCGAATAAGCCAGATGCAAGCATTGTTAGGGGGTGAATTAGCCAGATTACAAAATTTACAACAAGTGAACCCCGCGATTCGTGATGAGGAAATTGAACATGTGGCTAATCAGATCGATAGTCTTGTAAAAATCATGGGCGAAGCGAAACTCAACCTCGAAGCAGTCAGGCTGATTGTGAATAACCCACAATAGGCACTGGCATATGGCAACTCTTAACTACAGCCCACCCATGGCGCATTGTCTGAAAATCGTTTTTCAAAATGGTGACATAAAATAATGACATATTAGTACTCAATAAACCTAACGGCTTATTGAGTGTTCCAGGTAAAAAGTAGGCAAAAGTAGGCAAAGAGTACGCAAAGAGCATGCAGATTGTTTACAAGACCGAGTTCAAAGAGTGTTCCCAACTACGACAGTGATGCATCGATTAGATATAGCCACGTTTGGCTTGATGATGGCCTTAAATAAACCTGCCCACAGACACCTATCCAAACAGTTTGAACGGCGCGACACAGCTAAAACTTATCACGTAATTGTTTTTGATGAGGTGCAGCAAGACTCTGGAAAAATCAGCTTACCCCTTATTTGTGACTGGGCAAACTGCCCAAAACAAATGGTCGAACATGAACGGGGGAAAAAGCGCTATCACATTGGCGGGTGCTTGAACGAAACACCTTCACAACAGGGTTGGAACTAAAACCGGTTACGGACCGTTCGCACCAACTTAGAGTGCATATGTTGAGGATGCAGCACTCTATTATAGGTGACAGTCTTTTCGCCCACGACCAAGCTAGAGATAGCGGACAGGTTAAACTTGCATGCTATCTTTCTTAGCTTTTTTAGCTTTCTTAGCTTTCGGCATCCCGTTACAGAACACACTCTGAGTTTTGTGTCTCAGATACCTTTTTAGTCAGATAGTAAACATCCTTTTTATCAGTCAAAATCCCTATTACTGTTTAACTTGCTCATTACGTAATATGCCAAACATATTCATGTCATGAAAATCATTATTCCAGTAGCATTTGCCGCGCAAAGTCCCCTCTAAACGAAATCCTAAACTTTTGACTAATTTTTCTGAAGGCTTATTACTGGGTAAAATGAGTGCCTCAACACGGTTCACATAGAAATGAAAACTCTCGGCAAAAATAAAATTGATAATGGTCCCCACCGCTTCAGTTGCATAGCCTTTGCCCCAATAGTCTTTAGATAGCTCGTAACCTACAACTGCACTGTGGTCAAACTCGTTCCAATTTGTGAAGCCACAAGTTCCTAGGAACTCACCTGATGACTTATTACGAATAGCCCAACGGATGCCAGTGTTACTGTTAAATCGAGCGTCAAAATACGCGATTAGACGATCGGCTTCCTCAATCGATTTGAAGCGCTCTACATCATAGTGCTCGATAATTTTGGGATCGGAAAATATAGTAAACAAAGGTTCACGATCATGCTTTGTGAGTTTATTAAGTAACAATCGTTGAGTTTCAATCATCGGAAATTCTAAATTAGGCATGAATTCTCTAATAAAATAGGAGTTACCCTATTATTAACGAAATAATCACTGGTGCAAAATTAAAGAACTACCTAATACTTTCCGATAACGTATTTATATAGGTTTTTAGAGGCATTATTGTTATTAAATTACTGTTTTTCTTTCTTCTCGCTACTGTGTGTTCGCAATGCTTAGCGGCTCCTGATATTCAATTGCTAAGAAAATTGGATATTCAGCGTGGGCTCTTTGCTGATACTTATCAAAGTTTTGATATTGACGGCCAGCCAATTATTTATGTGTTACAAGAAAACACCACCGCCATTACTCGTGGCGTAGCAGTCATGATTGCTGATAGCAGCATTTCCATATTAGGCCAAGAAGGCTTCGTAACTTTAGCCAATGAGATGAACAAAATTGGTTGGGTCACTATTTTGATACCGGCTCCAGACATAGGTTTTATACCTACTATCGTTCCAGAGCGCGTGTTAGAAGATGATGGAAAAGCAATGGCTGATGAAGAAACAAAAACTTCCACCGATAAACAAGTAACCATGACGGATGCATCACTATTAGACGTAGATATCAGTAAGTCTGCGGTAACCTCTATAGATGATGAGGCATTTTTTAAACACGAACAACAACTAGTCTCTCTTTTACAAGCCGTAGTCGAAAAATCTCAAGAGTATCCAGGCTACCTTTTGGTCATAAGCAAAGGCACAAGTGCCGCTTGGCTAAGTAAAATTTATGCCGAAAAGACACTAGGCTCCCCTGACGGGTTTGTTATGGTTAGCCCTTATTGGCCAGACAGAAAGCACAATCAACGTCTGCCAGAATGGATATCCATTACCCCAATGCCAGTATTGGACTTGCATAGCAGTTGGGATAATGGGTGGGCACAAAAAACCGTTTTTCATCGTAAAATAGCAGCAGTCAAAGCACTGAAATTGCAATACAGACAACGAGAATTGCTTGGGTTCACTATGCATCAGCAACATAGCGCCTATATTGGTAAAGAGATTTATGGCTGGGTAAGCCACATGGGTTGGTAATCAATCTAACAGGTAAAACCCTAAAACAATGACATTTCAATAATTCATATGCCAAAAAATCTATTCTCTGTAAAAACAAAAAATATAGCTATACTTGGTCATATGAACCACCTTCACATTAAACGGTCCTTGTCAGTGTCCACGGTTAGCAGTTTCGTAAAGAATAAATCCAAACAACTGGCATATTATGTCCGTTTCTTTTTACAACACAAAATTCCTTACTCAGAACTGGATTTGTTTTTTTGGGATACCATGGAAGAATGGGCACAAGTCAAAAAAGGTAAACATCTGCCATATGAAAAAACCGAGCAAGTGTTTTGGCATGTATTACATCAAATACACTATTGGCCTCAACGCATACTGATTGAAGACCCATACTTAAGAGGCGAATTAGAAACTTGCTTAGACTGCCTTGAAAGTGAAGGAGTGTATCCATTGCCATTAGACTGCATTGGAATAAGACCCTAGGCTTCTTTAATATCCACTATTAATGCAACATCTTGAGGACATCATAAGTTTTCCTGTACAAGGTATTCACCTTTTTTCAAGACCATGTATATCAAAGCGTTTATTGGCCAACACAATCAATACTAATACAGGGATCCCCATCAATGCAGTACTTAAGAAAAAGTGCTGGTATCCTATTGTTTCAACAATCGTGCCTGAATAGCCACCTAATATTTTTGGTAGTAAAGTCATTAATGAGCTGAAAATAGCATATTGCACGGCAGTAAATGAAATATTGGTTAGACTAGATAAAAAGGCAATAAAGGCAGCACTAGCTAAACCTGCCGATAAGTTATCTGCCGAAATAACCACATACAACAAAGTCATGTCATAGCCGACTTGAGTAAGTAACATAAATAATAGATTGGTTATCGCCGACAATAATGCGCCTAAAAACAAAATTTTCAATACACCAAAGCGTATACTCAATAATCCACCTAAAAACCCACCTATAATGGTCATTATTAAACCAAAAGTTTTCACAACACTGGCAATTTCAGGTTTGGTAAAACCTAAATCGAGATAAAACACATTGGCTATTACGCCCATCACAATATCGGAGATCCGGTATAAACCAATCAAAGCTAATAATAACCACGCTAATGACCAACCATATCTTTGGAAGAAATCGTTTACCGGTTCCACATAAGTGGCAAAGATTGCTTTTTGTTGCACTAAGCCGCTAGCAATTACTATTTTAGCAATAAGACCAGCAACTATTAAGGCTAAGGCTAAGCGAGCAAGCTCAATCACTGCACCGGCTAAATAGCTGTTAGCAATCAACGTACTTAATGCTGCTTTTGCCGATACTGCATCAGATGCCGTCAAATAAAAACTAGCCACAAAGCCACTAACGGCAAATATAAACAACAACAAAAAACCTAATTGGTGGTGCTTATCTTGTGCCTGAGTGAGATGATTTGATTGTGGCTCGCTGACCACTAAGGTGGTTATCACACCGATCGACATCATCGCAGCCATCATTAGATAGGTTTTTTGCCACGCTAGATAATCATATTCCCCCATGCTTGAGCCAAAATAACTGGCTAGCACCAAGGAGCCAGCTCCGGCAATCAGCATACCGACCCGGTAGCCGGCAATGTAGCTAGATGACATTAATGCTTGTAGCTTAGTATCCGCAGACTCAATTCGATAGGCATCAATCACTATATCTTGGGTCGCCGATGAAAAGCCTAATAATATCGCTGCCCATGCAATAACAACTAAGGTTTGCGTGGCCGGGTCAACAAAGGCCATAGCGACAATAGCTAGCATAATCATCACTTGTGACAATAGCATCCAAGCTCGTCGGCGGCCCAAAAAACGAGTTAAAATTGGGATTGGTAAGCTATCTACCAAGGGTGCCCAAACAAACTTAAAAGAGTAACCTAAGGCGGCCCAGCTAAAATAAGTGACGGCTGCACGATCTATTCCCGCTTCACGTAACCACAAGCTTAAAGATGAAAATATCAGTAACAAAGGTAATCCAGCTGAAATGCCAAAAAACAACATTGTAATAACCCGAGGATGTTTAAACGACTTTAGGGTATCTAACCAAGTTGCTTGTGAAGTCTCAGGGATATCATTCATTAATGGGGTATTCCGTAATCGTAATTAAGGTGACAGTCTTGGCTTGGCATTGGCATTGGCATTGGCATTGGCATTGGCATTTGGCTTGGCATTGGCATTGGCATTGGCATTGGCATTGGCATTGGCATTGGCATTGGCATTGGCATTGGCATTGGCAATATCCCATCACTAAGGCAGTCCTTTTGGTCAAATTTATCCAGCAAATATGACTCGATTTTTGCTCGCCTCTTATACACCCTTATCAGAGTAAGGAGAGGCAGAGCTATACCAGTCACTGTAAAATCTAGTAGCAACTTTTTGCTCATCTGATAAGGCGAATAACAGTTGAGTTTGAGCAACTTCATAGCTCTCTTGAGCACATTAGAACCCACAATGAACCCATAATATATAGTTTCAAACTTTAATATGCTCGGGCAGACGTGGCCATTATTCACATATATGTCGAATCCGCTTCAAATTTATTAAATGGCAATTGGCGCTTTAATATTTGGGTGAGCTTCATAGCCAATAATTTCAAAATCTTCGAACTTATAATCAAATATTGAGTCTGGTTTTCTGTTGATTTTTAATTTTGGTAATGCTTTTGGCTCTCTTGATAATTGTTCTTCAACTTGCTCATTATGATTTGAGTAAATATGTGAATCACCAATTGAAACGACTATTTCATGTGCTTCTAAATCACATTGTTGTGCCAACATATGTGTTAACAATGATAATGATGCAATGTTGTATGGTAAACCCAAAAAACTGTCTGAGCTTCGAATATAAAGCTGTGCTGATAACTTACCGTTAGCTACATAAAATTGATAAAGCAGATGACATGGCGGTAGCGCCATTTTTCCGTTTTCTGCATTTTCTTGTGGCGAAACACCTTCGTCAGGTAAATATTCAACATTCCAGCCATGAAATAAAATACGTCTTGAATTTGGGTTGTTTTTTAGCTGGTTAACTACGTATTCAATTTGATTAATAGAACCGCCATCTTTAGTAGGCCATTGAGTCCATTGCTTACCATAAACGGGACCAAGTGAACCATCTTCAGTTGCCCATTCATTCCAAATTTTAACACCATTTTCATTTAACCATTTAGTGTTAGTATCACCACTTAGAAACCAAATAAGTTCATTGGCAATACTTTTAAAATGGAGTTTTTTTGTTGTCAATAATGGAAAACCCTTGGTTAAATCATGTCGCATTTGGCGACCAAATACTGAGGTTGTTCCTGTTCCTGTTCTGTCTCCTTTGATTGTACCGTTTTTTTTAATGTCTTTTAGTAAATCTAAATATTGTTGCATTCTTACTCGTCTCTTAATACTTCAAAATTTGTATTTTCTTAAATCCCAGCGCGAATTAATCCACCTAACCCAACTGATTCAAGATAGTGATTTATTTCTTCTCGCACATCCTGCGGATTGTTTAAGGTCAATACTTTGGCTAACAGTTGCTCTGCACTACCCCGGTGAATATTGCGTATGATCCATTTCACTTTGAGCAAGTTATGGTTATTCATACTGAGTTTCCGATAACCCATTGCAATTAACAATACAACACCACCAGGTTCCCCAGCTAACTCACCACAAACAGTTACCGGTACTTGCAACAATTCAGAATGTTTAGCAATACTATACAAAGCGCTTAATACTGCTGGGTGATAACTATCGTATAAATCAGCCACACGAGGATTGTTGCGGTCTACTGCTAATAAATATTGGGTTAAATCGTTACTGCCAACCGAAAAAAAGTCTACAATTTTAGATAGCTGCGGTAATTGATAAAGCACAGCTGGCACTTCAAGCATTACACCAATTTTAGGCATCCATAGGCTTTCGCCATGCTCTTGGGCTTCTTCTTCTATCTCATAAAAAGCCTGCCTAATAAGACGTTTAGCTTCACTCACTTCACTTACCGACGTTATCATCGGCAACATAATACTTAAGTTTTCTAAACCAATACTGGCTCGTAGCATTGCTCGAATTTGCACTAAAAAAATTTCGGGGTGATCGAGCGTCATTCGAATTCCACGCCAACCAAGAAATGGATTTTCTTCAGAGATAGGAAAGTAAGGTAAAGGTTTATCTCCCCCCACGTCTAAAGTACGCATGGTAAATGGTTTGTTAGGTTCAGCTTCAAGTAAAGATCGATATAAACTCACCTGCTCTTGTTCAGTAGGAAAGCGTTCCCGCATCATAAAAGGAATTTCGGTACGAAACAGCCCTACACCATCAGAATATGGATTATCATTTTTTTCTGTTTCAAGTGACAAACCTGCGTTTGTAAATAATCGTATTTCGCAATTATCTGTGGTGATCGCAGGCAAAGTATATTCGGAATGAATACGTTCAGATAATAATTGCTCTTCAATAATAAGCTGGTCGAATTCGCGCCTAATAGTTATATTTGGCGAAACAATGACATCACCAGTATAGCCATCTAGTAAAATTTCTTTTTCGTTCAATAAAGCAATAGGTATATTGCTCAGACCCATCACTGCAGGCACACCCATGGCTCTTGCCATAATCGCTGCGTGGGAGTTGTTTGAACCACGCATAGACACTATGCCCATGAGTTTTTCATTTGGAAACTCAGCCAACATTACGGCGGTAACTTCTTCGGCTATTAAAATGGCATGTTCTGGGATCACGCGTTCAACTTGCTTATCAGCAGTTATTCCCAATATATTAGCCAACACACGATTGCCCATATCCTCAACATCTACAGCACGTTCGCGCATGTAAGGGTCATTCATTGCTTGAAATTGACGATTATAATTCTCTACTACCATTTTTAAAGATGTGGGTGCATCCCAGCCAGACTTGATTTCTTTTTCAACATCTCGGCCTAAGCTGTTTGCATCGAGTAAGTGGTAATACAGTTGGAAAATAGCGCGAACGTCATCAGGCACTTCACCTTGAATTCGCTCAGATAATACTGCCATGTCCGCCTGCGTTTGTTTCACTGCCTGACGGTAATTTTGAATTTGTACCTGCTGATTTTTACTGCGCTTAGGAATATGGTTATGAATACTGACCATCATGTTCTGTAAATAACCCACACCGCGAGCTAACCCAGAAGAGCCTGGCACACCCTTTAGCGATTTTTGCCAATCTTTAGGAATGTTTTCTTGTAAAAGATTAATCGAACCTCGTGCTTTAGCATTAGCAATCTCGACAGCCAACTGCATAGCAAGCGTCACTAAAAACGCTTCTTCGTCTTCACTAAAACGTCTTTTGTGTTGCTGCTGAAGAGTTAATACACCTAGTACTTTGCGTTGATGTATTATTGGGGCACCCAAAAAAGCGTGGTAACTATCTTCTCGTACTTCTGGGTAGTGCTTAAAGCGAGGATGCCTTTGAGCATCGCTAATATTGAGTGGCTCTTCTCGTTGACCGATTAAGCCAACTAAACCTTCAGAAAAACCAACAGAAACTTGGCCTACAGCGGATTTTGCTAAACCTTCAGTGGCGACCAACATAAAATGTTGATGTTCGTAATCTGCCAAATAAATACTGCATGAGTCAACTTTCAAAGCTTCTATTAGTCTATTTGCCAAACAACTCAACGCATCATCAAACACTGGTATTTGATTGACTTCTTGAACAATGCGTTTGAGCGTAGTTAGCATAAGACGTATTTATCTCTGATATATATCGTATTCGTTCATTAAGCTTTTCTGCGACGCTTTGATTTTTGATAGTTACCTGGATTATGCCCTACAATCTCTGGCATAGCAGTCGCTGAAAACTCCTTCATCACACGGCGATACACATCCCGTTTGAAAGACACCACGTTGCGCACTGGGTACCAAAAACTTACCCAACGCCAGTCGTCAAATTCAGGGTGGCCTGATTGTAGTAAGTCCACATCTTCTTCTTTACAGACGAGTTGCAGTAAAAACCACTTCTGCTTCTGTCCAATACAAACAGGATTACTTCCCTGCCTAACCAATCGCTTAGGCAGTTTGTAACGTAACCAATTCTTGGTAACAGCCAAAATTTTAACATGTTCTGGCTTCAAACCTACTTCTTCATGTAGTTCACGATACATTGTTTGTTCGGCAGTTTCACCTTCATCAATTCCGCCTTGCGGAAACTGCCAGGAATGTTGCCCGTAGCGCCTGGCCCAAAAAACCTGGCCTGACTCATTGCAAATCACTATGCCAACATTGGCGCGGAATCCTTCGGCATCAATCACTTAGACCCCCGAGAACTCTATTCTTTTAATGTTACGCATTCTTCCATAAACTAGTGCGCATTCACAGTAATAAAAAAAGTATTCCAAGCTAACGTGCCAAAAATATTTAGTATTCCAAAATCAGAACCTAAATCTATCCAAGAACTAATGCAAAGAGCAGACGTGTTAGCAGGACTCACTCTAGGTGAAGTCGCCGAAACGGCGCATGTAAAAGTGCCCGTAAATTTCAAACGAGAAAAGGGTTGGACGGGTCAACTCATTGAACTTTGCCTAGGCGCCAGTGCAGGATCTAAATCCCAACAAGATTTTGCCCAATTAGGTATAGAGTTAAAAACCATTCCTATAGATGAACAGGGTTCACCATTAGAAACCACTTATGTTTGTTACGCACCGCTTACCAATATAGCAGGCATAGAATGGCAAACCAGCAGCGTCAAAAATAAAATTCAGCAAGTGCTTTGGGTACCTATCGATGGTAGAAGAGAAGTCGCACCAAAAGATAGATGCATTGCGACTCCTTTTTTATGGTCGCCTGATGTATCACAAGACGAACAATTGCGGCGCGACTGGGAAGAGTTAATGGAAATGATAGCGCTTGGTCAAATAGAAAATATTTCTGCAAGGCATGGTCAATATCTGCAACTTCGTCCCAAAGCAGCCAACGGTAATGTATTAACTGAAGCTATTGGTAAAAACGGGCAGATTGTTAACACCAGACCAAGAGGGTTTTATTTGAGAAAAGAGTTTACTGGAAAAATCCTACATGCATTTTTTAAGGATGAAGAAGGTTAACGACAAGCCTGAGTTTTACACTCACACTTATCGCTCAATATTTAATTGTCATTAATTGTTAACTTGGGGTCCTTAACACCATCAATCTAATCTCCGTCATATCTTCCATAGCAAAGGTGATACCTTCGCGGCCTAAACCTGACTCTTTCACACCACCGTAAGGCATGTTGTCTACTCGCCAGCTTGGCACGTCGCCTATCACCACCCCCCCAACATCCAATTCGTTCCATGCTTTATGAGCTTTGTAGATATCCCTAGTGAATACTCCAGCTTGCAGGCCAAATTGGCTATTGTTGACTTCTTTCAGCGCTTCATCAAAATCACTAAATGAGCTGATAATTGAAACGGGCCCAAATGCTTCTTCAGTATTGATAAATGCATCATTTGGAACATTCTCCAATAAGGTGGCTTGCAACATGTTGCCATCGCGCTTACCGCCACATAATAGATTTGCACCCGCTGTAACGGCCTCTTGTACCCAGTTATCCAGCCGTGAAGCTTCTGATTCTGAAATCATCGGCCCAATAAAAGTATCTTCATTCAATGGGTCGCCATGTACTAAGTTCGAAACTTTATCGATATAACGTTGTTTGAATTCAGCGTAGATTGACTCATGCACAATGACTCTTTGTACACTAATACAACTTTGACCAGACTGGTAGTAAGCACCGAATACAATACGTTCGATCGCATCATCTAAGTCTGAATCCGCATCAACAACACAAGCTGCATTACCGCCTAATTCTAGGATCACTGGCTTCTTGCCAGCTTTGGCTTTTAACTCCCAGCCTACTTGGGGCGAACCAGTGAAGCTTAGTAACTTAAATCTTTCATCAGTGGTGAACAAATCTGCACCGTCACGGCTACATGGCAGAATCGAAAAGGCTCCTTTTGGAAGGTCTGTCTCAGCTAAGACTTCGCCAATAATCAATGCACCTAATGGCGTTCTGCTAGCCGGCTTAAGAACAAAAGCACAACCTGTGGCGATAGCCGGTGCCACCTTATGCGCAGCTAAATTTAATGGAAAATTAAAAGGTGAAATAAACGAACATGGACCGATAGGTACCCGTTTGTACATGCCAGTATAACCTTTGGCACGCGGCGTAATCTCGAGGTTTATGACTTCACCATGCATACGCACAGATTCTTCAGCAGCAATTCTGAAGGTATCAATTAGCCGTGTGACTTCTCCACGAGAATCTTTGATGGGTTTGCCTGCTTCGATACATAAAGCATGGGCCAATTCGTCAAACCTTTCTTCAAAACGTTTTACACAGTGATTAAGAATATTCTGACGTTCATAAGGTGCCATTTTATTTAATAAAGGCTGACTTGCTGCTGCTGCTGCAATCGCTTGGTCAATAACCTTCGCATCTGCAAGGGCGGTATAAGTCGCCACTTCATTGGTGTATTTATTCGTTATCGCCAAATCTTGGTTGGCGAATACGGCTTCATTAGCCAAATAGTAGGGGTAAGCTTTTGCTAACATAAAATCTCCTAGGTGATATCGGGATTAAATAGCTTCACTACGCAGGCGCAGTGTTTGATTTAATGTTTTGTCATTTAATGAATAATCCACTGGCACATCAATTAAATGCACACCAGGTTCAGCTAAACACTTTTGTACCTGGGGAAGCAGCTCATCGGCCGCGGCAATACGCCAGCCTTTGCCACCATAACTTTCTACGTATTTCACAAAGTCAGGGTTGCCATAATCCAAACCGTAGTTTTCAAATTCCATATTAGCTTGTTTCCATTTAATCATACCATAAGCATCATCACGCAGAATGATCACCACTATATGTAACTTAAGACGCACAGCAGTTTCTAACTCTTGGCTGTTCATCATAAATCCACCATCACCACATACTGAGATCACGGGCCTGTCTGGATACACCATTTTAGCTGCCATAGCCGAGGGTAAACCGGCCCCCATGGTTGCTAACGCATTGTCCAGTAATAATGTATTAGGCAAAGCTGCTGGGTAATTACGTGCAAACCAAATTTTGTAGACGCCATTGTCGAGCGTGACTATGCCATCATCTGGCATGGCTATGCGAATGTCTCTAACAAAACGCTCAGGCAAGATTGGGAAACGATTATCATTTTCACTTTCAGCTTTATGTGCAAGATAAGCATTATGGGCTTTAGAAAAAAAACTAAAATCCCAGTTGGCTTTTACAACGATCTGTTCTTTCACCTGCCAAATAGTATTGGCTATATCGCCAATTACTTCTAATTGTGGGAAATACACAGGGTCAACCGCTGCAGGTTCAAAGTTTATGTGTATAACTTGCTGACCATCATTATTCATAAAGAAAGGCGGCTTCTCTACCACATCATGACCAACATTGATGATTAAATCAGCGCGGTCGATGATACGGTGCACAAAATCACCAGATGACAAGGCGGTGTTGCCCATAAATAAATCGTCACTTTCATCAAGCACACCTTTGCCCATTTGGGTGGTGACATAAGGGATGCTCGTTTTGCTTACCAATTCTTTAAGCATTTTAGAGGTTAATTTTCGGTTAGCTGCGGCTCCTATAAGCAGCAAGGGGGATTTAGCCGCTTCAATCATCTCTACAGCTTTGTTAATTGCTTTATATTCGGCAATAGGACGTCGACTCGCGCTAGGTGTCAATAAATAAGCACGGGTGTCTTCAGCCGCTATATCCTCTGGCAATTCAATATGCGTAGCACCAGGGCGTTCATCATGGGCTAACCTAAATGCTTCGCGCACCGCTGAAGGGATACGGTCGCCACTGACTAGCTGAGTGGTATATTTGGTAATAGGACGCATCATGTCGACAACATCAATAACCTGAAAACGCCCTTGTTTACTGGTTTTAACCGGTTTTTGTCCTGTTATCATTAACATCGGCATTGCACCTAACTGTGCATACGCAGCTGGCGTCACGAGATTCGTTGCGCCTGGGCCAAGTGTCGATAAACATACGCCAACTTTACCCGTTAATCGACCATATGTGGCGGCCATAAACCCTGCCCCTTGCTCGTGACGAGTCAAAATAAGTTTGACTGGTGACTTTCGCAAAGATTCCAACAGGTCGAGGTTTTCTTCCCCTGGAATGCCAAATATATATTCCACTCCCTCTGCTTCGAGGGCTTTTACAAATAAATCAGACGCTTTCATGGGCGCTCCTATAGTTTTGTAGGGTTAAAAATAAATAAGGATTTAGCCTGAATTATTTTTTCTTCTTGTATAACTTATTTATTACTAGTGCAGGTAAAGTATAAAACTAATTAGTTGAATCATTTTTTATATACAGTCAAACTCCATCAATAATTAACCTTTGAAAATAAGTTTAAAAACGACCTTTCATTGTGTTTGCTTCTAATACAATCAAAGGTTAGAAGACCAAGGCTGTTCTACTAAGCATTGCACAATATCTAATTGCAATTGGGTTGTCTGCGCTCTTACCAATAAATTATAAATGGAATTCTTATCGTTTTGTTGCATAACCAAGGTCCAATCATCGACTAGAGTCTTCAGCTTCACATGGATAAGGTTTACAGGTGGATATGAATAATGATGACTAAAAACTTCTAAATCATCAACTAAAGCAATGAGTACCTGATTGATATTAGCAGCTAATTTCACGCTATAATGGCGTCTTATCTCAGCTGAAAGCATTTGAAAATCTTGGAGTCCTAAGGTCAAAGAACTGACAAATTGTTCTGTTTCAGTTTGCTTATCTTGAGGTAAATTTTGTTGATACGGCTCAAACTTTTTATTAACTGGCAAACCATCACACAAGTTGTATCCAAGAGCAGCCTTACTATTAATACCGATGGTGGTTGGCAGTAAACTAACGATACATTTCGCTATATTAAAAAGTGCCTCTGTAGAACCTTTTTTAAGCTCCAGTTCAATTTCGCAAATCGGTACCCTTTTGTTTTCCGACATTACCTCGCCAAGATCCCACACTAACTCGACAATGTCGCCACCTGGGAATTTAAGCAAATAGATCCGGCGTTCAAAATGAGTGGTAAAAAGCGTTTCGATTTTAGCTTGCAGATCATCAACATCAATAGTTTTGGGCCATGCTGACAGGGGGAATAATCTAAGTTTCGGAACATTAACATTTTGTTTTTTTGATTCATCGAGATGTACATTATATTCAGGGCGTTGATGTAATCCACCAATAGACTTTCCAGCAGTTTTTAAGGTTTGCTCAAACTTTAGGTTGTTTCCTCGAATTCTCAAGCCTATATCGTGATGTCTTAACGTTCTACCTGGTGTATCAAAATAATGATTGGTTAATATTTGAGTTTCTTGGGTTACGCTCGCATTAAGCTGAGACAGCAACTTTGTTTCAATGATCTCACCAGCTTGTTCATTGGTGAGTAATTTAAGTTCAATTTCGTATTCCATAAAACCTTTTCGGCTGATAAAAGTGCGTTTCGCACATCTTTAACTCACCTTAGCCTTTCAAATTCGACTATTCAATCAACAACTGTCGCAAAAGCGCATCATTACTCTAAGCAGAACGGCTTAAACACAAATAGGCACTTGCCTTTCTTATAGCCAAGCAATACCATTTGATTTAATTTATATGGGATAAGTTTTTTAATTATGTACAAGCAAATAGTTTTTCTTTTTTTATGCCTCGCTAGTAGCCTTTTATGTGTTCAGTCGCTGGCCCAAGAACCCAATGATAGTGAGGGTGAAATTCGTTATATTTCTGATGATTTATTTACTTATTTACATGCAGGACCTGGAAGAAATTTCCGAATTTTAGGCACGGTTGTAGCTGGTACCCGTGTCACTTTACTACAAGAGGATACTGAGAAAAATTTTGTTGAAATAATTGACAATAAACAACGCACTGGTTGGGTTGACGCAGAATTTATTAATGCCATTAAAAGTGATAGAACACTGTTACCTGATCTAAAAAAACAAGTAGAAGAGACTAAAAATACAATCTTCCAACAGAGGGAGACTAATGATTTACTTAGCCAACAAATAGCGTCTCTTACTTCGCAAAACACAAACTTAAAAAAGAAACTGAGTGATACTGAAAAAGCACATGAAAAAACAACTCAAACTCTTACAGAATACGACCAAACTTCAAAAATAGAATGGTTCACTCGCGGAAGTATTGTTGCAATCGTTAGTTTGCTCTTAGGAATTATCCTTACATATTTGCCTAAAAAAAGGCGTAGAGGCGATAATTGGATGTAACAAAACATCATCTGAAAAATCTAAACCTACCGGCATATCTAACTAAAAATTTGGGGAAACAGGGTGCTCAACTTCGATGGTTGATGTTGTTATTCATATTAATGATTAGCAACGTTCATCATTTAAATAAACTAAGAAAGCTCGGTCAAATTTTTTAAAGCGTTACATTCAAAATCTTTCTCTTGGCAGTTAGCATATGGCTTTGCCCTTGGCATAATAATGGGCCTCAATCCTATTTTGGGTTTACACTGACTTTTATTGGTCTTCAGAGTATTGTTTTTTGTGTGAATGTAACTGGCTTTACTTTATAAAAAAACATGCCATTCTTTTGGACGGCTTCGTATAGCTGAAGAAGAACAAATAGATTGCACAGGTAAATGGATAAGCCTTTACGATACATCTTCTTTGCTAAATTTATGGATAAGAAAACACAAATAACCCCGCAATGGCGACAAAAAACCATTATCAGTGATTGACAAGGTCTTACCCATTAGCATGATTTTTTGGGCACATCGACTAAATTTTCTGCAAATTCAAGCAGCCGCTCATTATGGCAGTCCTTGATACTAAATGATGACTTGTGGCTCAGCCAATCAGGTGCCAAGCTAATCAAAGCTGGGCATTATCGGGACTAAAAATTCCTGTATCAGACTTAGCATTACAGGAAAACTAACCACTCAATTAGACTCAGGTCTCTTATCGAGTTCTGGTAAGTGAGCGTTAGAGGGTGAGATCTTTTTGAGTACAGTTAAAATTAATTGACAGAACTTAATCATCAAAGCAACTGGCACCAATAAGATAACCAATATTGTGGCTAATATTGAATCAATTTAACAAATTGACTATCAATACCGATTTTGGCGGAACCATAGGTAATCTTGATTTGTCTTTCAGAACAAACCTTAACAAACAAATTGCCGGTGCATTGTTATCTAACGTAAGAACTGAACAACAAGCTAAGTTCGACGAATTAAAGCAATAACCGAAAAAAAAATAGAAAGTATGTTGGGTGATAACTACAAGCAACTAGCTCAATAGTTTGATTGGAAGACTTTAGGTAATGTCGATTTAGGCAGGTTTAACAAATGACTAAATTCGCAATTCAGTAGCGTGAAAGTCGAAAAAAAAGATGGGTAATTAAGAAGGTTCTTGACAAATTATTTAATTAGAAGAAGTACCTGTTCATTATTCATACAGCATCTAATTCATGAGTTAGACAATTTTCTCTCTCAAGACGACAATATAGGTTTTGATACCACTAGCCCTGCCCTCAAAACCTCGGCATAATAGGCCAATGGCTACGAATGGGAGACAAAAACTATGAAATGGGTAGTGACGGTTTTGTTCACACTATTTTGTCTGCTCCAATATCGCTTATGGTTTGGTAAAAATAGCGTTCCTGACTTTATGATTATGAAAAAAGAAGTAGCGCTACAGATTACCCATAATGCGAACTTAAGGCAGCGCAATGGTTTATTAAGAGCTGATATCCATGATCTGAAGATGGGTTTGGAAGCAGCTGAAGAAAGAGCTAGAAATGAATTAGGCCTAATAAAACAAGGCGAAACATTTTATCGTATTTTGCCATCTGAAGAATAATATTAATGCTCACACTTTCTCAGTATTCAGTTGTTGTCCCTGCCGCCGGCATTGGCAAAAGGATGAAAGCAGATTGCCCTAAACAATATTTATATATTGCCGGTAAAACGATTATTGAACATACCCTCATGAATTTACTTGAACACAGCCAAGTGCAACGTGTGATTGTAGTACTGGATCCTAACGATGTATTATTCGCTCAATTACCCATTGCTAGTCATCCCTGTATTGAGGTGGTTGAGGGTGGCCAAGAGCGCTGTGATTCAGTGTTAGCAGGGCTGAATTATCTGGCAGATGATGAAGAATGGGTATTAGTACATGATGCAGCACGCCCTTGTTTGACTGCAACAGATTTAACTGCCCTTTTGAAATTAGCAGAACAAGGTGGCATAGGTGGCATCGGTGGCATATTGGCAACACCGGTTCGCGATACTATGAAGCGGGCCGTTAATGTCAAAGTGAATGGGCATAATATTGTTAAAAAAACAGAATCTAGAGAACATTTATGGCACGCATTAACACCACAGTTTTTTAAACTGAACACGTTAAAAAAAGCGTTGAATACAGCAATCCAGCAAAAGACAAATATTACTGATGAAGCATCTGCCATGGAATGTTTAGGCGAAAAAGTGATGTTAGTAGAGGGATGTGCTTCAAATATCAAAATTACCCAACCTGAAGATTTGTTATTAGCTGAGTTTTACTTGACTCAAAAGCAAGCTAAGTAATGAAAGGAGATTTGACTGAAGTATGAGTATTCGAATTGGCCATGGCTATGACGTGCATAAATTTGGTGGTCTAGGCCCCATTGTTATTGCCGGCGTAAAAATCGAACATGATATGGGATTGATTGCCCACTCTGATGGTGATGTGGTATTACATGCATTATGTGACGCATTATTAGGCGCTTTAGCTCTAGGAGATATTGGTAAACATTTTCCAGATACTGACCCAACATTGGCAGGAGTAGACAGCCGCAAGTTACTTCGCCACGTATACAAACTCATCACGGATAAGCAATATCAACTCGGCAATTTGGATCTCACCATTGTTGCTCAGACTCCAAAAATGGCCCCACATATTGAGTTAATGCGCGAAAATATTGCTGAAGACTTAAGCACCGACATTAGCCAGGTCAACGTTAAAGCTACCACTACCGAAAAATTAGGTTTTGCCGGTCGTAAGGAAGGTATTGCCGCCTACGCTGTGGTTCTGCTGACTCAACAATCAGATAATCTCTAATGAAAATAGAACACTGGTTACACCAATACCCAAAGTTGAATATTTTGGGGCAATTAAAGTCATCTGCTGAAGACTTCCAAGTCACTGAAATATTAGGTTATGAGCCTATTGGCGAGGGTGAACATATCTACTTGTGGGTACGTAAAACTGGTTTAAATACTGCTTATTTAGCAGAGCAAATTGCTAAGTTTACTCGATTACCATTAAGAGCTGTGACATATGCCGGGCGTAAAGACAAACATGCGCAAACCGAACAATGGTTTAGTGTACATCTGCCAGGTAAAGGTGAGTTTGATTGGACTCAATTCAATGAGCCAGGAGCTAAAGTACTCAAATCAATACGACACAATAAAAAACTAAGAACTGGGGTGTTAAAAGGTAATCGATTTAATATTAATCTTAGACAACTCAGCTCAAAATCTGGGATTGACGAACGACTGCAACAGATAATACAAAGCGGTGTACCAAATTACTTTGGATCCCAGCGATTTGGAAACACACTCCATGATCCCCGCGGCGGTAACTTAGTGTTAGCTGACAAGATGATCAACGGTGAAACTATCCGTAATAGAAACAAACGTTCAATGGCAATATCAGCTCTTCGTTCATGGTTATTTAATGAAATGTTGCACAGCAGATTGCGTAGTGGTTATCTCAACAAACCGCTGCCTGGTGACGTGATGCAACTAGCAGGAAGCAATAGCTTCTTTTGTGCGCAGCAGATAGACAATAGTATTACGCAACGCATACAACAACGCGACATATACTTGTCAGCTCCGTTGTGGGGTAAGGGTAACCTAGCAAGCGAATATGATGCGTTACAGTTTGAGCAAGATTTAGCACAACAATACGTTACGATCGCCCAAACACTTGAAAATTTAGGCCTAAACCAAGAAAGAAGGGCCATTAACTTATTTCCACATGATCTTGAATGGTCTTGGACAAATGATGCATTAAATTTAATTTTTTCACTTCCATCAGGCACCTTTGCTACATCAGTATTACGGGAACTGCTAGATGTTCAAGATAACAACTTAGCCAAGGCTTAAAATCCTAGAGCATAAAAATAGGCATGACATGAGATTAACATCACGCAAGGGTGAAAGCCTTGCTCAACTTCTACATAAGGAAGGGATTAACAATACCAAGGTGCTGAACGCTATAGCCAAAACGCCTAGAGAGATTTTTTTGCCTGATGCCCTAAAACACAAAGCTTATCAAAATACGGCCTTGCCTATTGGTCAGGGTCAAACCATATCCCAACCCTACATAGTAGCTCGTATGACAGAGTTATTACTAGAGTCTGACAACCGAGCCCAAACTGTGTTGGAAATAGGTACAGGCTCGGGTTACCAAACGGCAGTACTGGCGCAATTGTTCGCTAATGTTTATTCAGTTGAAAGAATAAAAACGCTGCAATTTCAAGCCAAACGACGCATGAACCAACTGGACTTACATAACGTGAAAATGAAACATGGTGATGGCTGGTTTGGCTGGAGCAGTAAAGGTCCATACGATGCCATCATAGTCACGGCCGCTGCTAGTTCGATGCCAGAGATGCTATATCAGCAACTTAATGATGGTGGCCGTTTAATTATCCCTGTTGGAGAAGAAAATCAGCAGTTACATTGTATTACCAGACGCCAGAATGAATTTGAATCAGAGATTATCGAAGCAGTTAGGTTTGTGCCTTTAGTGGCCGGAGACATTATTTGAAAAAATTAAGAGTAAAGGGTGGCTATGCAGGCTTGGCACTAAGGGGGATATTGATGGGAGCAGCGGATGCTGTTCCAGGTGTATCTGGTGGCACTATTGCATTTATGACAGGTATTTATGAAGAACTAATATTTTCCCTTAAACAATGCGGCTTCACTGCTTTGAAAATGCTGTTTCAAGAAGGTTTGAAAGCAGCTTGGCAACATATCAATGGTGGGTTTCTACTCACACTATTCAGTGGCATTATCATTAGCATTTTAACCTTATCTAGAGTGGTGTTGTATCTTCTAGCGAACCATCCGATATTATTATGGTCATTCTTCTTTGGGCTGATATTAGCTGCAGTGTGGTCTCTCATACGCCATATCGATAAATGGGAAATATGCACGTTCACTACTTTCTTAATTGGTACGGTTAGTGCGTTTTTTATAACGACTATTACCCCAACAACAATCGAAACATCTCCTTTGATTGTATTTTTATCTGGTATGATTGCTATCTGTGCCATGATCTTACCCGGCATATCTGGCAGCTTTATATTACTGCTTCTGGGCATGTATGCGCCTATGTTAATAGCGGTTAAAGAATTACAATTGGCGACGTTGTGTATCTTTGCCATTGGGTGCGTAGCAGGTTTATTAAGTTTCTCGCATGTACTAAGCTGGATGTTTAAGTATTACAAAACAATGACTTTGGCCTTATTAGGCGGGTTTATGCTGGGCTCTTTGAACAAGGTTTGGCCTTGGAAACAAACCATTGAGTCTGTGATTGATCGCCATGGTAAAGAAATACCTCTAGTGCAAAACAATATATTGCCACACACGTTTGAAACATTGTACACACAACCCGCCTATATATGGTATGCCATTACATTAATGCTGTTTGGATTGGGAATGGTTATTGTGCTAGAAAAGATAAGCCAGAAACCAGCTAATAATTAATGACTATATCAAGTCAAAAAATGGCTTTTTTTAAAAATCTATTTAAATATTGTGGGCTTTTATTTTACTGCGTTATAGTTATAGCTTGTACAAACCGCAGTCTACCCGCGCCCGTTTCTGAGCTCTATCAAGGTAAAACATTTCGAGATTTTGAGCAGCAGGGTTATTCAGCAAAGACATATCAAGTTGAAGCTGGTGATACCTTATATTCTATCGCTTGGTATTCAGGTAATGATTATAGAGACTTAGCTAGAACAAATAAGATTTCTGCGCCTTATCAGATAAGGCCTGGGCAACTCTTAACGCTAGTGGAATCTGTGAAGACAATACGACCAATGTCAAATAAGAGCCCTACTCAGACTTCAAAAATAATTGTAAATCAATCTATTGACCCATCTAAAAAGCAGGCGTATGGTAAAAGTGAAAAAAAATTAAACAAGGGTCCAATTGGATCTTCTATCGGTCAATTTCCTGATCGAGTCAAGAGTTGGCATTGGCCTACAGTTGAAAATGTTTCACGCGGTTTTTCGGCCAAAGAACAAGGTAACAAGGGCTTAGATTTTTCAGGGAAACTTGGGCTACCAATTTTGGCGGCTGCCGATGGAAAAATAGTATACACGGGTGATGCATTACGTGGGTTTGGAAAATTAGTGATTATCAAGCATACCGATGCTTATTTAACGGCCTATGCACATAATGATAATATGTCAGTGAAAGAACAGCAGTGGGTAACGGCAGGCCAAAAAATTGCCACTATGGGTAGCAGTGGAACCGACAAGGTTAAGCTTCATTTTGAAGTAAGGTACAAAGGAAAATCCGTTAATCCTTTGCGCTACCTGCCCATAAGAAAATAACAATAAATAATAAAAATTTATAGGAGAAGTTGTAGAAACACTACCGTTAAGGAGTCATGATTATGAGTCAAGAAAATACAGTTGTAGTGGAAGTTAATGCTTTTAGTGATATTGAAGATGCTGTAGAGCGAGAACTTGCCAAAGCCGAAAAAAAAACTGAAGAACAGCTGGAAGATATTCTAGCCAATAAACAAGATAAACCCAAAAACCTTGATGCAACACAATTGTATTTAGGCGAAATTGGATTCTCCCCCTTATTATCTGCAGAAGAAGAAGTTTATTTTTCACGTCGCGCCTTAAAAGGTGATGAAGCATCAAGAAAACGAATGATCGTGAGTAATCTGCGTTTAGTAGTCAAAATAGCCAGACGTTACAATAATCGCGGTTTAGCATTACTTGACTTGATTGAAGAAGGGAATTTAGGCCTTATTCGAGCCGTAGAGAAATTTGATCCTGAGCGAGGCTTCAGATTCTCCACTTATGCCACTTGGTGGATTAGACAAACCATTGAGCGGGCGATCATGAACCAAACCCGAACAATACGATTACCCATTCACATAGTTAAAGAATTAAATGTCTACCTACGTGCAGCTAGAGAGCTTTCCCAAAAGCTCGATCATGAACCTACTGCAGAAGAAATTGCTGAGTCGCTAGACAAGCCTGTTCAGGACGTCACCAAGATGTTGCGTTTGAACGAAAAAATCACCTCTGTTGATACTCCTATTGGTGGTGAAAATGACAAGGTTTTGCTGGATGTGATTGCAGATGACAAAGGCCATGGCCCTGAGGAAGATATACAAGACTCAGACATTAAACTGAATATTATAAAGTGGCTAGAAGACCTAAGCCCTAAACAGCGAGAAGTGTTAGCAAGGCGCTTTGGGTTGTTAGGTTACGAACCATCAACCCTTGAAGATGTAGGGGTAGAAATTGGCCTTACCCGAGAAAGGGTCCGTCAGATTCAGGTTGAAGCCTTACGGCGTTTAAGAGATATGCTGGGTCACAAAGGTTTAGACTTAGAAGCCTTATTTAATAAGCTTAACTAGATAAGATTATATGCAGGCACCCAGAATTTCAAAAAGCCCCATTTGAGGCTTTTTGAATGATAAAGTGAATTATTTAAAATATTCATAATACAGCAATAACCGTTGCATAATATGGCTTGCCGGTGGTCACAGCTAACTGTTCAGTCTGGATATTGGGCTAATTCAATGGCTACAGATGATCACGAATTAGTGCATAGAACGGCATTAGTTCAGGGCACATTAAGTGTAACAATTACTATATTGTTCACCTTGATTTTTAGAAAAATCAGTGTCTAAATTCGGTAAAAGTTACTTATCTTTGATGTTTATAATGGCAATTATCTGCCCAGAGCATTTTAGGACTTCACAAAATATTGCTATTTTTAGAACCTTTAAAAATATGCTGGATAATTCGGCAAAATATCTAAGTAACAACCTCATCCCTAGTAGTTTATTCACGCCCCTATTGCCCATTGCAATCCAGTCAAGTTTAACCATCAGTGTTAACTGGCTTAACCAAATACCTTACTTATGGTTAACCGTTGCACCGTGTATTTTAATTACTGCTATTTATGGTTACGTGTATACCTTCACCTTGCTGTCAAAACCTAATCAGCCTGTTTTACAAGAGTAATAAAACGGTAAGCATAAGGATTTAGTGGCTCTGCCTGATGAGCTTCATTATCTAATTCTTGCCAATTATATTTGGCAGCATAATCAGGAAAAAATGTATCACCATCGACATTCAAATCAATGTGAGTTAAGTAAAGTCGATGACAGAATGCTAAGAAGTGCTTATAAATGGTACCCCCACCTATTATCATCACTTCTGGGTCTTCGATTTGCTGTTTACTACAATATTCTGTGGAGGTATCTATGGCCTGCTCACAATTCTGTACCACAGTTGCATCTGGTAACTTAAAATTAATATCAGAACTGACCACTATGTTTAGTCTCCCAGGTAAAGCTTTACCAATAGAAGCATAGGTCTTGCGACCCATAATAATAGGTTTGCCGAGAGTGATTTTTTTAAAATGTTTTAGGTCTGCAGGTAAGTGCCAAGGCATAGCGTTATCGGCACCAATGACTCGGTTATTGGCCATCGCGGCAATCATTGATATCTTCATTTTTGAATATTTATATTGATAATTAAGAATTTTATTTTACACAACTTAACTGAGAGTTGACATGGTCAACCTGGATAATATTAATAAATATAAAATGCAAACATTTGTGCAATGTAAAGTATTAAACATAACGTTAGCTGTATAAGTTATGAAATTCGCTAACCTGAGTAGACTATAATAATGCGTTTGATGGCTTGGGACTTAATCCGTCATTACTGAATTTATTTTGTGGGGATATAATCAAACACCTAAAGTTTATCTTGCACAGCCTTATTAAGGTTCGCTTTGTCAAAGGCATCACATGTCGGAGTTTATACTTTGAAGCAAGTTATTCAGTTTCAACAATTTAACTACAATCCAACACCCACCTGAATATGATAGATGATGCCCTTGTGCAATATAAATTATAATAAGCATACATAACCACATGCTGAGTAGACAATGAAACAAAGCACATACAGGGAGAATTGCAGGTACCCTCTGGGTCTACTTTTGTCGTTGCAGTCGTCAAATTATCGGGTGTTGCAGACGATTATTTATCGCAGATGAAGAAGCTAATTGACAATGAAAAATGATAGCAGTGGTCAGATCATATAGATATTAATCCTACTGTACACAATCTGACTTCGAAACTCTATTTTCACTTACTGGTAATAATGTGTCCGTTATTGGTTGCGACAAAATACAAAAGAAAAATTTCTTACATACTACTGAGAAAGCAGCACACGAGATGCCTACAATTTTTTTGAAGAAGTGAAGTCTCAAGAATGATTTGCCGACTTTTTTATAGAACATCATTATTTCAATCTTGCAGACGAAGCGACAAGTTGGTTTCGTAATCTATAAAAGTCAGCTGCGAACAAGCCAGAAAACTCAAGAATTATGGCTATGTATTTGTGCAGGACAGGCGTATTTATAAGGCAAAATTATCACCTAATAATCAAAGCTTACAATCAAGAAAATTGAGTTTGATTTATTCATCACTGTAGCAGATGAAACACCGCGACAGGCTCAATGTGCGTCGTACGCATTTTAGGAATGACGCGATCATTGATTATCTTTTGGTATACACCACTTCTACGCCAGAGTCATCATCATCATCAAAGTCGTCATCATCATAAGCATCTTCGATGGTATCTTTGTGATAAGTGTCCCATTTGAAGCCTGATTCTTCATCTTTAATTTCAGGTTCAACTTCTGCTGGCAGTGCCTCAATGAAGTCCATGGATTTCATACACAATGAATGGGTACCAATTTTCTGGAATGCTGAAATTTGGAAATACTCACCTTGCCATTCAAGTGCATCTGCAATCTGCTTACACAACTCGTTAGCTTCATCTTCGAGCATCAAATCAATCTTATTAAATACTAACCAACGTGGTTTAACAGCCAATTTCGGGCTGTATTTTTCAAGTTCTGCGACAATGGCTTTAGCATTTTCTACAGGATTTGAACCATCTGCTGGCATTAAGTCCACCAAATGCAATAACACACGACAGCGCTCTAAATGTTTTAGAAATTGAATACCAAGACCTGCACCTTCAGCGGCGCCTTCAATCAATCCGGGAATATCAGCGATAACAAAACTACGCATTGAGTCTAAACGCACCACACCTAGGTTTGGCACCAACGTAGTAAAAGGATAATCTGCTACTTTAGGTTTAGCTGCCGAGACACTGCGGATAAAAGTAGACTTACCCGCGTTGGGCATACCAAGTAAGCCAACATCAGCAAGCAACATCAGTTCTAATCTTAAGTTTCTGACCTCACCCGGTGTACCGTCAGATTTTTGTCGTGGCGCGCGGTTAGTACTGGTTTTAAAACGAGCATTACCTAAGCCATGAAAGCCACCTTGAGCCACTTTCATGCGCTGTGTATGCTTGGTTAAATCTCCCAATACCTCACCCGTATCACTGTCAGTTGCACGAGTTCCAACGGGGACTTTGACTTCTAAGTCAACGCCACCTCTGCCAGTACAATTAGCACTTTGGCCTTTTTTACCATGCTCAGCACGATGAAATCGTTCAAAACGATAATCTATCAAAGTGTTTAAGTTTTCATCTGCAACCAAATAGACGCTACCGCCATCACCACCATCACCGCCATCAGGACCACCATCAGGCACATATTTTTCGCGGCGAAAACCGACTACGCCATTACCGCCATTACCTGCATCAACACGGATATCAGCTTCATCTACAAATTTCATTACTTAACGACACCTTGAATGTTACTCAGTTGAATCCAGTATAGTCTGTTCATACTAGAAATTGCAGTACAGACTATTTTTAAGACTTCAACAAAAAGCCCCGCATAAAGCGGGGCTTTTAAAAAATCTATGCGCTATTGCTAATTAAGCAACAATGCTCACAAATTTACGATTTTTAGGACCTTTTACTTCAAACTGAACTTTACCATCTGATAAAGCGAATAAAGTATGATCTTTACCAATACCCATATTGTTACCAGCGTGGAATTTAGTACCACGTTGACGAACAATAATGTTTCCGGCTAGAACTGACTCACCACCGTAACGCTTAACACCTAGGCGTTTACTTTCTGAATCACGGCCGTTGTTAGTACTACCACCAGCTTTTTTATGTGCCATTTGTATATACTCCTATTAAGCGCTGATACCAGTGATTTTCACTTCTGTGAACCACTGACGATGACCTTGTGTGGTACGTGAATGTTTACGACGACGGAACTTAACGATTTTTACTTTCTCGCCACGTCCGTGAGTTACAACTTCTGCTGTAACTTTGCTACCACTTACAAAAGGGGTACCAATTTTAATATCGTCACCATTACTTACCATTAAGATGTCATCAAATTCGATTGACTCACCTGGAGCCACTTCGATTTTTTCTAGGCGAAGGGTCTGACCTTCAGCCACACGGTGTTGTTTGCCACCACTTTGGAAAACCGCGTACATAATTAAACTCCGCACTGTGTCTCTTGACACTTATATTCAAAAACAGGCGGCGAATTGTACGTGAACAGATAACACCTATCAAGCACATTTCTGAATTAATTTGGTTAAATATCAAACGCATTAACCTAGCTTAAGGTTTTTCACACAATTAGACTAAAGTGCTACTAGATACCCCGAAAAATTTCTGTAAAATCCATCAGCTAATCTGCAGCTAACAACTGAACTTCGTCCTAAAATGGGTATAATCGCCAGTATGAAATTAGAAACAATTAATCAACTCGCTCATAAAGATATGCTGGCGGTAAATGCGCTCATTCAAAAGCAAGTCGATTCAGAAGTATCGTTGATTAACCAATTAGGCTTTTATATTGTCAATAGTGGTGGCAAACGTCTAAGACCACTTTTGACTGTACTCGCCGCAAGAGCTTTGGACATTCAAACAGAGCAGCATCATACCTTGGCCGCTATTATCGAGTTTATTCACACTGCCACACTACTTCACGATGACGTAGTCGACGAATCAACCATGCGCAGGGGAAAAGAAACGGCAAACGCCGTGTTTGGCAATCAAGCCAGCGTATTAGTGGGTGACTTTCTTTATACCCGCTCATTTCAAATGATGGTAAGTTTAAAACGAATGCGGGTGATGGAGATTTTGTCTGATGCGACCAATGTTATTGCAGAAGGTGAAGTGCTTCAATTAATGAACTGTAACGATCCCGACATCAGCGAAGAAAACTATATGCAGGTTATTTATAGTAAGACAGCTCGTTTATTTGAAGCTGCGACATTGCTAGCAGCCGTCCTTACTGACCAAGATAGTAAAATTGAAAAGGCGATGCAGAACTACGGTAAATATCTTGGTACGGCTTTTCAGTTGGTAGATGACATATTGGATTATGCTGCAGACAGTGAAGATTTAGGAAAAAATGTAGGCGATGATTTAGTCGAAGGAAAACCCACTTTACCATTGCTTTATGCCATGTGGCATGGCAATAAAAGCCAAAGCGTCATGATTAAAGAGGCCATAGAGACCGGCGATGGCATGGATAAGTTTTCGCTAATAATACAAGCGATGCAGCAAACCGGTGCATTAGAGTACACTAAACAACTAGCCTTAGATGCTGCCGACAAAGCCATAGCAGCGCTTACGCCTTTACCTGAATCCCCTTACAAACAAGCCCTAATAGCATTGGCCCATATTTCGGTGGAGAGAGCAGCATAATTGACTAAAATATGAAATCTGCAGACCATCAATATAAAGTATTTGAAACCCTTAACGAGCTTATTTAATTTATCTACAAATAAACGACCCTGCTTTGCGGGCGCAGTCCTTGCTATTCCTTGCTATATCGAGAGACTTGCAACATAACCTTCAATATCAACGATACTGCTCGGTTTTTCGCCACAACTTAACAAACACCTCTTGTACTGTATCCTCAGCCATATCTTTTCACCTGCCATTCGATAACATAACCCATACATTTGCCCAATGTATACTTGATCCAACAGGCTGTATGCGTGTTTATCTTGGCTTTACACAACTTTTATTAAGTTCCACTCACTTTTTGTGGCAAAATTATGTCGAGCATCGACGATGTTTCCTTGGATAGTCAACCTAACGTTTTTTATTGTGGCAAAAGATTAGTCGCAGAGAAGATCATTAAAGTTTAAAGCACCAAAAAAATAATTAAAATGAGTGAAATAATTATGGAGATCATTGGTTTATATTCAGGAAAGTTATCTGTCATTGGTGAAAAGCGCAGCCAAACCGGTATCTACAAACAATCAGTAGAGCAAGTTTCAGTGAATGAAATGGGCATAGTAGGCGATGTTCAGGCTGATAAACGTTTCCATGGGGGCTCTGAAAAAGCATTACATCAATATGCATTAAGCAGCTACGAAAAAATCATCAAGCGTTACCCTCTTTTACATAAAACAGCGAAACCAGGAACGATAGGCGAAAATATGTCTGTTACAGATATGAACGAGCACAATGTATATATTGGTGATATCTACCAAGTAGGTAACGCCATAATACAAGTTAGCTCCCCGCGTATCCCTTGTTGGAAAATTGATGCTAAGTTTAAACAACCTCATGTAAACCAGTTCATTAGCCTGCATAGGCTCAACGGTTGGTATTACCGTGTATTACAACCAGGAAATATTTCACTAACAGATGTATTCCTTTTACAACAAAGACCTAATACAGAAATCACTGTTGATACTATGCTTAGGGTTATTGATGGTGAAACTGAAGCGCGGCTAGTAGAGCTTGCGACTAATGCCACTGGCCTTGATCCTGAATGGAAAAAACAACTGCAAAATAAATATCCTTTAGTGTAGATAGTGAGTCAATATCGAACAAAGCTTATGAGGCAAAACAACAATTTGCGCTTATTCTGCTGTCGTCTAAAAAAACGATGTAGGTCTTATGTTTAATGATAAAACCTTTGATGAAAGACTTTAGGCGTCAGGGCCATTTGACTCTATGTGAACCCATAAGGCGCAGCTCAACCATTTAGAGCAAGTGGATGATGGGCTATTTGGTTTGATAAAAGAAGCCTACGAACAAGCGACATAACAATTTTCAGGACAAACAACAGACATAAAAAAACACCGCTAACTTAGCAGTGTTTTTAGATACTCAAATCAATTAGCGATTAGGCTTCTTGAATTATTACCAGCTTGATAGTGGCAGTAACGTCTGAGTGAATTTGCAAATCGATTTCAAATTCGCCAGTTTCACGTAAAGTACCAACAGGTAATTTAACTTCAGATTTAGTCACTTCAACACCAGCAGCAGTAATTGCAGCGGCTATGTCGCGTGTACCGACTGAACCAAACAATTTACCCTCATCACCAGCAGGAGAAGCAATAGTCACTTCACCTAACGCAGCGATTTTATCTGCACGGGACTGCGCTGCAGCATGTTGTTCAGCAATTTTTGCTTCCAATTCAGTACGGCGAGCTTCAAATTTTTCAACATTAGCTTTAGTAGCCGGAACTGCTTTACCTTGCGGAAACAAGAAGTTGCGCCCATAACCTGATTTTACAGTGACTTTGTCACCCAAGCCGCCTAGGTTAGCGATCTTGTCTAATAGTATTATTTCCATCTTTGCTACCTATGATTACTTGTGAGAATCAGTATATGGAAGCAACGCTAAGAAGCGCGCACGCTTAATTGCAGTTGACAACTGACGCTGATATTTCGCGCTAGTTCCAGTGATACGGCTAGGTACAATTTTACCACTTTCAGTGATGTAGTTTTTCAACATAGCGATGTCTTTGAAATCTATCGCAGGAGCATCAGCAGCAGAAAAACGACAGAACTTACGACGTCTAAAAAAACGAGCCATTATTTATCCCCTTCTTCTACAGGAGCTTCAGCAGCAGTTTCTTCAACAGCAGCAGCAGCGGGCTTTTCAAAAGGTTTTTCATCACGCTTTTCACGACGTTCTTCTTTAGCCATAGGGGACTGTTCAGTAACAGCATCTTTGGTACGCATAACAAGGTTACGCAGAACAACATCATTAAAACGGAAAGCAGTTTCTAGCTCTTCAACAGCTTCAGCAGTTGCTTCGGCGTTTACTAAGACATAATGTGCTTTATGAAGTTTATCAATTGGGTAAGCCAATTGACGACGGCCCCAATCTTCTAGGCGGTGGATAATGCCACCTTCTTGGGTAAGAATTCCAGTATAACGCTCGATCATACCTGGAACTTGTTCACTCTGGTCAGGGTGAACCATAAATACGATTTCATAATGACGCATGTATGTTGCTCCTCACGGTTGTAGCCTCGATAGCACAGTCAAGCTATATAGAGACAAGGAACTAAAAGTAGTGACTGTTTTAAGCGGCGCGAAGTGTATATAAACTGGACGTTAACCACAAGGTTTATTTGGCTCTGCAGCCGTAAATAGACTGTTTTCGGGGATTTAGTGTGAACAGGGTGATTTCCGTGAAACTTATGTCGCTAAGAGATTATTGACTTGAATCTCTGCGAGTCGACATTTGGCAAGTACCAGCCTCTCAGAAAACCAGTCACCGCCGGCCCGTGCATCTAACTTTATAATGGTAAAGCCAAAAGCAACTTATTCAATATACTAAATATCGAACTCTTGGCCATTAAGACTATTTAAATTTCAGATGTTGAGTATATCAAAAACGCATTTTTCTACTTAATATCTGAATGTTAAAATAGGACGCCATACCAGGGTCAAGTTGAGATAAGATAAGATAAGATAAGATAAGATAAGATAAGATAAGTTAAGGTGATTTAATTTCATTCACAAGTACTTCTATTTGTAGCGAAGTTTTAACTATTAAAAGTGTTTGGCAACTTTTTATAGTTACAGGTTAAATACAAATAAAACATTTATTATTATCTGCCAGATACCTTCTCCTCACTCTCCCATAATCGCCAGACCATCCCAAGGCCATAGGAGTATGTGCTTTTGTCTATAAAAAGTGGGCTATCTTCATTTGCTGAACCTGAATGAAGTGATGCACGGGCAAAGGTGAAAATTCGAATGTCTTCGGTGGCATTAAATGACAGACCAACAGATAAGTCTGTGCCCAAATAACCACTATCAGCATCGTAGGCTGAACGCTGTTTGGTAACAAATTCGCTATCAACTTGATAAAAATAATCGTGCAATTTTTCACTTGCCCAAGTGGGTGACAAGCTAACAGATAAGGCGGTCTTTTCACTTAGCCATCCTCGCTGGCGATAACTTAATACCGGTTGAAACACATAACCTCGTTTATGGATGCTCGAAAAATCAGTTGAAAATACAGCGCGAGCTTGTAAGTTTAAGAGCAGTTCTGCTTTGCCATGCTGTTCAAATTCAAATTTTGATAACCTTAATTTAAGCTGCGGTCCCAGCTCAAAAATAAAGTCTAGATCAGGCATGCCTACCCTCGCCTCGTTACCCTCTGAATTAGCGTTAAAAGAACCTGCCAACGATAAGTCGAGTTCATACCAACTTTTATCTATTGCCACTGCCCGGGCAATTGAGCCATCACCTATACGTATGGTTTCACCGCGGTAAATAAAATAGGGGGCTGCAATAACATTACTCTGACTTTGTCCTGCGCCAGGGTATTCAGGCGAACTAAAAACCGCAGCCAATACACCCGCTTCCCACACAGGTCGCATATCATCTTCTAGGGCAACCTCCTGCTGAGCTATGACTTGGATGCTCGTTAAAACTAACAACAATAATACCAAATATTTTACACAGTAAAATTGACCATTTTTTGCAACCAAAATTAATCCTCCAATAAGTAACGACTATAGATAATCGACTGTTTACTCTGTGATGCCAGCAAAAGATCCACTATTAATAGTAATACAGAAAGCTATTCACTTAACCTATGTCAAACGAATGCAGTGAAACAACGTATTTATTTTAATTTTTTTATTAAAAAAGCCTTGAGATCATTCCTGCTAACCCCATCTCTGGACGCAGAACATTGTTCTATTAACAAGAATTCTAAGCAGATGATGCGTCTTCTGCTTAATCACCGCCTTTATGTAGAGGCACATAGCATTATTAACATTGGAATTTTCAGGAGATTTGAAAATGGCAATTCGTCCTTTAAACGATCGCGTTATCGTTAAGCGTCACGAACAAGAAAGTAAATCTGCAGGTGGCATTGTGCTAACAGGCTCTGCAGCAGAAAAATCGACTCGCGGCGAAGTTATCGCTGTAGGTAATGGCCGTGTATTAGACAACGGTGATGTGAAAGCAGTCGACGTTAAAATCGGTGACATCGTGATTTTTAACGATGGCTATGGGGTTAAAACTGAAAAGTTAGACGGCGAAGAAGTGCTTATCCTTAGTGAAAGCGACATCTTAGCAGTAGTCGAATAAACCCAATCCAATAACAGAATTTTAGAGGAATAATTATCATGGCAGCTAAAGAAGTTCGTTTTTCTGATGACGCTCGCGCAAAAATGTTGGCAGGCGTAAACGTCCTAGCTAACGCAGTAAAAGTTACCTTAGGGCCTAAAGGTCGTCACGTAGTACTAGACAAATCGTTTGGTGCACCTACCATTACTAAAGATGGTGTATCTGTCGCTAAAGAAATCGAATTAGAAGATAAATTCGAAAATATGGGCGCGCAGATGGTTAAAGAAGTCGCGTCAAAAGCCAATGACGAAGCCGGTGACGGAACGACTACAGCAACAGTATTAGCTCAAGCTATTGTAACTGAAGGTTTAAAATCAGTAGCCGCCGGCATGAACCCAATGGATCTTAAGCGCGGTATCGACAAAGCAGTGATTGCTGCAGTTGAAGCGTTAAAAGGCCTTTCCGTTCCTTGTGCAGACAGCAAAGCGATTGCTCAAGTAGGCACTATTTCTGCTAACTCTGACGTTGAAGTAGGCGACCTCATCGCTGAAGCAATGGACAAAGTTGGAAAAGAAGGCGTGATTACAGTTGAAGAAGGTCAAGCCCTTCAAAACGAATTAGACGTAGTTGAAGGTATGCAGTTCGACCGTGGTTATCTGTCTCCTTATTTCATGAACAACCAAGAAAACGGTACTGTTGAATTAGAAAGCCCGTATATTCTTTTGGTTGATAAAAAAATCTCTAACATTCGTGAGTTACTTCCGACTCTTGAAGCGGTAGCAAAAGCCTCAAAGCCTTTGTTAATCATTGCTGAAGATGTTGAAGGTGAAGCACTAGCTACACTTGTTGTAAACAACATGCGCGGTATCGTTAAAGTCGCAGCCGTTAAAGCGCCTGGTTTTGGTGACCGTCGTAAAGCTATGCTACAAGACATCGCTACGCTTACTGGTGGTACTGTGATTTCTGAAGAAATCGGTCTAGACCTTGAAAAAGTGACACTAGAAGATTTAGGTACAGCCAAACGTATCGTTATCAACAAAGACAATACTACTGTTGTTGACGGCGCTGGCGAAGAAGACATGATCAAAGGTCGTGTTGCTCAAATTCGCGGACAAATCGAAGATTCCTCTTCTGACTACGACAAAGAAAAACTTCAAGAGCGTCTAGCTAAATTAGCTGGCGGTGTTGCCGTTATCAAAGTTGGCGCAGCCACTGAAGTTGAAATGAAAGAGAAAAAAGCCCGCGTTGAAGATGCGCTTCACGCTACTCGCGCTGCAGTTGAAGAAGGTGTAGTAGCCGGTGGTGGTGTTGCACTAGTTCGCGCGGCGTCTAAAGTTGCAGAACTAACTGGCGACAACGAAGACCAAACACACGGTATTAAATTGTTATTACGTGCAATGGAAGCGCCTATGCGTCAAATCGCGGCTAACGCCGGTGCTGAAGCATCAGTAGTGACTAACGAAGTGAAAAATGGCGCTGATAACTACGGTTACAATGCTGGTAATGACACTTATGGCGATATGATTGAAATGGGTATTCTTGACCCAACTAAAGTCACACGTTCAGCCCTTCAGTTTGCAGCATCAATCGCCAGTTTGATGATCACGACTGAATGTATGATCACAGACGCACCACAAGGTGATTCACCTGCCATGCCTGATATGGGTGGCATGGGCGGCGGTATGGGTGGAATGGGCGGCATGATGTAATAGATTTTAAATCTATTAGTCTAGCTCTAACCATTTAATAAAAAAGCCTGAATAGCAATATTCAGGCTTTTTTATTGGCTGCTAATCAATATCTAATAACACTTTTGTTATGAATTGTTAGTGGGTAATGAAATGTATATTCCCGTCAAACCTAATGCCTTCTTTGAGCGATCAGCCGACATTACCCTTCCTTATACTCAAGGGATTACGGCAACAGCCGCCTTACACCGTTCCAATTTGTGTGAGAAGTTTGTGCTTTTGAGTATATAGCTATGGCTTGAAAAAAACTGGTTATAACGCTCTTGCTTGCAACCATTGCGGACAGTCGAGCTAACAACGCAGCGCAACCTTAGCGGACAGTTGAGTACTCATAATGTCAGGAGATGCGTCATAGCTGACCTAAGCGAAGCCGGTTTTTAACCTCGTTACTTTTGGCTAATTCATTCAATTTTAGTATTTCGGCTCGGTACGTAACCTGATGTGATGGTCTGGTTGATGAGCCATACCTTCCAGCACAGCTATCATTACGCCTATCTTCGTTGTACTTGCTCTCAATAGCGGACTATTGCTTCACAAGCTCACCTCGACAAACGCAAGAATAACAGCACTGGATGGTTTTATTGGCTTAGTAAAATAATTGTAACCATCGAGCTTAGAAGCTATAAGTTGCCGATACACGGAAACTTCGAGGCGTACCTGGCTGTACCCAAACAGATGCGTAGGAGTTAGTGTAATACTCTTCGTCAAATAGATTATTCACTTCAGCGCGCACAGTGAGTGAGTCGCTTAGATCATAGCTGGACGCAAGTCGTACCGTCGTATACTCAGGCAGTTTGAAACTTGGGTCACCAAACTCACCACTTCTTTCACCCACATAAACTAACCCAGCTATTAAATCTAGCGCTCTACCGGCAAACTCAGCTTGCTGCACAATTTGCAGACTCAATTGATTTTCAGCAATATTCAGCAGATCTGAGCCGGCAGGAATAAAGTTATAAGAAATAAAATCGGTATAGTCATTTTTGGTTTCAGCATCAACATAAGAATATGAAACCCATATGCTTAATGTATCCGTAATATCACCTGTTAAATCGAGCTCGACGCCCTTACTCGCTGCTTCACCTATGGCTGTTGCGTTAAAGTCGGCATCAAAAGTCGCGATGTTAGATTGTTTAACATCGAAGACGGCGAATGTTCCCGACAGGGCTCCGTCATTTAGAGCAAACTTTACACCTACCTCTGCTGATTCTGATTGATTAGGATCTAAGCCGTTCTCATCCGTTGCGCCAGAAAGAGGGCGAAAGTTTTCGCCATAAATGGCATAAAAAGACAAAGCGTCTGAAGCTTTATATACGACACCTAATTGCGGGCTGAGTTTTGATTCAGAATACTCAGAGACGCTATCTGATCGACGATTAACCAGCTTTTGCTGATAGTCATCAAAGCGCGCACCTATACGAATATCCAGTTTTTCGGTTAAGCTAATTTGATCTTGAATGTACACGCCCACACTCTCTTGTGTTTCAACGCGATCAATATTATCGGCCAAGGCCAGAGAAGGTTCAGGATAAAGCCCGTAGGTCGGATTAAAAATGTTAATACTTTGGCCAGTTGATCTGTCTCTAAGGACAAACTGATCATTTTTAAATTTATCTGCATCGATACCTACAATAATACTGTGCTTCAATGCACCGGTATCAAAAATACCGCTTAATTCTGCTCGAAATACTTGATAAACCGCATTATAGTCACGATAACGGCTAAAACGCCCAAAATTACCGTCTTCGTCAGGTGCTGAAAAGCCATTTTCCGAGGCAAGTCCCTCAAGAGAGGTATCACGATAGTTAAAACCAACAAGTGCACTCCAGTCGGCATTTAAATCTTGTTGAAATTCGATTTGGTGGCCAAGTACATCGGTTTCTATCTGCCCATAATTTGGCTCGCCGAGAAAACGACTTTCCGGTATAACACCCAGCTCCCCATCAATCGTTATCACACCACGATCAAATGGAATTTCCTGATGACTGTATTCGAGTTCGTAAGTAAGCTGACTGTCATCACTAATTCTCCACAAAACAGATGGACTTAGCCCTTGCTTGGTTGTTTCAACTGTGTCGCGAAAACTTTCTGCATCCTCATAAAAACCAACCAATCTGATAGCAACGTCATCTGAAATAGCCGTATTGACATCTACATCGGCACGCGCGGTACTGAAACTGCCGACTGATACGCTGAGCTCGGTTTTTTCATCAAAGTTAGCGCGTTTAGTGACTAGGTTGATCGTACCACCTGGCTCACCACGTCCAAACAAGGCAGCACGTGGGCCTTTCAATACCTCAACAGATTCAATGCCCGATAAGTCACGGGCTCCACCAAAACCTCGGCCTGCATTAAAGCCATTAACCAAATAATTGCTAGGCAAGTTTTCATCACCCACAAAACCACGCACGGCAAAACTATTCCAAAGCCCACCAAAATTGTTTTGTCTGGACACCGAGCTTGATAAATCTAAAGCTTGAACGAGATCAAAAGCCCCAGCATTTGCCAACACTTCGGAGCTGATTAGTAATTCTGACTGAGGCGTTTCCAAAGGACTAAATTCACCACGATATGCTTTGCGAGTGCCAATAACAGTAACAGTTTCAACGGCGCTTGTATCTGCCCCAGTATCTGCATTACCGTCTTGAAGCGTGTTATTTGCCTGTGCTGCAGAGGCAGCAAATATCCCTGCTACACAAATCGCTATGTAGGCTTGTTTAAATCCATTCTTACTGTTCATTCTGCACCTTTTTATAATTGTGTGTTGAATCTTTAAATTGAGGTAATGATGTTAAATGCGTTTTATCAAACTTTTCTTGAGCAAATAGCCATGGGTAATAAGCCATGCGCAATGCTTTGTGGAAGTCTCTAATATCCTGTTCGTACTCAAATGCAGCAAGCGCGTCAGTATTGGCTAAGCGGTTGAGTTTTCGTTGCAACAGTAGAGGAGGCGAGAGCAAAGTAGCGTAACCCGCTAGCTTGTATTTATTAGCAGCCGCGGCACGGTAATCATTTGAAAACTCGCCTGCGGCTTGGTCGCCCACTTGCTGGAAAGCGTAATACCAGCCCCAGTCGAAGCCTTCGCCTTGGTGCGTGTAGTCTGAATATTGAGGATGATTAGTAACGAAAGCCTCCATTGTGGTTGACACCGGTAAATCCCAAGCATCATTTACTGTTTCGCGCTGAGTCAGCAAAATGTCGCCCCCTTTCGCTGAATGTACGCTGTTATTAATCAACAAGTCGCTCAATATTGGCAATACAAAGGCTAGTAATACCCAACAAGCAATTAGCATAGAGGCAATTCTTGGCGCACTGACCAGTTTTTTACCTAGCCAGACGCTGAGCACCGTCCAAAACGACAAGTAAACAACACACCAAAGAGATACCAATAGAACCGCTTGAAATCCAGTTGAACTTATTATCGCGCCAATATAAAAGGGCAACATTAAGCACAATGCTACAGCCCCAAAACGCACAAGACCGCGGCTTCCCCACAGCGCATATTTGGATTTAGCGGTGCTTACTAGCAAATCATGCCTGCCGCTGCTTCGCTCACTGGCTATTAAGTCGTGAAACAGCAGAATAATAAATAAAGGAGCCAATGCACTAATGACAAATACAAAGTCGATTTTACCCGCTTGTGCTAATTCAGCGTTTTGCGAATCACTTTCATAAATTTGCCCTTCTAAAGCAAGCATTCTTACCCTGTGCTTCCAAGGGTAGACGTCACGCTCGCCAAGCGCGGCAAAAGCTAAACTGGAAGGTTCTGAATAGGTCAGATGAAAACTATAATAAGCCAGCGAGCCAGGGTCGTTGTATTTGGCTTGCGCTTCAAGTCGATCCCTTACATCAGCCAATTTCAAACGCTCTATGGTTTGCTGTTGCTGCGCCACTTCTGCTAAGCCCGTAAAAACAGCAAAACCAGATACTAAAAAACTACATAGCAGCAGTATTAATACATAACGCTGGCGCAGCATAAAGCGCCATTCTCTGCCTATCTGCTTGAATAGATACGTCATACTGCACGCCTCCCAAAGAATCTAATTAGCGCACCAGCAATGGCAATCCACATGAATAATTGCGCGAATGCGGGCAAGCTTCTTTGTAAACGAGCACTAGCACTTTCCAACTGAAATTCAAAGTCTTGGATCATTTGCCAATTCTCTGCACTTACACGTGCTTTTTGCCCGGCCTCAGCGTTGGCATTTCGATTCATGTCGTAGGCATAGTTCAATTTGTTGACATGCACTTGATTCAAAGATTGTACAAAGCTAAATCGCAAGTCTTCCGCCTCTCGCATAAACCGATGATGGGTTTCAATACTTGTACCAGCACTTATCATCGACAAAGAACGTATGGCGACCATCGGCGATAACCAACCAAAGTTCCTTGCTAATTGAGTTTGGGCAAGCTCTTCTTGCATGCTATTTTCTGCAAATCGGTTAAGCACTTCGGTCAACTGGGCTTCTGAAGCGCGCGCCACAGCCCCTCTGAAGTTAATAGGCAGCTCTTCAACGGTTTGAACACTGTATTGCCTTAGTAATGAGGCTTTGAGCTGACTAAAGGCTGGATCATTAGCATTGTGACCATCACCTAATTTGCGTAACTCGGCAATAACTGCAAAATCTGTTTCTAATTTTCCTGGACTCACAATACTGGCAGAAGCGGTTGAACTGGCAATGCGAGGCATGACAATACAAAACAATATCCACACAAATAATAATGCCGTAAAGCTTTCACTATTTTTCGAAACCGCCGTGGAAACTAACAACACCACCAAGCTCCACACTAGCAAGTACAATATGTATGCTGATAAGAAGCTGAGCACCACAACAATACTCTCGCCTTGCACTATCGCTATGCCGCTGGATGCAATAAGGGGTAACATAATGAGCCCTACGACACAAAGCAGCGCTACGCCTTTGCCTATGATAAGCGTGAAACTAGAGGTCCCTTGCGACACAATGAAAGAAAGCGTTTGCGATTCTCGTTCTCGACTCACAGAACTATACGCAATCAAAATAAGTAACAACGGCGCCAGCACTTGTAATATAAATGCGGGAGATAAGCTGCCTAAGGATGTTAAGGCTGTACCCTGCTTTTGATCTGCAAACATTGCACTATTTTGACGGTGACCTTCCAAAAAAATAGAATTGCCTGTAAACGCATCAACGCCGGGATCGATAGTGCTCAAAGGCGAAGGCACTCTAAACGCATAGTGCCCGTAATGCACCATTCTATGCGGATGTCGGTCGGGTTGATCAACAAACGTTTGTTCAGCGGTATCTTGTAAAGATGATCGGGTGTGACTCAGCTCCATCATGGTAACCGCAGTCACAATGACTGATGACAAGGTCAGTAACAAACCAATCACAAGTACTGATATTGCTAGCTTAGAGCGCAGCCAATAACGCCACTCGTCTTTCGCCACCACCAACACTTTAGCGAAGCTATGTGAACTCATACCGCCTTCCTTTGAGCGAAAGCAGCATGCACTTGCTCAGTGTCTATGCGGCCATTTTCAGGGGCATCATATTCACCTACTAGTTCACCATTGCGCAGTAAGCCAATACGATCAGCCACTTGGCATGCGCCATACACATCATGGGTTACCATCAGAATACTGGCACCGCTGCTAGCTAATTCACGGACTAATTGATTAAATTCATCTATCGCCACGGGGTCTAAACCTGAGGTAGGTTCATCAAGAAGAAAAATAGGGGCTTCACGCAACAAGGCTAGCGCTATTGCAGTTTTCTGGCGCATGCCTTTTGAATATGTTTGCAGTTGACGATGCCACGCGCTCTCCTGCAAAGACACACGCTGAAATGCTTGATTTAGTTCATCTTCAGACTTTTTAATATCCGCTAAAGAGAGGAAATACTGCACATTTTCGTAAGCACTTAAATGCGGATAAAGTTTGGCAGATTCAGGCAAATAAGCGGTTTTTCTTCTAATAAAGTCTAGCGCTGAATATACTTCTTGCCCAGCTACAAAGACTTTACCGCTGGAAGGCTGATTAAAACCCAAAAGGGTTTTAAGGGTAGTTGACTTGCCAGCCCCATTGCCGCCTAGCAAGGCATATATTTCACCTTCGGCTACTTGGAAACTTAAGTTTCTTAAAATTGGCGCGTTTTTTATATCGACATGCAGTGAATTCGCCTCTATGGCGAATTGCGTTTTTTTAATTTTCACTAATAGCTACCTTGTTATAATACAACACTCATAATATTATGTTATATTATAACAAAAGTGAATTGCAACTATAAATATTGGAAAGCAAGCGAAATGAGCTTTTGTTAGCTGGGAAGGTCTTACATAAATCGCGTTCGTGATTGAAACACAAAGAATTAAGCGGGCAGGATCAGCGGCGATAACGAAGGCGTAGGTGCTTCAGCCATGACTTCCCAAGTACCAATATTCTGTGAGTTAATGCTGGTTACTTAAATCATCAAAGGTGTCTGCGCTTATATGCAGGCGATCTAATAAGATGCGTATGCGATTAAAAACTTAGGTGAATTGTCACTGAATTGATTATTTTTTAGCTAAGTCGTTTTGACCGTGTGTACTCGTATTTCAAAATCCTTATCATTTATAACAACAAGCGAAAGCTTATGTTAGCTAACAGGCAATTTTTGTCTTTAACCAAAATTACTCAACGGCTCCTATGGGAGATCACGTTCCAGTCACGTTTTATTCAATTGTATAAATGTAATTCGCTTATGACGGAAGTAATAAGTATAAACTGATACGTCGCCTAACTGCCCAAAGCGCCAGTTCAAGGATTGATGTTCCTATGTCCGCTTTTGGCTGTCAGTTGCCGTAAAGCTCAACTAATACCCTAATACCGCTATGAGTGGCTATGCAGATAATGAGTATTAACAATTTTAGACTTTGTGTTGGATTAGAGGTGAACCACGAAGTTTGATTTTAATAAAAAATATTTTATTTTTATTATTTTTTAACAACTTAACAAAGCCCTTTGAGCGAACGGGGTGTAATATGGGGTATCCCACTTAGTGAAATTTACTTTTTATGTAATATCAGTTGTTTAAGTTGTAGGTGGCATGATGTAATTGCATGAGATTACATAGCATTGCATAAGGTTGCAATGTGAAGGTTTTAAAGCTCGCAGGTTTATAGTCTGCGGGCTTTTTTATTGGTTCTTTCTTTGCTAATTATTTGGTCTAACAACACCGTGATTATTGAATATTGTAGAGTATAAAGTGGAGGGCCTAAAGTATTTTTAAAAAACTTGAATCAACGCATTCATCTTTTATATCTAATATTTCTCAATAGCTACTATTTATATCTAGTATTTCACTATATCTATTTGTTTATATCTAGTATTTCACTTATTATGACTTTTATATCTGGTTTGATTGGTGGAAGCTATGCCCAAATTAATTTTTGCTAAAGATACACCCGAGGCCAAGCAGTTTTCTAAGGCTGTTGCTCAAGGAAAGTTAAAAAGAATACGCCAAGGTATCTATACTGATGCAGCATGGGAGGATATTCCTAGTTTACTGCACAGTAAGTGGTATCAAATCGTGGAGTATCTATATCCTTCAGCTGTGGTGTCGCATGCTACAGCAGTATCATTATTACCTGAAAATAAAGTGGTATATATCACCGCACCAGTCAAAATTCGCAAAAAAATACAGATCAGTGATCTCTTAACGATTGAAGTACTGCCTGGTGATGTTGAGCATCTCAAGGAACCTTTTCAACCCAAATCATTTCGAAGTTCGCCGACACGATATTTATTGGAAAATTTACAAATTAGCCATAAAGATGTAGCAGCGCCTAAGTCCTTAGGTAAGAATTGGGCTGAACAAGAGCTATGTCGATTACTTGAACGCTATGGTGAAAAAGAGCTTAATCGAATTAGAGATGAGGCGCGTGAGAATTGTTCAGTGCTTAAAATGGAAAAAGAGTTTCATGCTCTTGAACGCTTGATCGGTGCCATTTTGTCTACCCAACCTATTACGGCGTTATCTACAGAAAGGGCCATTGCTGTTGCCAAAAAAGAGCCGTTCGACACAACTAGAATTGAGATGTTTGAAAGCTTGGCTAAGTATTTACGTCAATGTCAATTTGTCTCAAGACCATACCAATACAACGCATCTAGCTGGCGAAATCTATCTTTTTTTGAGAGTTACTTCTCCAACTACATTGAAGGTACAGAATTTGAAATAGAAGAAGCGGAGCAAATTGTATTTGAGAAGCATGAGATTAGTAATCGCCATCAAGATAGTCATGATGTGTTAGCGGTTTTTGACGTAGTTCAAGATTATACAGAAATGTCTACGATCCCGAATTCTGTCGAAGAACTATTAGATTTACTTATGCAACGTCACAGTTTAATTATGGACGCACGTCCTGAAAAAAGGCCTGGTCAGTTAAAAATAAAAGCGAATAAAGCAGGTGACACGGTATTCGTATCCCCAGAACAAATAGAGGGAACATTCGCACAGGCATTTCCGATCTATCAAAGCTTGCATGAGGGCTTAGCAAGAGCAATTTTTATCCAGTTTCTAGTTACTGAGTGCCATCCATTTGATGATGGAAATGGTCGTCTTGCTAGGATAATGATGAATGCAGAATTAGTTAATGTGGAAGAAGTTAAAATTATTGTACCTACAGTACACCGAGACAGTTATTTAAATGGCTTAAGAGGCGCGACGAGAAGTAATAAATTTAGAACGATAACTAAAGTATTCTCTGACTTACATGGTTATACCAACTCCATAGAATGGGGCGATTACTCAGAAGCTAGGGCAACGCTTGAAAACCATTTCGCTCACAAATTACCCGACCAAGGAGTCGCCGTTTTTAATCGACAAATATCAAAATATCGTGTTGAATTACCAACAGGGTAAAGCATTCACGAGATATTATTTTAATTATATTTAACCGATTATAAGGTTGATTAGATCTTAGGGGGATAAAGTGGGGTATCACTTTTACTCCTGTATAACTAAGTTCGTAAAATCATATAGTTAAGCTCTACATGGGCGGCATGATGTAATTGCATACTCTTAAATAGAGCTGCAATGTGAAGGTTTTAAAGCTCGCAGATTTATAGTCTGCGGGCTTTTTTATTGGTTCTTTCTTTGCTAATTATTTGGTCTAACAACACCGTGATTATTGAATATTGTAGAGTATAAAATGGAGTTTCGTTTTAAGCTGATTCTCTATGCGGAATGACGGGAATGGGCAGTAAGGAGACGTAGCTATTTTCACGGATTTAGACCCCTTAGAGCGAGAAGCGTACATCGACGAGTGTTGCTACCTGTGTAAATCAGCGTCTCTGCACTCGCAGATTTATAGACGAAAAATAACCTACTTTGATCCCTCAAGGATATAAAAAAGAAGTCAATATGGAAAATATGAGGCATCATGTATTTTAATTTTAGGAAAAATGACGTTTTATTTTACCTATACTCAATTTTTGCCCCTATGAAGAATAATGAGTCGTAAAAACTTAAAAACTGATTTAATTTTGTTCTGACCCCGATAGTTCTCAAGTAACAATAAAAAAGCACCTTATTTGTAAGGTGCTTTTTTATTGTTCATCTTTAAGACGCTGCTCATACTGCTGCCATCCCTAATTTGTCCTTTAGCAGGATTATTAGCTTTTTTTGTAGCGACGTATAGCTAAACCGAGCAGACCTATTGACAAGATAGCTAATGTGCTAGGCTCAGGAACAAAGGTGACCTGAGCAACTCTTATACCATCACCTTGAGTTCTACCTCTTATTTCAAAAGTGTCACCAGAGAAAGCGGTTGTATAAACACCAGCATTGCCTGTATATGTAGCATTTTGTACACCACTGCCAACAACTCTGGCTCGGTCAGCGTTATCCCATAAGCTGAATACAATATTAATACTGCCCCAAAAATTTGCAGGGAGTCCAGCATTAGTCAGTGTGAAAAGTAAACTCTCATAACCATTAGTACTAGCGCCAAGCCTATTGTTGTCAGGATTACTTCTTACTCCTAGCCCAGATGAGTTCCTATGAACTAGCCCATCAGAGCCGTCTTCGTTAAACGCGCTAACGGTTAACATATAATCACCAAGGGGATAAACTAAACTGTGTTCCGTATCAGAGCCAGCGCCAAAATCAAAAATCAAATTCGCTGATGCATTAAGTGACAAACACAATGTTGTGACTGCCAATATTGTTTTAAGTATACTACGCACTGCCATTTTACTTTCCTTAATTTTTAGTTGTTTAGAAATCAAGCTTTGATCTCTAAACGTTTCCATTCCACTTGCATATAAGCAAGTAACAAGCCGAGATTTTATATTGCTGTTTTATATGAATTTAAATTTTTTTCCAAATGAGTGAGATCTGCTGAGTGTAAAGAAAATGGACACATTTACCGTAATTCTAGATGTTACTGTAAAAAAATTGAAGCGGGATAGGCTGCTGCAAGATCGGGTTTGATGCTCCCATTTATTTCTGTTTGTATTTTATGACTAACACCTATAACAATCTGCCGCATGGATGATTTTTTTTGATAAAAAGATGCTGAGCTTAAACCACTTAAACGAAAGCCCGGATAGTAATATTCAGGCTTCTTATCTATTATTTTGAATAAAACGTTTAATTTTATTTCATGTTTCTATGGCGTTTTGGTGCTTCTAGTATCTTAGAATGAATGATGTATTTTCTAACAAATTTTCGATTCATAATAAACGGTATTAAATATCATATTGATAATGGTGAAGAGCATGGCCATCACTTTAACTGGATTTCAATACGACTTGGCGTTTCAGCAGTTTGGGAGATTATGCACCACAAACCACATGCCTCGATTCATGACACTTGTTGTATTGTTTACTGTTGTGATTGCTGATTATCCAATGAAGGCAACGGATTGGGACGCTACTTTTGCTGATAATGGTGTAACACTCAAGCCAGACCTAATTAGTTAACCTGAGCTAGAAAGTCTGTTTCAGTAGGTTCAGCATGTCATCTACCGACAGTTTAGTGACAGCTTCATTACCCGATAGAAGCTTGTCTGCTAAGTCGCGTTTATGCTGGTGCAGCGCGACGATTTTTTCTTCTATCGTATTTTGGGCAATTAGCCTATAAATGGTCACTGGCCGCGTTTGGCCTATTCGGTGGGCGCGGTCAGAGGCTTGCTCTTCTACGGCTGGATTCCACCAAGGATCCATGTGTATGACGTAGTCTGCTGCAGTTAAATTTAAACCTGAACCACCGGCTTTAAGACTAATTAGAAATATATCGCCTTCACCACTTTGAAAGGCGTTCACGCGTTTTTGTCGTTGTTTTTGCGGCGTTGAGCCATCTAAATATTGATAACTCATCCCTTTGGCTTCGATGTGTTGTTTGATTAATTGTAAGTGCCCAACAAACTGGCTAAAAATGAGCGCTTTGTGATTGTTGAGTTTCAGCTCTTCTAGTAATTCATCAAGGGCGGCTAGTTTGGCGCTGGGTATGTTGGTCTCTGCCATGACTAATTTAGGGTGACAGCAGGCTTGACGTAATTTCACTAGCTCGGCAAGCATTTTAATTCGCTGTTCGCCTGCATTGGTTTGTTGGTCGTTTTGGCTAATATTGTCTATTGCATTGAGTCGCAGCGCTTCGTAAAAGTCACGCTCTTGGGGACTCATTTCTACCCGAATATTAATCTCAGTGCGGGATGGTAATTCAGTTAATACTTGGTTTTTCATGCGCCGTAAGATAAACGGTTGGATAAGCGCTTTAAGTGCTTGGCTGGCTTTGCGCGCGGCGAGTGGGTCTTCGTTTGCGTTTTCGATTGACACTGAAAAACGCTCGCCAAAGCGTTTTATATTTCCCAGCAAACCAGGGTTAATAAAGCGGAATAAACTCCATAACTCGGTTAAATTATTTTCAATGGGTGTGCCAGTGGTGATCATTTTAAAATCGCTTTTTAATGCGATGGCAGCTTTTGTACGTTTGGTTAATGGGTTTTTTAATGCTTGGGCTTCGTCGGCTACAATACTGTGCCAGTGAACGCCTTTCAGTATTTCATGTTCCCTTTGAAGCAGACCGTAGCTTATGATCACGCAGTCAAACGGACTTAACTCGTTTAACAATTTTTGACGCTGGACGGTATTAGCTGAGTCAGAAAATATTTTGATATTCAAGGTGGGCGCGAATTTTAACGCTTCTTGTTGCCAGTTAAAACAAACAGATGTGGGTGCTATGATTAAACTGGGACCTTGGTTAGCCCGCGACAATAAAACAGCGAGCGCTTGTAACGTTTTACCCAAGCCCATGTCATCGGCTAAACAAGCGCCTGCGCCCCAATGTGCAAGACGCGATGCCCAGTCGAATCCTACTAATTGATAGTCACGTAATTGCGCTTGAAACGTCGAGGGGATTTGCGGTTCAAGCGTATTCGCTTCGTGCATTTTGAGGGTTTGCTCATCCCAAGCATGAATTGTTTTCATGCGCATCCCGGTTGTGGCTTCCTCCATTTGCAAGCTAGCTAATGGGTGAAATTTACCATCATCGGTGACTTGATTGATTAATTCGAGTTTGTGGCGTAAATCATCAGACAAGGCGAGTATTTGATCTTGGCCAAGCTCTATAAAGCGACCATGACTGGTTTTGACCAGCTCCAGCAGTTTTCGTAGGTCAAGTACTTGCTCATTGTCTATTTGCAAGTCGCCAGTAATATCAAACCACTCGTTTTTTTGACTAAACGCAAGTTGCAAGTGTGCACTGTCTAATTTTTTGGTTAAGCTAACTTTTTTGCCTTTCGGCCAGCGAAGCACTAAATCAAATGGTGCTTGGGCAATGGCCATCTCTAACTGCTCTAGCGCGGCTAGCGCCGTTTGTAAGTCGTCTAATAGTAAGATGTTATCTGGCATATTTAAAAAAGCGGGACAAGCTTGGTCGAGTTGGTCCAATAATGTTTCTTCGCGCACTAGGTCACGTTGAGTCGCCATGCGCTTACCGTTTAAGTCAGCGGTCAAACTGGCATTACCAACCGCTGGTTTGAATGCAGGCCCTGTTTCACCAAATGGCATCACCACACAGGTAAATGTTAGCCCGTTTTTTATTGGATGAATATTCACCACTAAATTGGGATCGCATTCATGGGTTTCTAACCCAGTATCAAGCTCTGTGATATCAGATTGAATATCTAAAAATGGCGCAATGGCCGCTATGCCTGCTAACGCTTTTTGCTTGGCACTGATTGGAATTAGCAAACCTGCCTCGCCAATGATGTCGGCCACTTTAAGATGTTCAGGCGAAAACACCGTGAGCTGATATTGTGTATCAGTAATAGACTTTAAATCGTAAGCGGGCTGCCCCCCGTCACTGCTAATATCATCGGGTAAATCCGCGATACTTAAACAAAGTTGATCTCCATGCTGACTAACCAATAATTCAGGCTCGCGTTTGATGATTTCAATCACTTGGCTTAAATCATCTGATTGGTATAAGTTGTCTATTCCCACTGCTGCTTCAAGTGCTGGCAATCCTTGTAGTGTGTATTCAAGCTTTGAGTAATATCCCCAACTTTGATAAGCATCGATTGCACGACAAATGTTCTTATCACTTTCGCTTAAGTAGTCAAATAAAGCAGTTTCTTCTTTCAAACGCTTTAACGAAACGACTCGACCTTTGCTCCAACCTGATTGATTAAACTTTTGCTCACGAGCCGTCAATGAATGGCCATAACTCTTTTCAAATTCCCAAATTAAACGCACTGGCTTGATTGTCTTTTGTGCATTCGGTGCCGCATTTTTTTCAGCATTTGGATTGAGTGCAATTAATTTATCTAGGGCTAAGTCCCACTCTGATTTAATTTCTATCAGGTTACTGATATTGATTAATATCGATTCAGATGCGAGGTCTGACTGTTTCTTTAAATCGGGTTTTTCATCCATAAAAATCGTGCCCATTTGACAACATATTTGCGCAAATAAGGGGTAAGCTAGTTGTTCAAAATGTGCTTGGTATCTCAATGCTATTTTAGCCCATCCTGAGCCTTTGCTTTGGTTACACCAAATCTGCGCCAATAAATAATTAAAATAGCAGAGCTGATGAGAGAAAAAATCAATCTCATCATCAACGCTATTAAATTCAATATTTATATTATATTTTTCGCCTGACAATAAACTCTGAATCGGTTTAACGACACCTTGTCCTATATAGAAAAAATCATTATCGGATTTACGGTCGCTGTCTTCAAATTCGACTTGTTGCAGGGCATTTGGAAAATAACTTACATCCTGTTGGTTGCCATGAACCATCAATGCCAATTTATAGAAATACCCCAACACGTCATTTAAATATTGTTTTTTGCGTTTTGTCAGTTTGTTTTTAGCGAGCATTGCTTGCTCAAAATAATCGATAGCTTGCTGGTTTTCACCGGTTAAAAAGCAATATGTAGCTTGTAACTGCAAACCGTAACTGCTGATATCTTGGATAACTTGTATGCGCTCAAAATCGTTAAATCGCATTTGATACAAGTATTGTTCCGCCAATAAATGATGACAGTCGATATTGTATAAAGGACTTATTCTGTCAGGATTTGCAGCGCAAACTTGCTCCAATAATTGCACCGGATAAGAACAGCTTTGCCCTTCTATTTGAAACGTTCTAATCAAGGTTGTAAACGCCTGGTATTGCAGCACCTTTGGTAATGCTAAAAACGAACTTAACTCAAACGGTAAAAATAGAAGTTCAACTAAAATTCGATTTTGCTTATGATTAATAATTTGTGGGTTTTTATTGAGCGCTAAGGCAGATTCAAGCGGTTCTATTTGATTCAAATAATAGAGGTCTCGGATAACTCTGCTTCTATCGACCTCTTTGTTCTGCGAGCTGTAGCTGACT